>Ga0105359_10001943_pt1 | contig 17307 bp, 13 predicted proteins | sample GOMGulsemesocosm_6_FD_83659 | JGI IMG/M metagenome (GOLD analysis project Ga0105359, IMG submission 83659) | Methane-oxidizing microbial communities from mesocosms in the Gulf of Mexico - GOM8C Gulf of Mexico | ecosystem: Environmental > Aquatic > Marine > Cold seeps | place: Gulf of Mexico...
AACTGACCTTAATGGACATTAACGCTAACTGACTGTTTATTGTCGATGCTCAAGTTACATTGTTTCGATCTCGCTTACACCAATGAACGAGATACAGCTAACCGTCACTATTGCCACAAAGCAGTCCTAATTATTGAGCGATCAACTCTATTTTTATGTCAGCTATCTTCAGGGATAGCTGACATTAGAAGAATTTTTCTATGGCGTTAACGCCCCCAATGTGAGATAGAAAGTTATAAAATTTGTCTTATTAGCCGTTTTAGTGCTAAAGCCTTAACTGGCTTTCTTAAGAAAAGAAAATTTGCTTCACTGGTATGTTGACGTACTTGTTCAGAAGGATCCGCTGAACAAATTGCGCATGGTATTTGCCATTCTTCTTTATTAAATAGTTCAACAACAAGGTCGACACCATTATTATCATTATCTAAATGATAATCAGCAATAATTAAACGTGGTTTTTCTACCATTTCCAATACCGCTTGTTGTGTGGTATTAGCATCTTTTGCGGTGAATACTTGGCAGCCCCATTCAATTAACTGTGATGATAATGCCGTTAGCATAAGATCATCATTATCAATCAATAATATCGGCATGTTACCAAATTTATCTATTGGCTTATCTATTGAAACTTCTATATTATTTCTTAATACGACATGTTCAGGTGTAACACGCGGCACTTCAATCATAAAACCCGTTCCTTTCCCTACGCTCGATTTTACCTTAATAGATAAACCTAATAATGATGACATTCGCTCTGCAATAGCTAAACCCAGACCAAGACCTGGTATTTCTCTATTTTGCTCTAACCGTTCAAACTCCTGAAAAATGGTCTGTTGTTTTTCTAATGGGATCCCTGGTCCATTATCCCAAACCTCAATACGAATAACACCCTGACAATGACGTACACCTAATAAGATTTTACTAGCAACATGCGTTTTCTCTCCCGTTTTATCACGACAATAATGTACCGCATTCGATAGAAAGTTTTGCAGAATACGTCGTAACATCCGTTTATCTGAATTAATCCAGCAACGACTCTTTTGATAGTGGAACTCAATACCGTCTTGCTGTGACAACAAGGTAAACTCATTCTTTAAAGGGGTAAGCAACTCATCTAAAGCAAAATGAGTTTGTTCAATATTTTCAGAGCTATTATCAAGTCGAGATATCTCGACTAAATCAGATAATAGAGCTTCAACAACATTCAGAGAATCATCAATATGATTAGCCAGCAATGTTAATTCTTCACCTTGCACCTTTTTTTTAAGCATTGAAGTAAATAATGACAATGCATTAAAAGGTTGCATTAAATCATGACTTGCCGCCGCTAAAAAACGCGTTTTACTGCTATTCGCCGCTTCTGCCTCGGCTTTAGCTTTTCTCAAGGCTTCCGTTCTTTCTTCAACACGTTTTTCTAAGTTTTCATTGGCCATTTTTAACGACTTCTCTGCTTCTATATGTGCCGTAATATCAGAAAAAGTACTAACAAATCCACCTCCAGGCATTGATTGCCCTCTAATTTCTAAAACGACTCCATTAGGCATAGTGCGCTGGAAATAGTGATTATCTCCCAACCGCATATGCTCAATTCTACGGGCAATAAGCTCCTCACTTTCAGCGCCGGTGATAATGCCTTTGGCAATATTAAAGCGTAATAATTCTTCCACTGACTTTCCAGCACAAACAACCCCTTCGGGGTAACCCAGCAATTGAATATATCGTTGGTTCCAAGCAACCAAACGCATATCGGCATCAACTACGCTGATCCCTTGCTCAATGTTTTCGACACCCGATTGAAGTAATTCTCGATTGAAACGAAACATCTGGCTCGCTTCGTCAACAATACTAACTACATCCTCTAGGGGCATTTCTTGTGAGGTAGAGGCTGCTTTCATTACCATTCGTGTTGAAGCAGAGCCTAAAACGCCTGAAAGCTGTAAGCGTGTATATTCAATGAGTTTTTCATTTTTTTTGTGGCCTCCTCTTAATTTATCTTCAGAGGGATCAAGTAAAGCATCGGCAGTTTTTTTGTCGATAAAGCGCAAGAGTAAACTATATAAATCATCAAACGAGAGATGACGTTCAAATTGTGTTTGAGTTTTGTTAACAAAAAGCTCTGCTTGTAGTTTCTCTCCAACACTTCTTTGACCAAAGAAAGAAACAAGGATGTAGCAAAGTAAATTGAAAAATAAGCTAAAAAATACACCATGGCTGGTGGAATCTAGAAAGGTAATACCAAATAATGCCGTGGGTTTTAACCAATGAAGACTAAACAAGCCGACTTCTATCCACTGACTTGTTGGCATTAATGCTGGCAATAATAACGTATACAACCAAATAATACTGCCGACTATTAATCCCGTTAAAGCCCCTTTTGTATTAGCTTTACGCCAATACAATGCACCTATTGTTGCTGGCGCAAATTGCGATAAGAGAACAAACGATAATAAACCAATCGTGGCGAGATGATTTTGATGATCAACAAATCGTTCAAAGAAAAAAGCCAGTAATAAAACAATCGCAATTGAACAACGCCTTAAATTCAATAATAAGCTAGACAATTGCAACGCTTGTTTACTATTAAAAAGCTTAAATTTAATGACTAAAGGCGTTAATACCTCTGTCGATATCATTGTACTTAAAACAATAGCTGAAACGATCACCATACTCGTTGCTGCGGCTAATCCACCAATATAAACCACAACACCTAACCAAGCTTGTTGGTAAAATAATGGCAGCGTTAATACGTAGGTATCAGGGTCAACACTACCACCAGGAAACGTTAACTGGCCTGCAATAGCGATGGGTAAAATAAATACATTGATCAACAACAAATAGAGTGGGAATAACCAGCGGGCTTGTTTTAATTCCTGCTCGTGATGATTTTCTATCATCATCATATGAAACTGTTGTGGTAAAATGAAAATAGTTATCGCACCCAATATCGCCTGTGTAAAAGCTAAATAAGCTGAATGACTGCCTGTTATAGGGCTAATATTGTTGCTCTTCGCAATTAAGTCACTAAAGCCATCAAAAATGAAAAATGTAGCAAAAATACCGACGGCTGTTAGCGCAAATAGCTTCACCAAAGAACTAAAAGCGATAGCCAATACTAAACCTTGATTTTGTTTATTTGCTGCTATTTGGCGAGTACCGAAAAAAATACTAAAAACAATTAATACCAGTGTGACGACAAACGCAGTACTAATACCCGATTGATAGGTTCCGGTGAGTAAATCAAAACTGATACTTATTGCCCTCAGCTGAAGCGCAATATAAGGAATGGTGCCAATTAAGGCAACCAGCGCAACCGTTGCTGCTATTTTTGGTGAACGGTCGTATCGAAAAGCAATGAAATCGGCTATGGATGTCAGATTTTGCTGTTTAATAATCAATAAGATTTTATGCAGCATTGGCCACGCAAGCACCAAACAAAGAATAGATCCAATATAAATAGGTGCTAACCAAGCTCCTGTAGTAGCTGCTTGCCCCACCGTGCCGTAGAACGCCCAAGAAGTACAGCTTACCCCTAAAGATAAGCTATAAACCCAAGGTTTACAGATCCAGTTTTCCGGGGATTGATTTTGCCCCCAATAAGCGACAATAAAGAGCAAAGTAAGATATGCAATTGAAAGGAAAGTAATAAACCAAGTGTCTAAAGAAAGCCAAACTAGCAAAAAAGTCCCCTTTGCTTATAAAAGCTACACAATTATGCAGCGGTATTTTTAATCATCAAGATACAGCTAAGCATAACACGCTCGACTTAACCGAGTAGTGAACTAAGGTAGTAGTTATTTTCCGACTTTCATACGGTAATCTAACAACATATATTCTCCTTGATTAGAAACTATCACATATGAAAATCAGTCACAAATACTTAGTTGAAGCCATTGTTTTTATTAGTTATGTTCTATTTGCTATGGCGTGGGTTGGTGGCGCTGCAAGTATGCCACAAATTATGTCCTCTATGGACATTGATAGTTTAGCGTCAGCTAGCTTTATTAGTGGCATGGTGACTATAGCTAAAATAGTAGGAACTTTTGGTGCCGCATGGATTGCCGTAAAATTTGGTATTAAATATGCTTTTTTTATTGCCAGTTTATTTGTCACTATAGGTTTATTAACACCATTTTCACCCAATTATGAATTATTACTCTTAAGCCGTTTTTTGATGGGATTAGGCGGGGCATTTATGATCGTTTATTTTAACCCCATCGTAATGCATTACTTTCCTGTTGAAGAGCGCCCGGTAATTAATGGTTTAAACGCAGTCGCCTTCAATGTTGGGACAGGTATTATTCTTTGGAGAATGGACGCGATAAATCAACTGACTGGTGATTGGAAATCTAGCTTGGTCATTTTCTCTCTTGCCAGCATTTTATTTACTTTGGTTTGGTTGTTGGTAAAGTTTGAACCATTACAAAACAACCAAGAAACTACAGAAAATGAAACAAATAATTATAGTTATGTAGATGGCATTAAAGATAAATTTAATTGGGTATACGGTTTAACTTATTCAGGACTATTAGCTTTTTATATTTGTTTATTTACTTTTTATCCTAAAGCGGGGATCAGTCAAAGCAAGTGGGTTATTGGGTTTGGTATTATTGGCACGCTTGCAGGTATTATTTACAGTAAAAAATTTCCCCTGCGTATTCCCGTTATTCGTTGGTCGGGGGCGATAATTGTATTAACAATTATCGGTGTTTCATTTAGTACCATTCCATGGTTGCAAACTTTGTCAGCGGTAGTGCTTGGCTTCTTTATTTTCTTCCCTATCACCGCGTTAGTTTCCATTCCTCATGAGCTACCCAAAATGACAGGACAACGTATTACCGTAGTTTTTAGTTTGTTCTATTCAATTAGCTATTTATTTTCGACAATGATCTTGTGGTTATTTGGTAAATTGGTTGATGTTTATGCAGGAGATTACACGGTGTCATTTATCTTAATTTCTATTGTAAGTGTCACCGTGTTTATTGGAAGTTTCTTTTTACCCGAAACCGGTAAAAAAAATATTAAGGGAGTCGTATGCGCGGAATAATATCACCAAAGTTAGTGCCTTTTTTAGAACAAGCTAATACGGCCATTGCTGAGGCTAAACAGAAAAACACCGGATTTAGCGTTGAGTTGGTAAGAGCAGGGTTAAATAACTTGTCCTCTTTCTTAGTTAACCGCCCAGCAATTGATTTGATCATTGATAAAAGCTTAACTTACGACGAGCATCAAATACCTGTACGTATTTATCACCCCTCACCTCTAGAAGAGTTACCTGTTTTACTCCATTTTCATGGCGGCGGGCACATGTGTGGCAGTATCGATTTATACGACCCAATTAGCCGACAACTTGCACATGAAACCAATAGCATTGTGATTTGTGTTGATTACCGATTATCTCCTGAGTCACCTTACCCCGCTGGTATTGATGATTGCCAACAGGTATTAATGCATTACAAAACACTTTTGCAGGGGATGAAATATAACAATCAAGTTTGTATCGTGGGTGACAGTGCCGGTGGCGCTATTTGTGCAACTCTTGTGATGAATAGTTTGGAAAATGAGTCATTAAAAATTGATAAACAAATATTAATTTATCCTAGTGTCGATTACACCATGAGTGAAGCTTCAATTGAGGAGAATGGTCAAGGCTTTCTACTTGAGCAAGATAAAATCAAATGGTATTTTCAAAAATATTTTCAACAGGAAAGTTTGAACCAAACTAATATAAAAAATGCCTCTCCTTTATTTGGAAACTTTTCCTCTAAAATGCCAGAGACACTTATTATAACGGCCGGTTGTGATCCTCTTAGAGATGAGGGGCTTGCTTATGCAGATACGTTAAAAGCTGCAGGCGTAAATGTTAGCCAACAACACTTCGAGGGTATGACACATGCCTTTATGTTATTGCAATGTTTAGTTGTTGATGAATGCGCTGCAACCTATCAAGGAATAGCGGACTTTTTAGCAAAAGATAACAGTGGAACCCAATACTAAGAATTGATACTAAAAATCAAGACAATTACAGTTTTGAATTGTTTATCTGTAAAAATGCCAAATACTGATTACTTTAATTTAAATAATTAGTGTTTGGCTATTATTTACTAAAAAGAATTAGACGTTAGAGTATAACCCCGTGTCGAATTTGAACTTAATTAACTTCATTAAAAAACGCTTTCGCCGCTCTAAATGCTTCTTGAGCTGCGGGTGCACCACAATAAACCGCACTATGTAATAAAACTTCCTGAATTTCTTCTTTAGTGGCACCATTACGTAACGCCCCTCGAATGTGTCCGGTTAATTCTGTTGGCGCTTTTAATGCTGTTAACATAGCTATAGTGATTAAACTTCGAGTTTTCAAATCAATACCTGATCGTTGCCAAGTTGCCCCCCAACCATGTTCATTAATATACGATTGCATGGGTTGAGTAAAATCATCACTGCTTTTTAATGCTTGATCAACAAAGTCATCGCCCATCACTTGTCGACGTGTTTTTTCGCCTTGATTTTGCATGTTATATATTCCTATTGAGCTGTCCAAGCACCATCCATCGGTAGAGATGAACCCGTAATACTACGTGCGCTATCGCTGCATAAAAATAAAATAAACTCACCAATTTGACGAGGATCCATCATTTCCGGTAAGGGTTGCTTAGCGGTAACTAAACTGTATTTTGCTTGTTCAAATTCTACATTGTCTTTAGCTGCAATATCAGAAATTTGGTTATTAATTAATGGCGTATCGACCCAACCAGGACAAATAGAGTTAGCGGTAATACCTTGTTCAGCACACTCCAAAGCGATCACTTTTGTTAGGCCAACAATGCCATGTTTAGCAGCGCAATATGCAGACTTATGCACTGAGCCCACCAGACCATGTACAGACGCAATGTTGATTATTCGTCCCCATTGATTTTTTTGCATACTCGGTAGTGATTTTTGAATGGTATGAAAGGATGCTGACAAATTAATTGCGATGATGTCATTCCATTTATTTAATGGAAAATTTACCGCGCTTTCTGTATGTTGAATACCGGCATTATTGATAAGAATATCGATACTGCCCATTGTTACTAATGCCTCATCAATAAAAGTTTCTATGCTTTGAGGATCACGCAAATCAGCGTTATCAAATAATGTATCGATGTTATATTTTTCAGCAAAAGTGCGAGCTAATGCTTGGCCTTCATCAAATGACATTAAACCATGTAAAATTAGGTTGATTCCTTGTTCTGCAAGCACATGAGCTGCAGCTAAACCAATACCACTCGTTGAGCCTGTGATCAGTGCGACTTTATTTTTTAACATTATTTCACCTTTATTTTTAGATTCATTATTAATGACTTAAACCATGTCACGTAATGTTGTTTTTAAAATTTTTCCAGTATTATTTTTAGGAAGTTCAGCAATGAATATGTACTTTTTTGGTCGTTTAAAACGTGCTATATTTTCTAAACAAAATTGATCGAGCGCTTCCTTTTTAATACTCATGTTTTCATTTAGTACAACAACGGCAACAACAATCTCTCCCCAGTTATCATCAACTTTTCCAATGACCGAAGTTTCTAAAATAGCGGGGTGACAATTAAGTACTTCCTCTACTTCTCGCGGGTAAATATTCGATCCTCCACTGATAATCACGTCTTTATTCCGGTCAACGAGCTTAACGAAGCCATCATCATTACAAATCGCTATATCGCCCGTTCTTAACCAACCATCTATAAGTGTTTCTTTAGAGGCTTGTTCATTATTTAAATACCCCAACATTACCGTTTTTCCTCGCACATAAATTTCACCAGCAATACCCACTTCAGCGATATTCCCTGATGAATCCACAAGCTTCACTTCCATACCTAAAACAGGTAAACCTATTGAGGCTAAACGATTAACATGGTCTGGATGATTGTTATCTTGATGGTGAAATTTAGACAAAGCACAAATAGTCATAGGGCTTTCACCTTGACCATACATTTGCACCAATTTATTGTTAAACACCGCCATAGCATTGGCTAAATCTTGTTGATACATAGGTCCGCCACCATAGACAATCGTTTTTAAATTTTGGTAGCTTTCGTCAGTTTTTGTAGCATATTTGACCAGACGTTTAACCATTGTTGGCGCGGCAAATATAGTTGATTGTTGATGATGGTGAATCAGTTGAGTAAGTTCATCGGCATTAAAGCCACCGCTAATGGGCACAACATTAAGTCCGCCTTTGACAACATGAGGAAGCATGTAAAAGCCACTACCATGTGACATAGGGGCTGCATGAATTAATGAATCACCTGGCTCAATGACATCAATATCGGAGAAATATCCTTGTATCATCGCAAATAAATTTTGATGACTAAGTAACGCTCCCTTTGGTTTTCCTGTTGTACCACTGGTGTAAAATATCCAAGCGACGTCATCTGGCAACCTCTTAACCATAGGGTGAATGTCACCTTCTTCAAGCATTAAGTATTGTTTAGAGCCAATAATGATATTACATTGCAGCGAGGCTATATTTTCAGTTAACAGCAAGAGTTCTGGCGCTAATTTTTCACTTGAAAAACAAATTTTAGAACCACTGTCTTTTAATAAATAATGTAATTCATTAGGATGTAACTTAGCATTCAATGGCACCACCACTAAGCCGGCATACCAAAGGGAAAAACATATTTCGAGGTATTGCGGGCAATTGCTAGAAATTAATGCAACATGGTCGCCCGTATTAAGTTGGTATTGCGAAACAAGTTGATGCGCCATTACAGAGCAACGCTCAGCTAAATGGTCATAACTTAACCATTCATTATTACCATAAGCGATAGCGGGAAGGCGTCCGTATAACTTAGCTGAGTTATCTAAAATATTTGCAATATTCATGTGAAAATATGTAAAAAACGAGACGTTCTTCACATTTCCATGTTAAAAATATGTACAGTTATCCTACGGTAATTATGACTTGTTTTATTTAGTACCTTAGTACCATAAAGCTATTTTTTTGATTCCCAAGCTAGGGGGTGCAGTGAAAGTAATAGATGAATCAATCGCTTACCCATCACTGAACAATGGCTTAATCAAATTTATACTAAATTGTGTCATTAATATTTTCAGGTGGGGCAAGCATCAGCTGTTGATAAGCCAGTCCTGCTAAAGTACGGTTATTCACTTCTAATTTCATTAAAATAGCGGATACATGTTTTTTAACGGTCGTTTCTTTGATATTTAAATCATAAGCTATTTGTTTATTCAATTGCCCGTCAGCAATAAGTGTTAAAACAATATATTGTTGGGGTGTTAATTGTGCGAGTTGTTTTGCTAATTTTTGATGGGCAATCATCATTTTTTCATCAGCTGTTTTATCTACACTTTCTGGTAACCAGATCTCTCCCTCTAATACCGCATCAATAGCCCTGGCAATAGTGGTTAAATCTGCAGACTTGGGAATAAAAGCGGCGGCGCCAAAATTAATCGCTTTTTGCATAGTTTCATTATTATCATCAGAAGAAACCATAATAACCACCAAACCTGGATAATGATTTTGCAGCTGAGTTAAGCCAGTAAAACCATCATTTCCTGGCATATGCAAATCAAGAAATACAATTTCCAAACTTGAATTTTGTTCAATTAAAGTAAGTAACTCACTAAAGTTATCTGCCTCTAACGTATTGGCTTCATCAATACATTCAACAATGGCTTGCTTTAATGCCGTGCGGAATAAAGGATGATCATCGGCAATAATTACTTTTGCTTGTGACATAAACTGCTCCTAGAAAAGATAGAGGGTAAGTTCAACAGTCCCAGTATGAAAAAAAGAACTGGCTTGTGCCAGCTCTTTTTAGTTCATTACTTTAATTGGTATAACTCACTAGATAATATTACTTACCGTAAAGTGATACTAAAATTGGTAACCTACTGTTAATGATATTGTGCTTGGGTCACCATAATAAGCGATTAGTGTTTGATCGCCACCCGTACCAGGCAAATAACCACCATTGCCATCTTCTGCTACAAATCCATAATTACCAATTTTATATTCTTCATCGGTAACGTTTTTCCAATGTAACGCCGCAGTCCAATCACCGTCATTGCTATACCAGTTAACACCAAAATTAAGTAGACCATAACCGTCTTGCGTTACTAGTAGATCCGTTGGCGATAAAACATAGTCGCTACGGTAATAGTAGTTACCATTAACAACTAAACTACCGATTGACGATTCAATCTCGTAAGAAACACCAAAGTTAGCGGTAGTGTCAGGTGTATTAGTAATATTGTAAGTGTCACTAATATCTGTTGGTGTACCGTCTGGTAAATATGATATGACTTTGTCAAACTCTGCATCAATTAAACCAAGGGAAAAGGTTAGACTTAAGGCGTCGGTTGCTGCGTACTCAACGTCTAATTCAAGGCCGGCTGCGGTTGAGGAACCAATATTACCTAATCGCTGATTGATTTCACTGCCATCACCGTCAGGTAAGGGTAATGCCGTAATAAACTGTCTGTCTGTATGGTCAATATAGAATGCTGTAGCATTTATACGTAAGTTATTATTCCACTCACTTTTTATACCCACCTCAAAAGAATCCACCGTTTCAGGATCAACGGCTCCTTCATTAGTTGATGCTCTGGGATTAAAAGTACCTGATTTAAATCCCTGAGAGAAGCTAGCAAACACCATCATGTCGTCGGAATATTGATATTCTGCGCCAATACGCGGTGTAAAGTTTGACCAATCTTCAGTACCACTGAGTACTTCAGGAACTAATTCTCCCTCAGGGCGTTCATAGCCTGGTACCCAATCAGTTTCTGGATAAACGGTGCCAAATATAAGACCATTACTAACTTGGCCCACTTTTTCTTCTTGGGTATAACGCGCACCTAAGGTCAGTGACCATTTATCGGTAAGATTGTACGAACTTTGTCCATAAAAAGAATAGCTTTCACTATTATTACAGCCCGTTACTTCTCGAGTTAATCCTGGCAGGCCCAATGCTTGACCTAAATTTTCAAGAATGGCATCAAAATGGCCACATGACTCACTATCAAAATAATAAAGGCCTGAAACAAATGTCAAATTATCAGAATCATAGTTAAGCTGAAATTCTTGACTAAATTGAGTATCATCATAAATAGCAGGTACATCAAATATGCGCTCTGCCGTATTGTCAAAATCAATATTCGTCTTTGAGTTATTATCTCTACTAGCAGTAACTGACTTTATTGACCAAGTATCGTTGATGTAATATTCAGCGACTAAGCTAAAACCTTCTCCTTCAACCTTATTCCAAGTAGGCATACTGGTATAAGAGTCATAAACACTATCTGGCACAGGTGCATCAGTTAATATACTAGGTAGTAATCGGTAGCCGCCCTTAGAGTTTGAATCATCAACAGTATTATCATAATTAAAGCGGAAAAATAGATCATCGGTAGGGGTAAATTCAACGGTAACACGGCCTGCAAAAACATCTTTGTTATAGTTTTCTAAATCTTGACTAGGTAAATCTGATTGTAAAAATTCACCATAACCATCACGGGTTAAGCTTGCCAGTGCAAATCCAATATACAACTTATCATCTATTACAGGTATCTTACCTGCTACTTTGTAATCTTGGCGGTTATACTCACCAACTGTAGCGGATAAATCAAACTCCAAATCACCAGACATTTTTTTAGTGACATATTTAATAGCACCACCAATAGTGTTCTTACCGTATAAGCTGCCTTGTGGACCACGTAATATTTCAACACGTTCAACATCGATAATATCAAGTACAGCACCTTGTGGGCGGGCTAAATAAACATCATCAATATAAATTCCAACACCTGGTTCATAACCCCATAATGGATCATCTTGACCCACGCCTCGAACAAAAGCAGTTAAAGTTGAGTTAGTACCACGACTAGCCTGTAAGGTAGTATTAGGTGAAAACTGCTGGATTTCAGTAATTGAATTAATACCTCGTTGAGCCATTTGTATTGAACCAACCGAAGTAAGACTAACCGGAACACTTTGCAATCCTTCAACAGATTTACGAGCAGTTACTTCGATAACTTCAAGTCCTTCACTCTCCTTATTTTCTGTTTCTTCAGCAAATGCGATATTACTTGTTAAAGCCGTTGCGATTGCCAGAGCTAGATAGCTAATTTTACTGGTACGTGATTTCATATATTTCCCCATTTTTCATTAATTATTATTGAGTTATTTCGTGTTGAACTTTTACTTTATTAGTATGAAATAAACTCTATAGTAATTTTGTAAAAATATAATTTGTACTATAGTAGTATACGAACAGATTATACATTAACATATTGATTTATTAGTGTTATTATTGTCAATTAATTTAAATGACTTACTTGATGCCCCAAAATCTGATGATATTTCTTGCCGCGCTGATCGATGTTTTCAATAAAAATGGTGCTGTATTTCCACCATCTTCTACCATAGGATTTACAGCAATGCCGTGTCCCAAATTTTCAATTTCAATAAATTCAACCATGGTTTTATCTTGTTGATTTTTCCACCGACTGATTTGATAGTCATTATGTTGTTCTATTTTTTTATTTTTATTACTGTTAGTTAACATTGACCAATGCTTCGCGAGTTTGATTGCGTTAAGTGGATGAACCACTTTATCTTGCTTTCCCGTCCAAACAGACAATTTCGGCCAGTGTTGTGACTCAATATCAGCCTGCCTTACTAATGATGTTAATTCCTCGACAGATTGAGAAGGTCCACTGCGCATGCAGGAAATTGCTTTAATTAAATTATCAGCGCAAGGATAAGGAATACCCGAGATTATTGCCCCTGCAGCAAACATTTTTGGGTAATTAGCGAGCATGACACTTGTCATAGCACCACCTGCAGACAAACCCGCAATATAAACATTTTTTGCTTTTATTTTAGCTTGCAAAGTATTGACCATATTTTTTAGTGATAAATTTTCACCGCTGTTTATTTCAATATCCTGTGGTGAGAACCAATTAAAACAACTTTTAATGTTATTGCTTTCAAGTTGTTGAGGGATCAATAAAGTAAAATCATGCTTTTTTGCTAACGCAAGAAAACCGCTTTGTACTGCAAATATTTCCCCGTTTTGCACGCAGCCATGCAATAGCACCACAAGATTTTCACTGGAAGGACTGCTTGAATAATAACTAGCTAACAGCTCTCCAGGGTTATCACCAAAATCAGCTAGTTTATTAAAACTGGCCAAAGTACTTTGTGACTGACAATAAATAGTAAAAAATAGAATAAATAGTATCGTTTTTGAAGATATAAGCATCAAGCGTCCCTAGCGTTTAAACCCAGTTTGTCAGCATGACGTAATCCTTTTTTCAAAGGTATGGTACTTTAGTGCCAGCGCATGCTGTAATCAATTTGGATAACCGCTTTTAAGCATGTCAGCAAATGTCTGTCCTGCACTCGATAATGGATATCGACTGCGAGTAACAATACCTATTTTTCGACTGATGCTAGGTTTCACTAAAGGACGACATTCAACGCCATACGCCTGAAAAATTTCTGTACATATATCTGGTACAGCACTGATACCTAACTTAGTAGAAACCATTTTTCCTATAGTGGTTAATTGATTAGTCTCATATTCAATATTTAAATAAATATTATTCTCTTGTAATGAAGCGTCGATTAAATAACGTATGTTGGAAGGTTTTTGTAAAGCTATAAATTTTTCGTCTGAAATCTCAACCCAAGTAACACTTTTATTAGTTAATAGCTTATGCCCTACAGGTAGTGCAACTACAAAGCTATCTTCAAATAATGGATTGAAAAGCAAATCATCCGCTTTATCAGGTTCGAAGGTCAACGCTATTTCAGCTCTACCCTCTCTAACCATCGCGACTGCATCTTCAGCGATCACATCGTGTATTTTAATATTTATCCCAATGTAACTCTCGCTAAAGTTCTTGATGTACTTTGGTAAAATACTGCTAGCGAAAGAAGGCATTACGGCAATAGAAAGTTTTCCTCTATTAAGCGCATACAAGTTTTTTAAATCAATAAACGCATCATCCCAGTCAGCAAGCAACCTTTTTGCTACAGGTAAAAACTCTAGCCCTTCAGGAGTAAGAGACAAACTTCTTGTGGTACGAACAAATAATTTTCCTCCAACAGTTTGCTCTAAATTTTTTATCGCAATACTTAGCGCAGGCTGCGATAAATGTAAAATTTCACATGCTTCTGCAAAACTGTGGGTTTTAGCAACTGCAATAAAGGCTCGTATTTGCTTAATAGTAACGTTCACAGCTTCTCCCTTAATGGTCCAATAACGTAATAACTACATATATAAATATTTTTTATCAATCAATAAAAACAATGCATTTGATAAATATATAACCATGATAGATGCTGTTGCTCAAGTTTTTATTAACAGCTCGTTTAGCTAAAGAGAGAACAAAATGGCAGGATTTAACAAGGTTGTTGCAACCTATGAAGAAGCAATGGCGGGTCTTGAAGACAACATGACAGTTATTGCTGGTGGTTTTGGCTTGTGCGGCATACCAGAAAATTTAATTAAAGAAATTAAAAACAAAGGCACAAAAGGCCTAACCATTGTTTCTAATAATTGCGGCACAACCACACATGGCTTAGGCATTTTATTACCAGAAAAACAAATAACAAAAATGATCGCCTCTTATGTCGGAGAAAACGACGAGTTTGAACGCCAAATGATGTCTGGAGAATTGGAAGTAGAGCTTACCCCTCAAGGCACCCTTGCTGAAAAGATGAGAGCTGCCGGCGCAGGTATCCCTGCATTCTTCACTGCAACAGGGGTTGGAACACCAGTCGCCGAAGGTAAAGAAATTCGCGAAATAAATGGCCGGGAATATTTATTAGAGGAATCTATTAAAGGAGATTTTGCCATTGTAAAAGCTTGGAAAGCAGATACTTTTGGTAACTTAGTTTTTAGAAAAACAGCGCGTAACTTTAACCCTATGGCAGCAACAGCAGGAAAGATCACTGTTGTTGAAGTAGAAGAGATTGTTGAGCCTGGGCAATTAGATCCCAACGAAATTCATACGCCCGGAATTTATGTCAATCGCCTTATTAAAGGCAGTTTTGAAAAAATGATTGAACAACGCACTGTGCGTTTCACCTATTAAGAAATATGGAACACTATTATGGCTTTATCTCGAGAACAATTAGCACAACGTGTCGCGCAAGAATTACAAGATGGTTATTACGTTAACCTTGGCATTGGCATTCCTACGTTGGTTGCCAACTACGTTCCACAGAACATGGAGGTTATGCTCCAATCAGAAAATGGCTTATTAGGTATGGGACAATTTCCTACCGAAGACGAAATTGATGCCGACTTAATTAACGCAGGCAAACAAACCGTAACTATGGCTATAGGCGCTTCACTTTTTGACAGTGCAGAGTCGTTTGCGATGATCCGTGGCGGTCATGTGGATTTAACTGTACTGGGGGCATTTGAAGTAGATGTTCAAGGAAATATTGCTTCATACATGATCCCTGGCAAGTTAATAAAAGGAATGGGAGGAGCAATGGATTTAGTAGCTGGCGCTGATAATATTATTGTTACGATGACGCATGCATCGAAACATGGAGATTCGAAACTACTTTCAACATGTACTTTACCGCTAACCGGAAAAGGGTGTATCAAAAAGGTATTAACCGACTTAGCTTTTATTGAAATTAAAGATAATAAATTTCATTTGCTTGAACGTGCCCCTGGAGTTTCAATTGAAGAAATCATTAAATTAACGGATGGCGAAATGGTTGTGCCTGAGCATGTACCTGAAATGAAATTTTAATCGCTCTATCATCATAAAAATTGAAATTAGCTTTTAGCAAAGAAAACCATTAAGGAAAATAAGATGTCAAAACGTGAAGTCGTTTTTTTAAGTAGTATTCGTACTCCAATTGCAGATTTTGGTGGCTCACTTAAAGGTATCGCACCAACTGATTTAGCTGGGCATGTTGTTGCGGAAGCAGTTAAACGATCAGGTGTAGCTCCTGAAGATGTAGGTCATTGTGTAATAGGTAATGTTACCCATTCAGACCGCAGAGACATGTATATGAGTCGAGTTGCTGCACTCAAGGGCGGTTTACCTGAATCAACTCCCTCACTTACCGTAAACCGTTTATGTGGTTCAGGCTTACAAGCAATAATATCTGCCGCTCAATTATTGCTTTTAGATGATTGTGATGTAGCAGTTGCTGGTGGCGCAGAATCAATGTCTCGAGTCCCTTTTTGGTCACCGTCAACTCGCTTTGGCGCTAAAATGGGCGATACTCAATTAGTTGATCCTATGGTCGGAGCATTAACCTGCCCGATTGGAGATACACATATGGGAGTTACTGCTGAAAATGTTGCCGAGCAATGGGGGATTAGTCGTGAAGAACAAGATCAAGCGGCAGTAAAGTCACATAGAAGAGCCCAGCGAGCAACTGAAGAAAATCGTTTTGCTGATCAAATTGTCGCTGTTGAATTAAAATCACGCAAAGGAATTGAACAATGCACTACCGATGAACATATTCGCTTTGATTGTACCGTTGAAGATATGACTAAACTTCGTCCCGTATTTAAAAAAGACGGAACAGTAACCGCGGGAAATGCTTCGGGTATTAATGATGCAGCAGCAGCCCTTGTTATGGCTGATAGTCAATATGCAGAAAAACATAATTTAAAACCTGTCGCAAAATTAGTCGGCTATGCCTTTGCTGGTGTTGCGCCTGAAATTATGGGTATTGGCCCAGTACCTGCGGTAAGAAAATTATTAGAAAAAACAGGCATTGATAAAAACGACATTGATGTTTGGGAAGTTAATGAAGCTTTTGCTTCACAAGCGATAGCCGTTTGTCGAGAACTTGATCTAGATATGGAAAAAGTGAACCCAAACGGCTCTGGAATATCATTAGGTCACCCTATTGGTGCAACGGGAGCACTTATTACCGTGAAAGCTATTCATGAATTAGAGCGTATTTCAGGTAAATATGCTGTTGTCACTATGTGTATTGGTGGCGGACAAGGGATAGCCGCTTTGATTGAGTCGATTAAACAATAATCCAGTTAACTTAGACCTAAAGATTCGCTAGTAATCATCGAAATCTATGGCGCTAAGTGCCCCTTTGCGCCGTAGAAATATTAAATTTAAGTCCGCTATATGATCAGAAATTTGACGTTTGATATTTTGACTAGACTTATTCCGCTTTGCGCACCAAGCAGTCCTTAACAAAAGAGCGGCTCTAATTGGAATTCACTAATTTGTTGAAATAATATGTTAAGGACAGAAAGTACCACAACACGGACTAACTTTTGTAGCTAAATACGACCT
>Ga0105359_10001946_pt1 | contig 17300 bp, 16 predicted proteins | sample GOMGulsemesocosm_6_FD_83659 | JGI IMG/M metagenome (GOLD analysis project Ga0105359, IMG submission 83659) | Methane-oxidizing microbial communities from mesocosms in the Gulf of Mexico - GOM8C Gulf of Mexico | ecosystem: Environmental > Aquatic > Marine > Cold seeps | place: Gulf of Mexico...
AGAAGATAATAGCGCGAATAAGTTCACGCCTACAAAGAGAATTGATAAAATGCCAAAAATTATATTTTTACCCAATGAAGAATTATGCCCAGATGGTGCAGTTGTTGAAGCTGAAACAGGCGAAAGTGTACTTAATGTTGCTCTACGAAATGATATTGGTATTGAGCATGCTTGTGAAAAAGTATGTGCTTGTACTACATGTCATGTCATTATTCGTGAGGGTTTCGACTCTATTGAAGAAGGTGATGAACTAGAAGATGATATGCTTGATAAAGCATGGGGTTTAGAACCTGAATCACGTCTTAGTTGCCAATCAATTGTTGGTAATGAAGATTTAGTGGTAGATATTCCTAAATATACAGTGAATATGGTTTCAGAAAATCACTAAGTGATTTATTGAGTAAATTATTGAAAAGGCCATTAACATAAAAATGTTAATGGCCTTTTTTTGTTTTATGAGCAAAGGCTACTCGCCTAGTGCCAATTTTTTTTATAAACCATTATGATATTGCACATTGGTTGATTCTGGAACCAGTGATTTAAGTGTGTCTTGTGCATTTAACTGTTCCCTTGATAGCTCTTTAGTGAAACCTGTTGAGTTACTACTGTCGTTACTAAGTAACTGCTCAAACTGTTCAATTAAGACCGTTTTCTCTGGTGATTTCTTATCGCCAGCACCAATATTGGTTAGATCAATCATAAATCCGTCAAATAACTGTGCTAGCTCGTTAATCACTTCCATATTTAAAAACTGATCTTGATTAAAGATACTTGGGTAACCAGCTCTTTGTTTATCAATGGCAAAAGAATCACCTTTAAGGTTGGTGATGCTGGTAGATTTGTCACAAGAAAGCATACAACCATTATCAATACGTGGTTTTTCACAGCCAACACTTTGTTGGAAGAAACATTGTCTACTAGTCATTAATAAAATTGGGTGATAAACACTGTAAAGCATTTTAAAGTTTTCAGGACGGGCAATAGTTTGCATTTGTTGGCGATTTATTTCATTGGAAATAAAGGCACCACTACAGTTAAAGTCTTCTTTCATTGCGAGTAATGCATATGAGTTGGTGGTATTTAAGAACGGCCCAGCTATCCATTCAATGCCTAACTCAAAAGCTCTATTGGCGATACCGGTATTATTGGTAACGATGAGCTTAGGTTTAACTTGTTCTAAAATGTTGAGTGCAACATCATAGTCCTTACCAATCAATACTGGCGGAAACCATGGAATAAGTTGTGGGTTATCATTGAAGAAACCGATATATTTAGTACAACCGCGCTTATAGGCATCAGGTAACTTGAAGTAAATATCAGCATCAGTAATATTTGATAAATTAATATCAGTTTCATCACATATCAGTATTGATAACTTGGCATTGTTTAGCGTGTTTTCTTCACCCGTAGTGCTTACTTTAGGGTGACGAACTAGTTTAGGCAGTACTACTTCAGGTAGCACATCGATTGAGTTATTTAGCAAGTAAGCAGCTTGATTTTTCAGCGCCGTTAACTCTTTATAAGGCACACTTAAGCCAGCGTCTAAATCTTGGGTATTGATAGCTGTTAAGTTAAACTCAGCGTTATTGAAACTTTTAAAGCGCTTTTCAACAGTTTCTTTATCAATACTTAGTTTGCCACTTTCGACAAGTAAGCTGGTAGAGTGTAACTCAAAGATTTTTTCTTCAAGGGCCTGTTCTGAGCCTTTTACATTAGACAAAAGTTGCCCAGTTGGGTGCTCTTTTGTACTTACTTTTAATGTTAATGTTTGGCCAACTTTGCCTGAGAAAGTAAGCGTTAACGGTGTTTTTTCTATGCTAAGGTATTTTATTTTATCGTCTACCGTGGCATTGATTTCTTGTTTTTCATCTTTAAGTTTTTGCTCTGCATCATGGATTTGCACCACAGAAATAGCGTTGCTTTGATCAATAGCGTAGTACTTAGAGTTATCACGTGGGTTTTCTGTAAACATTGACTGGTTTAAGTCGCCACGCAAAAAGGCATTAGAGAAGTCACGGTTAAATACTTTATAGAGACGTTCACCATCTTCAAGCAACTCTCCTGTTTCAACGAAGCCATCAATTTGTTTGCGGAAGCTATCAATAACCGTATGCACATAGCTAGCGCCTTTTATACGGCCTTCAACTTTGAAAGAATGCACACCTGCTTCTATTAATAAAGGTAAGTCAAAAAATGCTGAGTTGTCTTTGAGGTTTAGTGGAAAGTTATTGCCTGAAGGTGTTGTTTCATATTCTTCACGGCATGCTTGGCTACAACGGCCGCGATTGCCCGAATTACCAACACTAGCTGAAGTCGAATAACATAAGCCAGAGAAAGCCACACATAAAGAGCCGTGAACAAATACTTCAGTAAGTATATCTTGCTCATGAGCAACTTTGGTAATTGCGGTGATCTCTTTTAGGTTTAATTCACGAGATAAATTCACTCGAGAAACACCTAATTTTTTAAGAAATGGTACTTGACCAATATTGTGAGTTGTTAATTGCGTTGAGGCATGAACATCAAGAGTAGGGAAGTGCTTTTTAAGAATATATAACATACCTAAATCTTGCACGATTACTCCGTCAAGCTTGGTATTAGCCAACCGGCTTAATAACTTTGTAAGCGACTTAAATTCACGTTCTAAAATAACAATATTCAAGGTTAAGAATATTTGGCTGTCATACTGATGTGCAAGTCGAATAATGCCAACAAGCTCATCAAAAGAGATATTAGCTGCGCGGTTTCGGGCATTAAAGGTATCTAAACCACAGTAAACAGCATTTGCGCCAGCAATTATTGCTGCTTTTATCGCATCAATATCACCGCCTGGGGCTAATAATTCAATTTTAGGACTCATTTGTACAACTCATTTATATAATATTAGCCAATTAATACGGCAGTTTAATTTTAAAAGGGGGATTTTACGCATATATTTGCGCAATGAATACCGTTAAAGTAGTTCAAAAGCAGGAAAAATAGGATGCATCATCGGGATTTTAAAAGTTATGAGTGAAAATGCTAATAAAAACAGGGCTGAAATGAAAAAATTGCCAATACTATATTCATTAAGAAATTGCCCTTATGCAATGCGCGCGAGAATGGCTATCTTTAAGTCGGGTCAAACAGTCTTACTTCGTGACTTGGTATTAAGCAATAAACCCGAAGAGATGATGCAAGCATCGCCAAAAGGTACAGTACCTGTAGTAGTGTTAGAAGACGGTACTGTAATTGAAGAAAGCCTTGAGGTGATGCTGTGGGTCTTACATGAGAGTGATCCTAATGATCTATTGCACTCTTATGAAGAGAGCGCTTTACTTGAGATGCTGACACTGATAAATGAATTTGATAATGTGTTTAAAGTTCGCTTAGAACAATACAAATGCGCAAAACGTTACCAAGAAGATAATATTGAAGAATGTAGAATGGCTTGCCAACAATATCTGCAACAGTTAGAGCAACGCTTATCAAAACATGCCTTTTTAATATCTGATAAAGAAAGCTTAGCTGATATTGCCCTTTTACCTTTTATTCGACAGTTTGCACGAGTCGAACGGCAATGGTATTTGCAAGCACCTTATCCAAAAGTAAGGACTTGGCTTAATAATTACTTGCAGAGTGCAATGTTTAGTAAGGTGATGGCTAAACACCCACTCTGGTTAGATAGTCAACAAGAGGTTATTTTTGGTAACAACTAGTTCTTTAAATGAGACGCTAGGTATTGACTAATTCACTGACAATTAATTTCAGTAAGAAGGTCTCTCGTTCAATCGACAGGCCTTTTTTCTTACTCTTGGCGATAGTTTCTTCATTGTGAGCTATCGCTTGATGTATGTTCATCCAAACGGGGTGCATGCCATTACTTAGTTCATGTGCCTCGAGTTCGGGTTCAAGTAACTCATCATCTATGGTACAGGTATAACAATAAGACTGCATATGAACTATATCAAAACCTTCTTTATGCCAAGGTCTAAATTCCTCATATAATCCAAACTCTACAATATTCTGTACTTTATGTGCGCCGGTCTCTTCTTTTAACTCGCGGACTAAACCAACAATATTACTTTCACCTTCGTCAATACCGCCACCTGGCAAACTATAGTCGTGGTACCGCTTAGTATAAAGTAATAATATATCTTCGCCATTTAATACGATAGCTCTAGTGGCTTTACGGTTAAAGCTCTTGGCGGAAATGTTGACGATGTCAGGATGAATGGTTGATTTAAGTAAACGCATATAAAGCTACATAGTGAAATTTCTAGTGCTTTAGATGGGGGCTCATTTGATAGTTATCAATGAAATGTATGAAAAACTATTAGCCAATAATATTGTTGGTGCTGTGTTAAAGCTATTAGCCTTTTAACACAGCACTGTTGTCATACCACCTCAACTTCATCCTGAAAAATATCTTCAATGGATAAGTTAAACAGCCTAGCTGCTTTGAATGCTAGCGGTAAGCTCGGATCAAACTTTCCCTTTTCAATGGCATTGATAGTTTGTCTTGATACATCTAAAGCACTCGCAAGTTGGGCTTGTGTCCAATCACGCTCAGCGCGTAGTACCTTTAAGCGGTTTTTCATTTATATCTCCTATGTCCTGAAAATACAGCAAGTCCGTAAGTTATTACTATTACAAAAATCACATGTGATATTTCGGGTTGATAAGTAATTAGTTTGATATCTTCTAAGAGTTCATAGCTTAAACCTGCAACTAAACCAACGCCTAAGGCTAATGCCATTGCTTCTAAGAGTATTTTTTGCTGCATCTCATCTAAACCGCGTAAATGATTTATATTGGTGAGCAACATTTTTAATCCAACAGCAACGTTTATTAACACGGCAATAATTGTTAGGACAGTGTTAAAATCCCAAATGAACCTTGGAGCAAAGGATGCAATAGCCAATGTAATAACCCAAGCAAGAGTCCAGTTTCTAAGTGTAATGTTATTAACATTATTTTTTTCTTGATAGTTACTTTTTTCACATTCTTGTTTAGACATTAGTAAACTCTCTTTGATTATATGTAAAGTGTATTTGACTTTATTGTAGCAGCGTATCATGTAGGGTCAAGCTTGCTTTACAAAAAGATTGGGTTACTAGACTTTTTGTAATAGACCGTAAATTTATTATTAACTATTTGAGGTTGGGGTGGAAAAGCAGAGCTATGGGGCTATAATTTTTAACTGAACCTTTATTTACAACTCAACTTTAAAAAAAGGAATTTGATAATATGAAAATATTAGTAGTTGATGATATGTCTTCAATGCGTAATGTCATGATACATATGCTAAATAGCTTAGGATACAATAATACGGATGCAGCAAGTGGCGGGCTACAAGCATTAAAAATGCTCAGGGTTAATAATTACGATCTATTAATTACCGATTTACATATGCCTAATTTAAATGGTGAGCAACTGCTAGCCAAAATTAGGAAAGATGAAAAGTTACAAGATCTACCGGTACTAATGGTTTCTTGTGAGGATGATAAAACTAAGATTATGGGACTTATCGCAGGTGAAGTTACTGGCTTTATGATAAAACCATTTGATATGGATACCTTGAAGAGGCAGTTACGCTTGGTTCAGCCAAAAATCCAACTGGCTTAAACTATCTATGACAAATTAGCTGGCTAACTTTCATATCTTCTGGATGTAACATGCTTCAGTTTCTAGATGATTAAATATCAATGATCACTTTCTTGTGCCTGCTTTGCTTGTAATTCATGTCTTATTTTTGCTAAATCAACCTGTAGCCAATGAACTAATGTCTTGGCGTCCATTGGTTTGGCAAAGTAATACCCTTGCACTAAATCGACATTCAACTTAAACAATAATTTAAAGTCATCAAAGTTTTCGACTCCTTCAGCTACAGTATTTAGACCTAAATCCTTAGCAAGATTTACCGTGCTCTTTAAAATGGCTAGCTGCTGGGGTCTAGTGGCAACATTGTCAACTAAGATACGGTCAAGTTTTAGCTCTGTTGCAGGTACTCTAGATAATTGTTGGGCATTGGCAAAGCCAGTACCGTAGTCATCTATGGCAAGCTTAAAACCTTTAAGTCGAAGTTTAGCTAGAGTTTCAATTGCCGTTGAAATTTCGCCACAAATAGCATTCTCAGTGACTTCTAAAACAATTTCTTTTGGCTCTATTTTGTGGTGTTCAACTTGACTTGATATCTTGTCAGCTAGATCATTATCAGCGAGAGATAATGGTGATAAATTGAAAGCGAGATGAAAATTAACACCGTGGTCCCGCCACTGAACTTTTTGTTTTAGTGCAATATCAAACAAATAGTGTGTTAACTCAGAAATAACACCAAACTCTTCAGCAGCAGTAATAAATTCAACCGGGGAGACAAAGCCTAACTTCGGATGATTCCAGCGAGCCAAGGCTTCTACTCCTTTGAGTAATAGACCCTTACAAGTAAGTTTTGGTTGATAAAACAAGGTGATTTGCTGATCTTTTATTCCATTAATTAAGTCATCTATCTCTAGTCTATTGTATATTTTATGAGCTTTATTAGTATTACTATGACTTGTTAGTCTATTTAAGCTATTTTCTAGATCTTTAACTTGCATGGGTTTTTTAAATGTTCCAAGCACATTTAAACCATCAGACTCAGCCATAGTGCCAATGCTTGAAATAAGAGATGGATCTTTAGAGCTGAGAATTATTACTGATTTTGCTAATTTCTCTTTAGCAATCGTACGGGATAATTCTACCCCGTCCATTATGGGCATCTCTAAGTCTATAAAAACAACATCAAAATTAGCTTCTTTTAACTTGTCTATGGCATCAACGCCGTTAATGGCGCCTGCGACGTTGGCAACACCTTGCTCTAAACACATATTCATCACATGGTTACGTTGCACATTACTATCATCAACAACCAACACGTTCAATTTATTCATATGGTTACTCATAAGTTTAGTTTTATTCGCTAGGTTAATTATTATTTTTAATGGTTTATTAACCCAGCTATTTCACTTAAATCAACAACTTTTTTTGCCGCACCTAGTTTTATTGCTTCTTTTGGCATACCAAAAACGACACTAGAACTTTCATTTTGAGCCATGGTATTACAGCCGACATTTTTCATATTAAGTAAGCCTTGAGCACCATCATTACCCATTCCGGTCATAATGACCCCTGTTGCGTTTTGTTTGGCACTCTTTGCTAATGAGTTAAATAATACATCAACAGACGGGCAGTGCCTATTAACTGCAGGCCCTTCAGAAACAATGGTAATATATTGGGCTCCAGATCGTTTAACTTGTAAATGTTTACCACCAGGGGCTATCAGAGCTCTACCAGGGATAACTCTGTCACCAGAAGTAGCCTCTAAAACTTCTAACTCACATAAAGAGTTTAGCCTATCAGCAAAAGCTTTGGTAAATTTTTCAGGCATGTGTTGAACGATAACAATGCCGGGACATGTTGCAGGTAACTTAGTAAGTACTTTCTCTAAAGCGATAGTACCGCCGGTGGAAGAGCCTATAGCGATAACTCTGTCAGTAGTGTGGCTCATTGAAACGAGATCTACCTCATCATGTGAACTGTTATTACCTAGCACTGAGTCGATAATGGAATTGGTACCACTATTGTTAATTTTAGCTGCAGGTGTACCTGAAACTACTTTACTAACTAAAGGTTTTTGTAACCTTGCTTTTGCGGCAGCGCGAATAACTGTTTTTATATTAGTGGCAGCTTCTTCAAGAAAGTTTTTTAATCCCATTTGCGGTTTAGTTATAATATCGACAGCACCTGCTGCTAATGCATTTAAAGAGAGTTCAGCACCTTCTTCAGCTAGAGATGAACATATTACGACAGGGGTTGGTCGCTCAGCCATAATTTTTTTCAAAAAGGAGATGCCATCCATACGTGGCATTTCAATATCGAGCACAATAACTTCAGGCCATTGTTTTTGCATTTTAGCGTAGGCAAAAATAGGATCATTGGCTACAGCATAGACTTCTATATCAGTAGAGTCATTGAGTATTTGGGATATGACCTGTCTTACTACGGCTGAGTCATCAACAATCATTACTTTAATACTCACTAAAAGCTCCTTCATTATCTTTATAGGTTTTAATGCTAATAGCTCCTGTGCTTAAGCTTAATACCAGACTACGACCATTATTACCTAAAATATCTTGCTGATTAAATGTTAACTTGTTTCTTTTAGCCCAAGCTTGAGCGAACTTTACATTCGTCTCACCAATAGAGGGCTGTGTTAAGCTTGGGTACATATTACTACCGCCAAACAGTGCTAAATCATACTCATCTAATGGATGGAGTAATGCCATTTTTCTTAACAAATACTCTAGAGCGTCTTCACCATATCGATACTTCTGTATAACGTGTGTTGCTTTTGTCTTACAGGCTTCTTGAGCTAATAAATAATGACACATTCCGGCAGTTTTACTCTCGGTATGCCAAATTGTAATTGCCACACAAGAGCCCAATATTGTTTTTAATTTTATTCTTGTATCGTCTTTTAATGGCTGAGAAAAATAGACTTCACCTGGCTGTAAATTAATGCAGTTAATATCTTTGCTCATTGACCCTCCCAATAATCCAGCTGAGTTTTATTGGTTTTCCTTAACGTGCATGTCGATAAATTGCTGGTTTAATTAGTTCAAATGAGTGCTCTAAACCGTGTAATGTCTCTGAATGGCTGATAAATAGATAGCCATCTTTATTTAGGCACTGCTGTAGACCAGTAATAATTTTTTGACGTGTTTTATCATCAAAATAGATCATTACATTACGAATAAATATAAGGTCAAATTTTCCTAAATTAGACATATCATCTAGTAAATTAAAAGAAAAAAACTGCAGACGACTTCGTAGCTCTGGCTTTACCCGCATATAACCTTCAAATTCGCCTACCCCTTTAACACAGTACACTTTGCGATACTTTTCAGGGAGAAGCTTTGTTCTGTCATCAATATATATTCCTTTTCTCGCGTGTGCTAAAACCGACTTATTGACATCAGAGGCAACAACCGACCAAGGGGCAGGGGAGTGTTCATTCAATAGCATTGCAATGCTGTAAGGTTCTTCGCCAGATGAACTTGCTGCACTCCACACCTTATATTCTTTATTTGGACTTATCTTTGGTAAAATAGTTGTTGCCAAATAGTCGAAGTGCTTACCTTCTCGAAAGAAAAAAGTTTCATTAGTGGTCATTAACTCCAAGGCCACCTCTAATTCACCGCTATTATCAGGATTGGTGATAAAACGAAAATAATCAGAGAAGCCATTAACTTGAATATGTCTAACGCGCTTTATCAAGCGATGACCTAACATCATGCGCTTTTGCTTAGCTAAATGAATACCTAACTTGTCATAAACTAGCTTTTGAAAAAGGGTAAAAACTTCTTCCGAAGGCAGTGTTTCAAACTTACTCATGGTGGCTAGCCCTTGCATTATTCAACCTTTCTTCATTTGTAGCAGGAAAGTGTCATGGCTAAAAACTAGTAGCTGACAAACTTGTCGTCTTCCTCATCTCTATTATTGCTATCTTCAACCAACTTATTGGATGTAGCTTTACTACCTGACTTTGAACCATTATTTTTTGTATGACCGTTATTTGATGATTTAGATTTTTCCAACGGAGAGCTTTCTAAGGTGAAATAGTTTACAGACTCTTGCAATTGTAACGCTTGCACGTTCATTTCTTCAGAGGTTGCACTGAGTTCTTCTGAAGCTGCTGCATTATGCTGCATAGTTTGATTTACTTGACCAATAGCTTCATTGATTTGGTGTACACCTGATGCTTGCTCTGAAGAGGCTGCAGCAATTTCTTGTACTAAGTCAGCTGTTTTATTGATTGAAGGTACCATTTCTTTAAGTGATTGGCCGGCAAGATCAGCACGTTTTACGCTGTCCTTTGCTAACTCTCCAATTTCTTGAGCTGCAACCTGGCTGCGCTCAGCAAGCTTCCTTACTTCAGAAGCTACCACAGCAAAGCCTTTGCCGTGATCACCAGCACGTCCGGCTTCAATAGCGGCGTTTAGTGCTAATAAGTTGGTTTGGTAAGCTATATCATCAATAACACTTATTTTTTCAGCAATTTTTTGCATGGCATCAACGGTTTCAGATACGGCTTCCCCGCCTACAGAAGCTTCTTTAGAAGCTTGTTGCGCCATGCCATTAGTTATACCCGCATTTTCATTGTTCTGCGAAATAGAAGCAGACATTTGTTCCATTGATGCAGAGGTCTCTTCAACACTGGCAGCCTGCACTGAAGCGCCTTTGGCAATAGTTTGTGCGGTGGAATTAACTTCTGTTGATGCTGATGATAATGCTTCAGAAGATGATCTAACATCGTGAATGATGGTCGCTAATTGGATTTTCATATTGGTGATACTAGAGAGCAGTGATGTTTTATCATTATGCTTTAATTCAATATCAATGCTTAAGTCACCATTTGCTACTTGATTACAAACATGTGCAGCGTAACGTGGATCGCCACCTAATGTTTTAAACAAGTCATAAAAGATTATTATCATCAAGGCTATAATAATAAAACCTTCAATAAATGAGAAAGTAATCAAGTCAGATTTGTTCTTTTTGAACTCTTCTTCTATAGATACATTGTTATTTGCGATTATTTCCTTAAATTTCTTCTCTGCATTTTCTGCTAATGCCGTCATTCCCTTACTTGCTGGTCTATCAACGCCACTAACACTCTTGTCAACTTTTTTACCTGTTAACGAATCATTGTTATCAAAGTTCTTTAATGCCTTTAAATAGGCTGTTTTAAGGTCAGCATGAGCCTGTTTGACTTTATCTATTTCTTGAGTGTCTAGGGATAATTCTTTGGATTTCTTAATTGCATGTGCTAATAATTCCTGTACTTTATCTGAACTTTTTTGAAAACGACTGCTATATTTTTCGAACTGCTTTTTATCATTACCACGAATAAGTACATTCTTCCATTCTTGCACTTGAGTTTTAAATATGACGTGAGCATTGGTCAAATCAGTTAGAATTTCAACGTTTTGCTCTACCAGGGTAAAGCTCTTTTTTGTTGAGTCTCTAAATTTTGATAGCTCATTCACTGCCTCCCAACTTAGTAGCACTAATGATAATGCTACCAGAAGGCCCAAAAATAGAACTTTGGCTTTTAAGCTTATTTTTTCTAACATGTTATCTTCCTCTGCTCTCAAAATTATATTTAGTAACTGTTTTATTGCAGCTCAGCTTCAACTAAGTGAGCTAACTCTTTGGGTGATAATGTTTTTTCAGCATCTAGTAATACAATAAACTCATCATCTTTTTTGGCTATGCCTTGAATAAACTCAGCCCTGATTTTTGCACCAAAAGCGGGGGCATCCTCGATATTACTGGCTGATATATCAATTACTTCATTTACAGCATCAGCTAAAAGTCCAAGGACGCAGTGCTGTTCGCTGGTATGTAACTCAATAACAATGACACAAGTTCTTTTATGTATAGTGATTGGTTGGCGCCCTAATCGAACACTTAAGTCGATTACAGGTACAACCTCACCTCGCAGGTTAATTACGCCAGATATAAATTGCGGCATTAATGGCACTTGTGTAATACCTGCATACTCAATAATTTCTCTCGTTTGATGCAAGTCCATACCAAAGTGCTCATCGGCAATAGTAAAAGTTAAAAACTGGCTGGATTTATCAACCATTTTATTCTCCGTGTTGTCATTTTCTTTTGTATTTAATGGCATGTTATTCATAAATATATTGCTCGTATTTCTGCACTATTAAATGATGATTTTGTTAATTAACAGCCTAACAATCTTACTCTTCTTTATTTTTACCTTTCTATATTCTTACTCTGTTTGATTGTTAGTACTTGCTGCTGTGTAAGTCTTGTTTGTCGTTTCGTTGCCAATAGCTAATTCAATTAATTGTGGCACATCTAAAATGAAGGCAATTTCGCCATTACCCAATAAACTTGAACCACCAATCCCCTTAAGGGCTTTAAAAATAGGCCCTAAGGGCTTTACTACTGTTTGTATTTCGCCGTTTAGTGTATCTACTGCAATACCTGCGACATCACTACCAAACTGAACGATGACTAATTCTTTTTTGTCTGTATGTTGCTTCATATTATTGGCTTCGGAATGAACTTGGCTTGAAGTAAGGTTAAATATCTCAGACATATTTAAATAAGGGATCATCTCACCACGTAAATTAATACAATGCCGACCTTTAATGTCCTGATGATTAGCCAAATCGATACATTCAATAATTGTTGCTTGTGGAATAATAAAATGAGTGCCTTTGGCTTCTACGTGAAAACCATCAATTATTGCCAGTGTTAATGGTAGTCGAATCTTGAACTCTGACCCTACACCTGCCTTCGAACTTATGTCTATACTGCCTTGTAGTGCTTCGACATTTCGTTTTACCACATCCATACCAACACCGCGGCCAGATAAATTAGTTACTGCAGCAGCAGTTGAAAATCCTGGGTGGAATATCAGATGAAAAAGCTCGTTATCAGTGAGTTGAGAGTCAATATTAATAATGCCTTTTTCAATTGCTTTTTCTCGAACACGCTCTTTATCTATGCCGTTACCATCATCACTAATGGCAATAACAATATGACTGGCCTCATGATAAGCCGCTAACTTGAGTTGTCCCTTGGTATCTTTGCCAACTGCTTGTCGTTCTTCAATCGACTCCAGTCCGTGATCCATAGCATTTCGGACAATGTGAGTCAGTGGGTCACCTAATTTTTCTACCATCAAGCGATCTAGCTCTGTATCAGCGCCTTCAATAGTTAGCTCCACTTCTTTGCCTAGCTCCTGAGCAGTATCTCGAACAAGGCGTTTGAAGCGTTGGAAGGTGCCACCAATAGGTACCATTCTTAAACTTAAAGCGGCATCACGAATTTGATTGGTAAAATTTTCAAAGTCATCTACAGCTTCAACTAACGGTGGATTTTTACTATTTTTAGAAAGCAAATCGATACGTTGTTGATTGATGACTAGTTCACCGATAAGGTTAATTAGGTGATCCAAGCGATTTGAGTCAATACGAATTTGTTTGCCTTCAGTTGCTTGGCTTTTACTTTGCTGCTGTTTACTTAGTGCTGCATTAACTACTGCCTCTGGGACTTTGAGTTGCTCAGTAAGTACTTCACCAAGTTTTTGTTTGTCATTAGGTGTTTCTACTTCTGAATTTTCCTTGCTTTGAGCAATTAGCGCTTGTTCAAGTGAATGTTTAGTTAAAGATCCACACTTTACTAAAATATCACCAAGCAATTGGTTTTCTTCAGGCAGTTTGTCAATTAATGCAAGGTAATCATCAACCTTGGTGTTAGGAGGTAAGATGGTGATATCAGAGTCATCTAGAACAAACATAAAGGTATTTTCTATTTCTTCTAAACAGGCGTCAGACTGTAGGGCTATCTCATAAGCAAAATATAGCGTCTCAGCATCAAAATCAGCAGAGCTAGGGAAATTATCGACAATGGTTTCTATATGTTTGATTTCACCTAGGCTAGTGAGGAACTTGATAAATGATAGCGGGTCCATGCCATTTCTAAGGCAATCTGTTGATAAGCGTAGGGATATATGCCAAAAATTTCCATTATCTTCAGCTAGTTTACTGTCAGGCAGAGTGTCATCAGGGATATCGTTTGTTTCTAAGGGTTGGTTACTACCTTCACTTGCCCAAGGAGTGAGAGCTTCTAGTAAGTTATTGCCAACTTCTTGTAAGTCTGTTTGTGCATTAAACTCTTCTAAATTAACACCCACTAGGCTTTGTATATGGTCTCGACACTTGAAAATAACATCAACCAATCCTTTTTCTACTTCGATTTTATTATCTCTAGCGCGGTCTAATACATTTTCGACAACATGGGTAAAATTAACTATGTGGTCTAGACCAAATATACCAGCAGAGCCTTTTATGGTGTGTGCTGAACGGAAAATATCATTAAGCATTTCATCATTGCACTCACCATCATCCATTTTTAAGAGTACATTCTCCATTGACTCTAAGTGCTCTTGAGCTTCGACATAGAAGGTTTGTAATACGGCATCTAAACTCATTGCTTTTCCTCTTCAGTGCCTGATGTCATCTCACTAACATCTTCAAAGTCAATAAAGTAGCGATTAAGTTGAAATAGGTTACAGTAGTCGGTAAGTGCTTCACCTAAGGTGAGTATTTGGTAGTGACTACTTTGCTCACCGACTATTTTCATCAGCATAATAAGTAGTTGAATACCAGCGGTGTCAATTTCGGTAATATTGCCTAGTTTTAGTATTGTTAGCTCTTTTAATTTAACATGCTGAAAGTGTTGTTGAAAAACTTCCATGGCACAATAGATGGTCAGCTCACCGCTAATCGCTATTTCGGTACTATTATTGCGCTTTTGTGTGATTTTTACTTCAGCCATATTGTCTCAACCATGGTAATATTTTAATCCTATTGACTGTAAATCCCTGTGTATTTCAAGTTAGCAGTTAAGTAAGCATAGTTACTGCTTGTAACATCTGTTCAGGCTTGAAAGGTTTTACCATCCAAGCTTTTGCTCCAATCGCTTTCCCCTGTTGCTTCATGTCATCGGATGCTTCGGTGGTTAGCATGATAATTGGTGTGAATTTGTAAGCAGGCATTTGTTTTATAGCCTTAACCATATCTATTCCACCCATATTAGGCATATTGACATCTGATACTATTAGATGAATTTTTTTGCCATCAAGTTTTGTTAAACCGTCCTTACCATCTACAGCTTCTATAACCTCATAACCTGCCCCTTTAAGGGTAATGGAGACTACTTGTCTTATACTGGCTGAATCATCAACTATTAAAATTGTTTTACTCATTATGCTGCTACCATTATTTAATTATGCGCTACTGATTTACCCTTAAAAAAAGGTAATCTCATCATTTTTATTATCTTGCTCTTTTTCACTACCATCGTGTACAGCCACTTGCTCTAGTGTGGTATATGTCTGTTTAATATTGTTAAGCCACTGGTTAATGTCTACTGGCTCAATTGGTGTACCTTGGTTTAAGTTGTATTGGCATTGTTGATAGTTGGGCGCTAATTTGTTCATATCGTCAAAGACATGGCCAAGTATTTGACTGACTCTATCTTGAAATTGCAGCGATACCAGCACATCATCTATTGCTAATTGAACTGTGGTATTTTCTTGTTCAAGTTGGTTGGCACTGAGCATTATTTTTTCACCGGCGACACTGTAATCATCGATTACTTGCTTGATTGTTTCTTCTGCTGAATTAATGATTAGGCCATCTTGCTCGGTAAACTCTTGGGTTTTAGTTAAGGTATTTTGTAAGGTTTCATTCACTTGCTCGATGGTCTTAGTGATTCGAGCGCCTGTTTCTCCTGAACGAGTGGATAATGTTCTTACTTCATCAGCTACGACGGCAAAACCTCGACCCGCTTCACCAGCACGTGCTGCTTCGATGGCAGCATTAAGAGCGAGTAGGTTAGTTTGTGATGCTATGCCTGCAACTTCATCGCCCATTTTTGAAAGTTCTTCAGCAATGGCTGATAAATTATTTATTTCACTTAATATTTGATCACGGCCAACCATGGCATCATTCAAAGATTGAATGATGCTATTTAATGATTGCTCAGACTGACTGATAATATGTGTTAGACCACTTTCCCCGCTCATATCGCCAGAGGTTTCTTGGGATGTTTGAATAGCTTCAGCTAGTTGATCTTTTATTTGAGCAAAGTTAGTGGCTAACTGATTTATATTGTCGTCACCTTGGCCTCGAGCCAATGCTGTTTGTCCAGCCCACACTTCAATAATCTGATGTGCTAAATCTAAATACTGCTCAATGTGAACGCTGTCTTGGCTGTTTGTAGATGATGACTCTTCTGTCTGAACTAGTTTCTGTTGCTGCTCTTGGTTCATTTGTTTTTGAAAAATAAAACATGCACTTCCTGCCGCTAAAACAAGTGCAGCAAGTGTAATGGCGAGCCCAATACTTTGACCGGTATCAAGCAGCGCGAGTAGTACCGTAATAATGAGAATAATAATGCTGAGGTTCAGTTTTTTCTGGATATCAACAAGCATTATGGCTCCTCTAATTTATGGCGTGGCTTTTGTAATCTATTGAAGTAAATATTTTGGTTGAAAATGAAGATAAAAAGTTGTGCTATGAATTAGCGTAGACAAGTAAATTCAATAAAACAAGCAGAGCTAGTTATAAGCTAAGTATTTGTGGAGACAAGTGATTGTTATTGAGTACTCTTGCTGGTAACAGCTAGCTAGATACAAAAATGAGCAATAACAATAGTTAGCCAATAGCTATCAAAGCTGGGTATAATCCAGTCAATACTGCTTGTGCTTCTATATAGCCTTAATCATTTGAGTTAAGGCGTGCCAGCAGTGCTGTTTCAATCGTGAGTTTTACCCATTTTTTTGACATTACAGCTTAAGGAATCTCCCTTGAATAAATACCTTATCTCGCCTTTAATATTATCCCTACTGCTACAAGCATGTGGAGGAAGTTCCTCAAGCACACCCGAAGTTCCGGTAGAGCCTATTGAGTACAACTTCTCTTTAACCTCACAGTTAACTAATACCTGTGGAGTTAGTAGTGCTTTTACCGAAGTAGAACTATTACTTCAAGATGATACTTGGCAAACTATTGAAACTTATAAAACTGATGAAAATGGTGTTATTAGCTTTGTAACGACAAATGAGTTTATAAACTACACCATAGTAGCCAAAGACCAGAAGGGTAGTGAAGCAGAGGGCTTGAATGTAGTTAGCTATTATCAAGCGAGTAGTAATACACCTGCACACTATCAAGCACAGTTTGATGAGTTGGTTGATACGCTTAATAAAGAGAGCTGTGAGTGTATTACTCAGGATCTTGAGCTGACTCACACCCCCTTTACTACACAAACTCAGGTCGCTAGTTCGTTAAGTTATGATAGTTTAGAAGCTAAGGATAGCAGTCATACTTTATTTAAAGAGGTAAATGTTTGTCGAGTAATAGGTGAGCAATGGCCCTTACATTCTTTCTCTATTTTAGGGACTGATGCCGACCAAATGGCTATTGGAGCTGCTCAGTTCATAGATGACTTTACAGCAAACGATGAAGGTGTTTGGTCTTTGTTTGCTATTATTTCTACCAAAGACTTTGATTTAGTTACGCAACACCAAGCTTTTACTACCAACCAAATCATTAGTAATACTAAACACTTTATAACTGATGTAACAAAAGAGGATGAAAGCTTACCTACTTTCTACACACATGATTATCAAAGTGAAAATTTCTACCAATCTCAAGCCAGTGTAACTTTTG
>Ga0105359_10001950_pt1 | contig 17273 bp, 12 predicted proteins | sample GOMGulsemesocosm_6_FD_83659 | JGI IMG/M metagenome (GOLD analysis project Ga0105359, IMG submission 83659) | Methane-oxidizing microbial communities from mesocosms in the Gulf of Mexico - GOM8C Gulf of Mexico | ecosystem: Environmental > Aquatic > Marine > Cold seeps | place: Gulf of Mexico...
AAAGGCGGCGAGGTTCAAAAACGCCAACGACTATACAGGCGCTACGTTGCTTTTCGGGACTACCACTTTTTACGTTGAACTCCATGAGCTCTCCTAATTCGAACAAAAACAAGCTGTTTTTAAATGAAATTTACGAGTAAACTTGTTTAAATCTATAAATAATCGATATGCATACTTTTAAATGTATTCAGCGAAAGGCTATAATTACAGCCTGATACAAGCGAATTACCTTAAGAGCTACAATTAATAATACTTATGAAAACGACAAGTTTACTTAAAAATAGAGCAGATGTCAGAAAAAAACTATGTTTTTATAGGGAATTCTTATGATTATTTTCCGTTATTTACTCAAAGAAGTCGCTAAAACTCAATTAGCGGTATTCTTAGTCTTGATGACCATTTTTATCAGCAATAAATTTGTTCGTATTCTTGATGACGCAGCTGAAGGTGGTATACCAGGTCATTTAGTGATGGTGTTTATTGGTTTGAAAGTACCTGATTTAGCTGGAATGATTTTACCGTTAAGTTTGTTTTTAGGGATTTTGCTGGCCTATGGTCGTATTTATGCCGACAATGAGATGACCGTTCTGCATGCTTGTGGTGTTAGCGAATGGTATGTTGTTCGAGTCACATTAATCTTAAGTTTTGTTACTGCTATTTTTACTGGCATGTTCACCTTATATTTATCGCCGATGGCTTCTGAATATGAATATCAAGTGAAAGAACAGCTAGCTGCAGAGTCGGGGTTTAGCTCGTTAACTGCGGGTAGGTTTCAAACAACAGGCAATAAAAAAGCCGTGGTTTTTATTCATGATAAAAATCGTGATGACAATGTTTTTGAAAAAGTATTCGTTGCTCAATTACCAGATAAAAAAGCCACCGATAAAAGCATTATTAATTCTAGTTTAGTTTATGCACAAACAGGACAAGTTATTGAGGAAGATAGTGGCTCTCAACGCCTAGTGTTGAGTGATGGCACGCGTTATCAAAATGATGTAAAGAGTAAAGAGTTCAGAGAAGTCTCTTTTGATAAATACCACATTCAAATACAAGATCAAAAAGTTGCGCATAAAAACCGTAAATTACGGGCAATACCTACCCAAGAATTATTCAATGATAGTACTTCCGCTTATACCGCTGAAACCCATTGGCGTTTTGCTTTCCCTATTGCTTGTTTAGTCATGACATTAATTGCTGTACCACTAAGTGTTGTGAACCCAAGACAAGGAAAATTTGCTAAAATGTTACCTGCGCTCTTACTTTTTCTCGGCTATTTTCTGATGCTGACAGCAGTACGTTCTGGCGTTGAGTCAGCCACTATTCCTAAAGGTATCGGCTTATGGCCTGTGCATTTATTTGTGCTGATTTTGGGGGTGAGTTTATTGGTAAAAGACCGAAGTAGCGGATTAAAGCTCAAAGCAAAGCTACCTAAGCTAATTCGTAATGTTACCCGCAGCTTTACCAGGAAGGGAACATCTTCATAATGCGTATTTTAGATTTATATATCGGTCGAATTATTGCTTCAACAACTTTTTTGACCTTAGCGGTATTTGTCAGTTTAAGTGGCATTATAAAATTTGTTGAAGAAATGAAAACTGTTGGGAAAGGCAATTATGATATTGCCCATGCTGCATTATATGTGCTGTATGCTATTCCACGTGATATCGAAATGTTTTTTCCCATGTCAGCCTTGATTGGCGGCTTAATCGGCATGGGCATGTTAGCGTCAAACAGCGAGCTTGTGGTGATGCAAGCATCGGGTTTATCCCGTTTAGATATTATAAAGTCAGTAATGAAGTCAGCACTTGTACTGGTTATTATTAGTATGGCTGTTGGCGAATGGTTAGCGCCAGCGGGAGAATCTGCAGCAAGGCAAGTTAAAGCACAAGCTATTTCTGGAGGCAGTTTAATTTCATCTGCCGATGGTACTTGGGCAAAAGATGGTGACTTCTTTGTACATATTGGTGAAGTCGAAGACAAAGGCAAGCTTAATGATGTACAAATATACCGCTTTGATAAATCGTTGAAGTTATCAAGTTGGTTATCTGCAGAAAGTGCTATTTATCAAACAGATGCATGGCAGTTACGTAATGTAGTCGATACTCTGTTAACTGATGACAAAATGACTAAAGAGCAGTTACCCATAAAGATGTGGACGTCAAGTTTAACGCCAGAGAAGCTCGGTGTTGTTATGGTGAAACCTGAGGCGCTGTCATTAAGAGGGTTGTCTGAATATTTAAGTTATTTAGAAGAAAACAAACAGGACCCGAGTCGATATGTTTTAGCCTTTTGGCGTAAAATTGTTCAACCTATAACGTTAGCCGTTATGCTGTTACTCGCTTTATCGTTTGTTTTTGGTCCCTTACGTTCTGTTTCTATGGGAGCAAGAATTATGATGGGGGTAGCAACAGGAATATTATTTTTTATTACCAATGAAGTACTAGGTTCGTTAAGTTTGGTTTATCAATTACCGGCTGCTTTTGGTGCATTGATGCCAAGCGTTATTTTTATTGTGTTGGCACTATATCTAATGAATAAACGGCCCAGTTAACTCTTATAAAAAGAAGGGGCATGGTAATGATCGTTTACCATGCCTTACAATTTATAAGTTCTATAATCGACCTCGATTAGCCTCAAGGGTTAACACAACCACTTCTGTATTTGTCAGTCTATCTTGTAAGCTCAATTTATTTTTACGATCAAAAATCACGATAAGGTTACCTAAACCTAATAGGGTAGGAAGTAATCGTTTCAAACCGGTTGTTTTACTGATCAAAGAACCATCTTGTTCTTGTAACCGTAAACGCCAAGCTTTCATACCTAGTGTTTGACCACTTTTCGCCCAGAAATATATGAAAAATAAACCAACACAAGTTAGGCACCAAATAAAAAATGCGATTCTGTAGCCAACATCTGATGAATTCCAATCAATTTCAAAGTTATTTCTCACAATTGAAATGAGTCCTTGGGCATCTAAAGCTATCAGTACTCCGATACAAAAATAGCCCGAAAGCATAAAAATTGCGATAAAAAGTAAAGCATCATAAACCCATGAACCGAAACGGCGACGAAACCCCGCTCGAGGAAATTTTGAAACAGAAGACATAAGGTTGGCTCGGAGGGTCACTAAAAATTGTTGCTAGTCTAACAAAGTAAAAAGTAAAGTATATAGAGTCCTGAAAATTGTTAGCTCGTTGGCCATGCTGTAAATGATACGTTTAAAGGCGTACAGAAAGTAGATAGAAAAAATAAACAGTTTGAAACAATCTCTTAAGCTTTATTACTATTATTTATAAGCAAATTTTGTATACTTAAAAGTAGTTCACAAATGTATGAGTTGTTAAGGATAACTATTGGAAAGTTTTTTAACACAGTTGAAACAGCGACAAATATTTAAAGTTGCCACCATTTATGCCGTTTCAACATGGCCATTGATACAGATCTCCGATTTGGCGGTACCTGCTTTAGGCCTGCCTGATAGTGTTATGACATTGTTATTGAAAGTATTTGTGATTGGTTTTCCTATTAGTTTAGTATTTGCCTGGCTTTTTAACTTCACTACCGACGGCATTGAGTTTGCCTCTGAAGATATGCCATCTGGATCTGAAAATATAAACTCTCTTAAGGACAATACGGAACAAGGTAAAGCTAGCAAAGTTAATGTGAGAACGACTCTAACCATTGTGAGTACCTTGGTTTTAGCTTTGATCATTACTTTGGCAAGCCAAATTTTAATGGAAGAGAGCACTGCTAGTACTCCTCCTAAGCAACTTGCTGCTGTAGAAAATCCAATTACGCCAGATCTTCCTGGTAAAGCAATAAATACGAATACTCTCTCAGCGGGCAAAAAAGAATCGATTGCCATTTTGCCCTTTAATTCATTTAGCGCAGATCCCCAAGACCAATTTTTTGCTGATGGTATGGTTGAAGAATTACTCAACTTAATGGCAAGAATTCCTGATTTACAAGTTGCTGCCCGAACCTCTTCTTTTTCATATAAAGGCGTAACAAATAAAACAATTGTGGAGATTGGTCAGGAATTGGGGGTTGATACGATACTGCAAGGCAGTATTAGAAAAAATGATGTGACCAATAAAATTAGAATAACGGCCCAATTAGTAAAAGTAAGTACCGGAGAAAACTTGTGGTCGGAAACGTATGATCGTGAGTATCGAGATATCTTCCAAATACAAGATGATATTGCTAGCGCGGTAGTTGATAAAATGAAAATAACCTTGCTTGGAGCTCAGCAAAAATCTAATTTTGTTCTAGGGACGCACAGTGTTGATGCGATGGTCGCCTATGGTAAAGGACAAAACGAACTTGCCCATCGCACTATTCCTTCAATCAATAAAGCCTTAACACACTTTCAAAATGCCGTTGAAGCCGACGGTAATTATGCTCGAGCTTATGTTGGTATTGCCAATGCCTATATTTTGAAAACCTTATACAGCAGCCTACCATCAAAAAAAGTAAATACTCCTGCACAACAAGCTTTAGATAAAGCGTTAGAGATTAATCCATTACTTGGTGAAGCTTATGCGTCGCAAGGTTTATTATTATCTCCTACCAACAAAGAAAGTGCAGAACTAGCCTTCCAAAAATCTATTGAATTAACGCCAAATTATGCCATGGCCTACATGTGGTATGGCTCATTAATTCAAAGTTCTGGTGATGTAGGTGGCGCCCATGAATTGTTTGAAAAGGCTTTTGAATTAGATCCAAAATCACCAATCGCCGCTTATAACGTGGCATGGTGCTATTATAAAGTGGGTGATGAAGGTAAGGCGATGGATCTATTTTCAACAATCATTAATAACGACCCCTATTACCCCGGTGCTTATAATTTAGCGGGTGATGTTCTCTACAATAGAGGAAGACTTGATGAAGCCATTCCTATGTATTACCGGGCATTAGAGCTTGATGCTGCAAATCAAATTGCTGTTAAAGGATTGCTGGTTGCCAATATTGATATGGGAAATGTGTCACATGCTCAGCAGTGGTTTGATTATATAGAGCAAAATCCTACTCTGTTTGCTCACAGTCAAGTTGTATTTTTTAAAGCTCGATTTTTTGCTGCTCAAGGAGAAAAGCAGAAAGCGATCAGTTATTTAGAAAAAGTGAATTTTGAAGAGCATGACATGGGGATGAACTTACTTGTGCAAGCTGAAATTGCGTTTTATAAAGGTAATTATATAAAAGCTATAAATGCCTATGAAGAATTATTTGCAGCGAAAGGAAGTACTCAACAGTCATTTTTTTACAAGTCTAATGGTAAGGCTGCCTTGCATTTAGCCTTTGCTTATTTAGAAGTTGAGCAAAATAGTAAAGCCACAGAACTGCTGAATAATTTTGAAAGCTACTTGCAAAATGGCGCAAGTAAGAAAGCGAGTAACCCTTCTTTTTATTATCAAATGGCAATGGTAAAAGTATTACAAAAAAATAATAGTGAAGCATTTAATTACTTACAAGGGGCAATTGACGCAGGGTGGGTACAAGCTTGGCGAGCTAATTATGAGCCAGTATTTGACACCATACGTGAGAATGTACGTTTTAGCCAAATGATTGGTGGTATAGAAGCTAAACTTGCTAATATGCGTACAAGGATGACGGAAAAAGATGATTTTTTAGTGGCTGAACAATAATCCCAACTTCAAAAAAAAAGTTAATGCTTCTGCTATTTGCTACCTTGTGGTGAATATAAAATAGATTATGCTCAAATATCGAGCGAATAAAAGAATAAGCTAAGAAAACGGTTGCCTATCTAGCTACTTTTTGTATAATGCCTGCCAATTCAATTGGCACAATATGTAAATATTATTGTTGGTTGAGTTAACGTTTTAATGGCGTGCCAGCTATATATTTATCAAAAGCTTTATAAAGTTTTTTGTAGCTTACAGAATATTTTATAAAGCTAATTTAGCTAAAGTTTTTGCCGGTGTGATGAAATTGGTATACATAGGGGATTCAAAATCCCCCGTCGAAAGACGTGGCGGTTCGAGTCCGCCCACCGGTACCACATATGAAAGCCCTGATTCGAAAGAGTCGGGGCTTTTTTATGTTCGAAAAGTAGTATTATAATTAATCAACTTGGTATTACTCAACAAACAATATTAAAAGGCTTTTACATGGCATCGACAGCGCACGCACTTCACATATTGGTTAAGCATAAAGAAATTGCAGAAGATATTATGAAGCAGTTAGCTAAAGGGGCTAAGTTTCAAACGTTAGCTAAAAAATATTCTAACTGTCCGTCGGGTAAAAAAGGCGGTGATTTAGGTGAGTTTAAACGAGGTCAAATGGTGCCTCAGTTTGATAAAATAGCATTTAAAGGTGCTATATTAGAGCCACACCTAGTTAAAACTACATTTGGTTGGCATGTCATTAAAGTGCTCTACCGGACTTAATTTACAGCTAGTATTTATTTCAATACACGTTTTTTCAAAATATGACTGTGGAATAAGTGACGGTTCAAGTCCATCTTGCGGTGCCATTATTAGAAAGTCGCATTCTCGATTGAGTAGGATTTTATTTGAAATTTAGTGTAATACAACCGACCTAGTTATTCCTTTACTCATACCATGATGGCGTGTAATGGTTATTTATTACTATTTTTGCTCTGTTGGTAATGACTTCTTTTGAGCTTTGCTGATGTTAGCTACTGGTTGTTCCTTACGTCAACTGATAGCCAAAGCTGACATTACAGAACTCTAGGTTTAAATAAATCTATTTCTATTACAATGAATGAATATTTAGTTAGATCATTTTTCTATTTTAACTTCTATATAAAGAATCGGTGGATAGAAGATTAATGATTATTTAGGTTTGTGTTCGTTGTTGTTGAGTAAATTTTTCACAACAATTTCTACCTGAACGTTTTGCCTCATATAACGCTGCATCTGCATTTTTCAGTAAATCGTTCTCATTAAGTAACTTGTCAGATAAAGAAGCTACCCCAATGCTCACCGTAACAATACTTGTTACTTCAGATTCTTCATGACTTATTCCAAGTGCTTTGATGTCTAAACGAATATGTTCGGCAATATTGTACGCATCTTTTTCATTTGTATTAGGGAGTAGAACTACAAATTCCTCCCCTCCAAAACGTGCAGAAAAATCCGTTTTACGTGGTAAAGAATTATCTATAGTTTCTGCGACACGACGTAAAGTTACATCGCCTAAATCATGACCATAATGATCGTTGTAGGTCTTAAAGTAATCGATATCAACCATTAACATCGCAAGTGAATATTCATTTCTCTTAGCCGATGCTATTTCATGAGTCAGTGTTCTTTCATAAGATCGTCGATTTGCAATTTTTGTCAAAGGATCTGTTTCACTGAGGTCTTTTAGCCTATTGTTTGCAACCTCCAGTTCTTCAGTATGGTGTTCAATTTTATCAATCGAGTTCTCCACCTTTTCAACCATGTTGTTGAAAGCATTGAGTAATAGTCCCAATGCCCCTGGTTGGTCAAATTGCCCAATACGTTGTGAATAGTCACCTTGAGAAATAGAATCAGCAACCTTTGCAATTGATTTGAGGCTACGTTGCAACTTAGACATATAAACAAAGACAAAAACCATAGTGGTAACACCAATGACCAATCCTAAAGTGATCAAAAGTGATTTCACTTTAGAGGCTTCTATTACTATTTCATCTAAAGGTGCAACAGCAATAATGCTCCAATCCAGTGCTTTATTAACACCGAACTCATCCATATCGGCATACCCTGCCATTACCTCTTCACCTGTATGATCAAAATAGATAATGTTCCCAACATCCCCCTGATCCGCAAATGCAGCTAACAAACTAGGTTGAACCGATAAATCAGGGTAGGGATCAAAAACACTTACCTTTGGATCTACGGTGATCAATACTCTGCCATTGTTATCAACAATGTATACGTATTTTTCCCCGATTATACCTTCATCAAAAAGGGAAACAATTCTAGTGATATTATCTAAATTAACCTCAAGTGCCAATGCACCAATAGTTATTGTGTTTGTATCGTCAGTAATTGGGCTCATGATTAAAAGACCATGGCCAGTATCAAGGTTTAATACCTCAGAAACAAACACGTCACCCTGTTTTGACATTGATAGATGTTCATGGAGTTTCTCTGAACCAGGATAAAGATCACCTATGAATTGCCCATTTTCATTTTGAACACCAGAACTTGCCCTGACAATTCCAGATGGGTCTAACACGTCAATATCATTAATCCACTGGTTTGCATCTACAATCTCAGTTAGGTATTGAACAGTTTTTGGAACATCTTTTGATTCTAATACATCTGCCTGTGATAACACTCTGGCATCAATGATACGTTCACTGATAAAACTATTGATATCATGAGCAACAAGAACTGACTTCGCCTCTAATCCATCTGCAATGGTTTTTGTAACAGCATCTGATGCGCTTTGTAAACTCAGTAAAGTAAATAGTAATAGTGGTAGAACAACAGCGGTTGTTATGACTAATGTTATTTTTGACTCATAGGTCATAGAACCTTTTAGAAATTCATTTAATGTCATTTTATATCTCAGGTAGATGCAATAGCTTGAATTTCCCAAACATTTTTACTATTTGTTTTGCTCTATTGATTCTAGCTGTCAATTTAATCTTGCCCGAAGCACAGTAAAAATAGAATCTTCGAACTTAGTAATTATACTTTTAGCATAGGTAACCTCTGATAATCCGTCAAACTACTCCCAGTCCCTCACTAATAAGGCAATAGAGCTTTAAAGAATGACGCTGCTGTCGTAAGTGACTATTAATTGTATAATTTGTCTCTGAAACATCAATTGTAATAATTGGTGCTTTTTTGTTTCTACTGCTTGATAATCATAAAAACATAGTTATCAAATGACCGTTTTGTAGGATCATTTGTCGCTAGATAAGTCAAACCTAACGACTATATTCGTATCTTTGTTAGCCTTGTTCTAGAGAACATTAGAGCCTTCTTCAACTAACCAATAGAGTTGACCTAATCATTTGAAAATTTTAAAATCAAGATTGAGAAAGAAGCCGTTGTTAAGTTTTTATTTATAATGAGTGAATTAAAGTAATACTATATTTTGGGGTTGTTAGATGTATTTTACGGAACATGGTGTATTTGAAGTTAAAGTTGAAGGTAAGACATTACTTGTTGATGCTACAGGCCCTTTTAATGAAGAGTTAATAATACATTATGAAAAATCTTTAGAGTCATGCATTAAAAATCTAGAAACCTCAAAGTGGAACCAAATAATTACACTGCACCAATTTAGCCTATTTACACCTAAAGCAGAGCAGAAGCTAACTCAAACATTGAAAAATAGAAGGTCAAGAGGGTTAGTGGCATGTGCCGTTGTATTGAAAAATATTGAGGGTGAAGCTTTAATAAAAACCCAAATGAGCCGTTGCTATAAATGCGCAGGTGTAAAATATCAATTTACCACTTCAGTCCATGATGCAAAAAAATGGCTTGCAACATATTAAGACGTCCTGCCAATGAAATTATATGAATGACTACTTATTTGTTTTTCATGGTAAAGGTAGCATTGTTTACAAGATTAGATATGTCAAATCTTGTAAATACCTAATTGAAACTACAAGGTTATTGTAAGAAGACAAGAACTAACGTCAGCTTTCAAAATTAAAGACAATAAATTTTGAAAGCTGAGTTTGCTACAAACGCCTCCTTCAAGGAGGATTTTAGTATCCGACGTAAGACAGCAATTGTGGCTTAGTTCACTGTCAGGAACATGATAGATTGAACACTATAAACAGCTTAAATATCTATTGATGTTAACGTCTGTATTGGTCAGTTCAATTGTCGCTAGATAAGCGAAGGCTCACGTCGACGTCGTATATTTGTTAACATTGAGTTAGTGATCATTAGAGGCTTCTTCAGCTAGCCAATAGCCGACATTAGCTTTTGTGAAACTATGAGCATATTAGGGGCGATCTAAACCAAGATTTACAGCATGTTTGTGGGATTGGTGTAAGCTCAATATGCGTTGATCTTCCATCAATTGATGTTAATTTGAGCCTAAAATTGCATTTTTACTTAAAAACTCACATCCATTTACAATTGAAATTTGTCTAACGTTTTTACATGGAGCTAGATCTCAAATCACCTGTTTAAAAGCTGAGCTTGAATAAGTTTAAAAAAAGCATAATAATTCAAAGTAGAATTTATATGTAACGTAAAAGTAGAGTCTCCCTATTACACCACTATTTAAGTTAGGCATATTTCTATTGTTATTACCTCTTGCCGTTGTTGCAGGTGACTCCTTAACACTTTCAAAGGAAATAGAAACACTTGATAACTTTTCAATTGAAATTCTTGAAGATAAACAAAATGTCTTATCGGTTGATGATGCTCTGAACCAACCTAGTTGGAAATCTAGTAGTAGCAGAATTTCACAAGGCTATTCATCAAGTACATTTTGGCTAAAGTTAACTGTTAACAACCAAACGGATAAACAATTAAGTCGTCATTTATTATTTACCGAAAGCTTTTTGAGAAGTGTTGACTTGTACCAAAAAATTGAAGACCGATGGGTAATTAGAACAAACGGAGCAAAAGTTCCAATAGCCGATCGTGATGTCGCTCATCATTTTCCAGCCTTTGTTCTTAAATTTTCTGAAAACTCACAATCTACTATTTTGCTTAAGCTTGAAAGCGACTTTGGTCTATTTGGCTCTGTATTGCTATTAAGCCCAGAACAGTTCTTTCAAAAATCATTGGTGAAAGATTCAATACATCTATTTATGTTTGGTGCGCTGTGTATTATTGCCTTATATAACTTGTTCTTATGGTTTAGCCTCAAAGACACTATTTATTTTTATTACGTCGCTTATATCGCTTTTTATTCATTATGGTTAAGCACCTATAGTGGTCATATACTTTACGTTACTCCCCCTTCTATGTATGCATTGGTTAATACCGCCTTACCAATTGCCTTGATATTCTTAATATTGTTCTCTCAAAAGTTATTGATAACAAAAAAGTTAATGCCTAATACTCATCGTATATTATCCAGCATGGCAATTTGTCTTGCGCTGTCGGCACTCTTTATCCCGTTGGCAACAAGTGTTAGCTTTCAAATTCAAAATACTTTGGCTGTTTTTTTACTACCTTTCTTGCTATTTACTGGAGTTAGAGGAATCCGCAACAGAGTTAATAATGCAAAAATCTACTCCATTGCTCTTTTGGTTTATTTTATTGGTTTAACCATATTAGGATTGATGGCTTTAGGAATGTTGCCCTATAACGATTTCACTCGTTATGCTCCTTTCCCTGGTTCTTTACTTGAAATAACCCTATTTTCTTTTGCCTTAGCCAATAGAATTAACCATCATAAACAACAAGCAATGGATGCTCAGACTGACTTGTTGTTAATGCAACAAAATGCCAATAAAGAATTAGAACAAAAAGTAAAAGAAAGAACAGAGAAACTTAATGAGCAAAAAAAACAGTTAGAGCATTTATCCCGAACCGACAGCTTAACTAATATTTACAATCGACGAGCATTTAGAGATATTTTTGAGGATAGCAATAAAAACATTAGCGACGAACAAAAACTGACGTTAATTATGATTGATATTGACTACTTTAAAGGTTTTAACGATACCTATGGTCATCAGGCGGGAGATGACGCTTTGGTTTCTATAGCTACAATACTCGATGCGCAGGCTACTCACCTCGAAGGTTATGCTTTTCGCTTAGGTGGTGAAGAATTTGCATTGCTGTGTTTTAGTAAAAATAAAGAAAGTGCACTGCTATCGGCTCAAGAATGTCGACAAGCAATTTTTGACTTAACTATAGAAAATACAACTTCAAAGCACCAAATTATAACGATTTCATTAGGTGTAATAGTTGCTTCCAAAGAAAATGATTACAGCATGGGACAAATGTATAAATTTGCTGATGAAGCCTTATATCTAGCAAAAAACTCAGGTAGAAATCAAGTGATTTTATCGGACAACTAGTTTGTCTTATGAGTCTACAAGGTGTAAAAGGTACATTTTTTTGTAAAAAGAAAAACGAACTTATTCGTTCGCTTTGTCATATTTAGCATTAAGTGAATCACAAGCTTAATTACAGCAGACAAAAATTCAGTTTCTGACTGATACCTGTTAAGCACAAAGAAATTGCAGAAGATATTATGAAGCAGTTAGCTAAAGGAGCTAAGTTTCAAACGTTAGCTAAAAAATATTCGTCATGTCCGTCGGGTAAAAAGGGCGGTGACTTAGGCGAGTTTAAACGAGGTAAAATGGTACCTCAGTTTGATAGAATAGCATTTAACGGTGCAATATTAGAACCTCACCTTGTTAAGACTAAATTTGGTTGGCATGTTATTAAAGTGCTTTACCGGACTTAATTTATAGTTGGTGTTTTTTGTATGTTAAAACTTGAGCTGACTGTAGCTACTTTATATCTAGTGTATTGTTTTTTTTGAAATGAACATGCATTGAAATCCTCACTATTTTGGTATTCGATGGTCATTTTTTACGAACCAACTTTTAAAGGTCTTAGTGTAAATTTTACAACGTCACTTAATTAACGCATCAATAATAACAAACTGACTTTCAACCATTCAAAGATCAGTTTGTTTTTGTATACTTACTTTTGTCTCTAGTTGCAAAATAATAATCGTAGGTAATGTCTTCCATCGCTTTTTTATAGGAAGATTCAATCGAATCAAGCATCTGCTTTGATAGCTTTGGCGATACGGCTATATGAACTGCATTTTGATATCCATGAAAGGATGAACAAGCAACCTCCTGATATTTTGGATTTTCTCGATGATATACTTGTTTTGGGTATGGGTGGTAAAAAGCATCAATTCGTCCTCGTTGAGTTAGGTGAATCCCTCTTTTTATTGCATCATTCCCCTTTAATTCTACAATTAGTGCTCTTGAGTTTTCGAGAGCAGATACAATTCTCACCCCTGTTGGTACTCCCACTAATAAATTATTAAAGCGATGAGTGGCACTTAATATAGGTATAAATTTTTCTCTTTTAAAACATAAGCCTGGCACCGAATGAAAAAGAGGTGTCTGCAGAGTTCTTACCCCTTCAATTTCAACATCTAATGGAAATAGTATGTCAACGTTACCGTTTTGTATCTCTGTAATTCCCCGCTCAGTTGAAAGCCTTACATACTCTATTTTTACATTTAGATTATTCAGCCAGCGATCAACATACTCAAAAATAGGTGTATCCTTGTTTTTCATGTCAAAGTTTAAGTGAGGGGGATACTCAACTAATCCTACTCTAAGTTTTTCCCCCTGACTTTGAAAAGAGATGATTAAATTTAATAAAATAATGACTTTTAAATATTTAAGATAATGCATATTATTGATAGCTCCTATTACTATCTATGACTGATTTCTCAATCGAAATACTAACACCACCTCCAAAGTCATCTAATGTCCAGCCTTCCATTTTGAACCCCGTCATATCTATATCAGTCCAATCTTTTTTAATTTTTCCGAAATTTAAAGGATTCTGAGCAGGGACTCCATGGCACCTTAAACAATGAGGAACCATGGGCAAAGGTGTAAACTGACGATAAGCAGCTTTACCATTAAGTAATGCATCATTGTCATAAAAAACTTCTGGTTTCTTTATCATTGATTTCATTACCTTGACTTCCCATGAATCAGGCTTGTTTAATTTATTCCGAATACTCTCATGAGTTCTGGTGAATTTTATTTTTAATCCAACACCTTTAGTTGAAAGCTTTGCCGATAGCTGAAATGCAAATGTTGCAGGAATAATCCCCTTGAAGTCTAATTTTTCATCATTAATGAGCTCACGGTTTTCTTCCATAACTTCTACCATGCTTTGTAATAGGGCTTTTTTAGATTTGTGATCAATTAGAGGGAACGGTTCTGAATACTTGCTTTTGTATGTAATTTTAATATTTTCTATAAATTCAGAGCCGAATAATTTGTTTTTGTTTCCGCCTCTTTGGTTTATCAATTTTTGTTCTTTAAAAATATAAGTCATTGATGACATATAAATCTTAGTTACATCGCCCAACACATATTTAACATCGTTATTGTTGGCGTGGGTGCTTAAGCTACAAAAAATGAGAAGCATAAGAAAAAGGCGCACAAAAAGCTTTTGTTGAACGCTGACACTTATAACTTGGTCTTTATATAAATACATCAAACAGGGTTCCTAGATGAATGTAATGCGTTTTTATTCATGATAGCGCTCTATTTAATCTTTTAGAACAGGAGAGTGTTGTACTTTTGCTAATTGTAAAACAGATATTATGAGTATTATCAAGTTAACGTTAATTTAGGGAACTTCAAAGTTGATGTTGTCGATGTTACCCATTTTGAAATTAGAGTATTTTAAGTAACAGCAGATAAGGAAAAAATCAGCAATATAGTTATCTGAAAGAGTTAACTTCTCTAACAATTGCTCTGGTTTGTTTTGATCATAATCAATAGTGATTTCTGATGATATCAACTCTAACTGTTAACCACCACAATAGATTTTCAATTTTAAACAAGGACTAACACTCATTAACTTTGCATGAGGAAAATTGATCAACCGAGTATTACCAGTTTGTTAGCTCTTTTCGCTAGTAGATATGCCTGTTAAAGTTTTATAAAATAGGTGTAAACGCTAGAAATCCATAGAAATATTGATAACACGAAAACACGCTGTAATAGGCCTTGGTTTTGAACTGAGCCAAAAAATACATTTAACAACATCATACTAATAAGTAATATAAAAACAGTGAGGTTGAGGTAAGCAAACATTCTAAATTTTGGAATACTCCAACATGACCAAGTTAAAAAAATAGGTGCTAGTAAAACTAATGCTCCCATTCCATAGCCATTATGACGTTCATCCGGCAAAGGAAAAAAGCCTGAAAATAGAAAATTTATTCCAAAAAAGATAATACAAAGAGAAAAAAGAAAAGCTAAATATTTTTTATTAGTAAGATCTACGATAACAAAATATGATCCAATGCTGGAAATTATGAATAATGTTCCTGCGATGATTTCTCCAAATGCAAATATTAAGTAATTTGGTGCGTTACTCATGCCTAGTTCGCTAATTTGCTGCTTCACATGACTATAATTTGAATATAACTCTCCCAGTATAATTATGTTTGTTATATATCCAAGGATGGCAATTATTCCACAATAAAGAAGAAAACTACTTTTATTCACCCTATTCATCGGAACTTCAATTTTCACTTAGATTACCTATAAATTATCAAGCATTGAAAGTGGGTAATTTGCCCTAAGAAAATTAATAAACCTAATGAAATTTTATGAAATATTATAAAGTCTTTGAAAATTAAGGAAGTATTGTCAGTTATTTTGATTTTTTATGTAGGAAATTAAAAAATACTGGCGTATAAATCTTTATTAACTAGATGATGATAGATCTATTTGGGCTTGAACTACATGAGCTGATTTCCGAAAAGGTAATAATTAATTACCGCACTAATATAACCCCCTAAAAACTTTTAACAATAAAGTAAATTATAATTTCCCTTTATTTTTCTTGTCAATAACAACTCTGATTATGTTGGTTTGTTGTTATTGTGATCAAGTTTTGTGCGAAATGTGAATATAATGTGATTAAAAAATAGCAAAATGTAAGTTTTTATGTAGTATTAAGTGAAATGCATGGAAGTCTAAATTGTCGTAGATATTGCTATGCACTCTAAAAATAAAAATATGGAAGTTGAAATGAAAATATCTTATCAATTATTAATCCAAGCGATTAAGCGCAGCTTAGTTGTGTTTTTTTTACTTTTCTTATCGGGTTGTTTCAATAGTTCTGATGATAAGCCCCCGGTTGTTCTTACTCCGCCTCCTGCTCCTGAACCCGAACCAGAGCCCGAACCAGAACCAGAAGTTCTTACGATTAGTGGTGGTGGTGTTAAAGGTCCAATGGCGCTTGCCGATGTTACTGTTTATGCTATCGACCCAGCAGCAGAAGATTTTAAAGGTGCAATTGCGGGATCAGGTATTACCAATGCAGAAGCACAAATTGAAAGTTTATCATTAACTTTTCCTCTAGCTCCTCCTTATATTTTAGAAATCGCTGCTAATGATAATACTGTAGACATTACAACAGGTGTGACTCCAGTAATTACTGTTGTTAAAACACTATTAACAGACGAATTACTTTCTAGTGGTGAGCAAATTTATGCGACACCATTAACCGATATGACCGTTTCATTGATTTTCAATAACGCAGATTCGGATATTGAACCCTACACAGGTAATAATGATGGCATTACGACTAATGAAGAAATATTAGCTGCCATGACACCTGCTCAGTCGCAAGTGAAGTCTACAATGGGCTTTGGATTGGCTGATGATATTGATATTTTTTCAACTCCCCCATTAATTAATGAAACAACTAACAGTGAAGAAGAGCAAGCATCAACAGCAGCTTATCGAAGTGCAGTTGAAGCATTAACCGCTGTTGTATTTGAAATGCAACAAATTATTGGTGATGAAAATACTTCAACAGATAACATTCTTACAGATATGGCTGCTGATTTATCTGATGGTGAAATTGATGGTGTCGTTGATGGCATAGAAACAGAAAGTTACCCAGAAGCCGCACTAGATGTTCTAGAGCAAGACCCTGCAACACTGCCAATACCAAATGATCCTGAAGGCCGAACAGTAGCCGATGTTAAAGAAGTTATCATTGAAGAAACGGCCCAAACAGGTAACGAAGCAGCTGATACAACTGCATTTGAAGAAAGTGAAGCAGAAATTGTTTTAGAGCCAGCTGAAACTTCCCCTGATATTGATGGTGACGGCGTTTTAAACTCCGATGATGCTTACCCCGAAGATGCATCGGCTGATAGCGATTTTGATCAAGATGGTACTCCTGATATCGCTTACATTGTTGTCGATGGTATTAGGAGTGAAACAATTGATGAAGCTCGCTCTGATACCGATGATGATAACGATGGCGTTAGCGATGAAAATGATCAATTCCCACTTGATGCTAGCGAGCACACCGATACTGATTTAGATGGTACGGGTAATAATGCTGATACCGATGACGATAATGACGGTGTTGCTGATGTTGATGATGACTTTCCTTTAGATAGCACTAAATCAGATGCAGTTGACCAAGACAATGATGGTTGGGCTGTTGGTCAAGATACAGATGATAATAATGCTGATGTTCCAGCAATAGATTTTGTCGATACTGATAGCGATGGTCAAGCTGATAATGGCGGATTAGCACCAGATAGCGATGATGATAATGATGGTG
>Ga0105359_10001967_pt1 | contig 17206 bp, 11 predicted proteins | sample GOMGulsemesocosm_6_FD_83659 | JGI IMG/M metagenome (GOLD analysis project Ga0105359, IMG submission 83659) | Methane-oxidizing microbial communities from mesocosms in the Gulf of Mexico - GOM8C Gulf of Mexico | ecosystem: Environmental > Aquatic > Marine > Cold seeps | place: Gulf of Mexico...
GTAGCCTTGACCCGACCAGCCCTTATGGACCCAATGGGCCTCTCGGCGCTGCGGTATTTATTGGTGGCGACGTAGAGTTTTTACAAGACGTAGAGAGCACCTCCCACGCGTTCTTCGGTCAGGCCGATTATGAGCTGACTGAAGACTTGTCGGTGACCTTAGGCGCACGCTGGAGCTACGATAAAAAACGCGCCATACAGACCGCCATTGATCACGAAGGTTTGGGACACGCCGGTGTACCTTTGAACCTCAACGCACCGTACCACGGTGAAGCCAGTGAAGATTGGGAAGCATTTACCCCGTCATTCAGTGTTAACTATCACATCAATGATGACAGTTTCGTCTACCTAACATTGGCCGAAGGTTACAAGAGCGGCGCCTTCCCAGGTCAGTCAACTAGCATCGATTTCGCCCTAACACCACTGGCGCCCGAGCAGGCCACTAACCTAGAAATTGGCGCTAAAACCGAGTGGTTTGACCAACGCTTACGCTTGAACGTTTCAGCCTACAAGATGGACTACAAAGATTTACAAGTCTTCAGTCTGCGCGGTTTCAACCTGGTCAGTGACAACGCTGAGGCAACCAGTCAGGGCCTAGACGTAGAATTTGTCGCGGCGCTTACCGAAAACCTGCAGATCTCTGGTAGCTGGTCTTACCTCGATGCCGAGTACGACCAATACTTCAGCGGCGAGGAGGACTACTCCGGCAACCAGCTGCCCAATGCACCATCGCACAGCCGCAACATTGCGCTGTCGTACCTGCAACCGTTGGAAACCGGCGGCGAAGTTGAGTACTCGGTCAGTTACGATTACAAATCAAGCTTCTTCTTTGACCCGGACAACAGCATCCTGCGCAAAGAAGACCCAGTCGAAATCTTTAACGCCAGCGTAACCTGGCAGAGCGCCGAGCAAGATTGGCAGGTCACGGCCTGGAGTCGCAACCTCGGCAACGAAGAGTACCGTGCGCATTCAGTCGTCAGTGGTTTCGCCGGTACGGTAGACCTGTACGCGCCACCGCGCACTTACGGCCTAACGGTTGAGCACAACTTTAACTGATACCGTTCTTGCCGTACGTTTACACAATTAAGTAAACCCACGTTCAAGGTCGGTCACTCAGTGATCGGCCTTGAACACCTAAAAACACAACGATATCTATGAACGGAGTAAGCTATGCATGAGGCACTGATTATTGACGCGGTTCGCATTCCACGCGCGCGCGCCAAAGCCGAAAACGGCGTCTACAGCAAACTCAAACCCGTAGATCTACTGAAACCCCTTTTCCAAGCCCTTAGCGAGCGCAATCAACTCGACAGCGCAGAGGTCGAAGACGTTCTGCTCGGCTGCTCTACCCAGAGCGGCGATCAAGGTTCCAACCTAGCCAAAATCGCCAGCCTCTACGCCGGCTGGTCCGACCAGGTATCCGGCGCCACCCTCAATCGTTTTTGCTGCTCGGGTCTCGACGCCATTAATCTTGCGGCAAGTAAAGTGATGTCGGGTATGGAGTCACTGGTCGTCGCAGGGGGTGTCGAACAGCTGAGCCGCGTGCCCATGTTTGCCGACAAAGGGCCTTGGTACTCCGACCCCAAAGTGATGAAGGCAACGCGCTTTATGCACATGGGCCTGTCGGCTGATTTGATTGCCGTACAAAACAACTACAGCCGCGCGCAATTGGATCAACTCGCACAGCAATCCCACGAACGCGCAGCTAACGCCAGCGAGCACGGCTATTTTGACCGCTCACTCGTGCCGGTTAACGATGACCAAGGTCGACCTCTACTGACCCAGGATGAAAGCATACGCGCCGACATCTCTCTGGATAAGTTGGCTAAACTGCCACCCAGCTTTACCGACTTTGTCGCGCACAGCCAGCCGCTGATCGACAAGGCCTATCCGGGTACCACGCTCGAAGCTCGTCACAGCGCAGGTAACTCACCAGCACTGGTAGACGGCGCCTCACTGGTCTTACTGGCAAGCCAGGAACGTTGCGAAGCGCTGAAATTAAAACCCCGTGCACGCATACGACACTTTGCCAACGCCAGTGACGAGCCGGTTAGAATGCTCACAGGCCACCTGCGCGCCACAGAAAAACTGTTGCACGCCTGCGACCTGAAAGCCTCAGACATAGACCTCTGGGAAATCAATGAATCCTTTGCCTCAACGGTATTGATGTACAAGGAGCATTTTTCAATTGATAACCAACGGCTTAATGTCAACGGCAGTGCCATCGCCCTCGGCCACCCTCTGGGTGCCACCGGCGGTAATTTATTAGGCATGCTGCTGGATGAGCTTGAACGCCGTGACCTCAAACGCGGCATAGTCGCCATTTGCGGGGGCGCGGGGGTCGGTGTCGCCACGCTGGTTGAACGGTTTTAACAAAGCCGTTATTAATACACACACTTAAGAAAATTCACCACGCTATTATTGTTAACGTGTCGTTCCAAATTGGCACCGGCCACACACCATGGATATTCTATTATGAGCAGACCCGCTATTTATATTCTGGGCGGTCACCAGAGTGATTTTGCCCGCAATGTTAGCCGCGAGGGCAGCAACATTTCCGAGCTGTTTATCGAAACAGTGCGCGCAGGTCTTGAAGCGACCCAGCTAGACCCAGCCGATGTTCAAGTCGGCCACGTCGGTAACTTTGTCGCGCCACTGTTTACCGGTCAGGCTCACCTCGGGGGTCTCTTTGGCCACGTGGATCCGACCATGGCCTACATGCCGGCCTCAAGCCACGAAGCGGCCTGCGCCTCAGGTTCTATGGCTCTGCTGGCCGCCATGGCGAACCTCGAAGCCGGACGTTACGACCTAGCCTGTGTGCTTGGCATCGAACAAATGCGCAATGTACCGGGCGACCAGGCCGCCGATAACTTACGCCCCGCCGCTTGGGCTGAGCGCGAATGGCAACAGACACCTTATGTATGGCCCTGCGCGTTCAGTGACATGATCGGTGCCTACGACAAACGCTACGGCGTCGACAAAGCGCATCTGAGTGAGATTTCTCGACAGAACTACGCCAACGCCAAACAAAACCCCAACGCCCAGAGCCGCAAATGGCAATTCGATGATCAGAGTTTTACGGAAGACGAAACCAGTAACCCCACCATCATCGGTCATATACGCCGCCAAGACTGCGGGCAAGTCAGCGACGGCGCCGCGGTTGTGTTTTTGGCCACGGAAGAACGTGCTCGTAGCTACGCCAAGAGTCGCGGTATTTCACTCGAGTCGATTCCACAGGTTAAAGGCTGGGGGCACGTCAACGCGCCACTGCTCTTCGAAGAGAAGCTGCGCTTAAGCGAGTCTCAAGAATATTTATTCCCCCACGTGCGTGAGCTGTTCAAACAAACACTGGGGCGCGCAGGCCTAACCGACATTCAAGCCATTGACGGTATGGAAGTACACGACTGCTTCAACATCACCGAGTATATGGTCATCGACCATAGCGGGCTCTACGCCCCCGGTGAAGCCTGGCGAGCCATTGAAGCCGGCGACCACGCGCCCGGCGGGCGACTGCCCATTAACATGAGTGGCGGCCTCATCGGCGGCGGTCACCCCGTTGGCGCCACCGGTGTGCGTATGGCACTGGACGCTTACAAACAGGTGACGCAACAGGCCGGAGGCTACCAACTGGATTCGGCCAACAACATCATGACGTTTAACCTGGGCGGCAGTACCACCACCTGCGCCAGTTTAATTATTGGTCGCTGATTTTTTAGAGAACACGACAGACAAATAAAAAAGCCAGCGGTTTCAGCACTGGCTTTTTTGTGTCTGATCAATCGTAAAGCACACCGAATGCGCTGACCTGTTAATCAAGGTCGGGGTATTCCCCCCAAACATGTGGATTCACTGGCGCTTTCTTTTTGCGCTTTTTCTTACCGCTGCCTTCAGGCGCGGCCATGGGTTTCTCTACCGCGGGCAATGCATCGATGGCCGCCTGATCAACTTCAAAACCCTCAACCTGCTCACGTTCAAGTCGAATCTTGTTCTTCTTTTCGATCACGTTGAAGTGATGAACATCTTCATGGTCGATCAGTGATATAGCCAAACCCACCTCCCCTGCACGGCCAGATCGACCAATGCGGTGCATATAGTCTGAAGGACTTCTTGGTAGGTCGAAGTTGATCACCACCGGCAGCTTTTCAATGTCTAGGCCACGGGCCGCAATGTCCGTTGCAATCAGCACTTCAATTTCTCCAGACTTAAACGCCTCAAGTACACGGGTACGAGCGCCCTGGCTGATATCGCCATGAAACACGCGTGCGGCAACACCACGTTTAGAGAGCTTTTCCGCTAGGTGCTCACAACTGTTTTTGGCGTTAACAAAAATAAGCGCTTGCCGCCATTCGTGCTGCTTAATCAAATGCGCCAGCACCGCTGTTTTCTCCCCTTGATTGACGCTAAACACACGCTGTACCAAAGTGCTGGCATCGGCGCTTTGCACTTGTATTTCAACGGGCTTGTTCAGCAGCTCTGCCGTAAGCTCACGCACCTGCTCAGGAAAGGTCGCTGAAAACAATAAGGTTTGTTTTTGCTTGGGTGTTAACGCCAACAGCGCCGACAACTCCTCGGTAAAACCGAGGCTTAACATGCGATCGGCTTCGTCCAACACCAAGGTTTTAACCCTATCGAGCTTAATGGCGTTGCTTGAAATCAAGTCGAGTAAGCGACCAGGGGTTGCCACCAAAATATCGGTGCCGCCGCGCAGTGCCTGCATTTGAGCATTGACCGATACACCACCAAAAACAGCCAGTGTTTTAATCTCGCCGTTGAAGTGCACCGCATAGGACTTAATACTGTCGGCCACCTGCTTGGCCAGCTCACGGGTGGGCACCAAAACCAGCCCAGTCACGTAGTTGCCCTTACTTCCTTCGCTTTGGCCATATGAAGGTTTTTCAGCGTGCAGCTGCTGCAACAGTGGCAGCGCAAAGGTAGCGGTTTTACCCGAGCCGGTGTTGGCCCCGGCAATCAGGTCACGACCCGCCAATACACTGGGGATAGCCTGCGCTTGAATGTCGGTTGGCTGCTGATATTCCAGCTCTGCCAGGCGCGCCAACAAAGGGGCAATAAGGCCAAGCTCTGTGAAGCTGGCGGGTGTAGTAACAGGTCTAGCAACAGGTGTCGTGGCAGGTGTAGATTCAGTCGTCATGCGATAGAGGGCTCAAAGCTAAGGTGATAGCCCCTATTTTAGCGTATTTATGGTCTGTTACGTGAGGGTGCAGTGCAGCGGGTTATTGAAGGACTGATCTCTCATCGGACTCTACGCGAAACCTTGCCCCAGGACCTCGCCTTCATTCGGTGTTCTTCATGCACTAGTTAGGCGCGCTTCACAAACTTGGCGGTCACCATCATTTCGCCGGCGCCGTCTATTCTGCAATCCAGCTGGTGGTCCTTCCCTTCCACAATACGCCGGATCAACGCCTTGGTGCCGACCTTCAGTACCTGGGAGCTGCCCTTCACCTTGAGGTCTTTGGCCAGCGTGACCTTATCGCCCTCGTTCAGAGTATTGCCGTTAGCATCATTCATGGTCAGGGGCGCGTTTTCAGCGGCCAGCTCTTCAGGGTTCCATTCAAAGGCGCACTCGGGGCAGATCAACAGCTGTCGATCTTGGTAAACGAACTCAGAGTTGCATTTAAGGCAGGCAGGTAAAGACATACGCGAACTTCTTACAAGGGATGTGCCGTGCATGGTAATGGGTCTGGGCTTGCTTGGCGAGGTAGCTGAAGGCCAAGGTGATGGTTCCGCTAATCCCATCGACGCAGGGTGCCGATAGGTAACGGGGCCAGTCCTAATAAAAAAATAGAAAGTATCGAGGAGTCGAGACTTTTCGACCTCCCATGCGCTATGACGGACGCTTGGAGTTTCTTGTCATCGAACCCCTTGATATTTCGTTGTTGACCCTTCTGTTGGGCGATTCAAGCAGCTTGTCGAATAAAACCGTATAAACGCTTAAGGTCTTGCAGGAAAAACATAGCGCACGGTCGCGCCAAAACTACGGGGTGCATTCAGCCAGTATTGCGTCGTGTCAGAAATCAGCGGCACTGATGCGGCCAACATAGCATTGGTTTGATCCGTAATGTTTTTACCCCACAGTGTTAACTGCCAGTTTTCAGTTTCAAAACCCGCGCTCAGGTTAATCAAATCGTAGGAGTCGGTCAGTTCAGGGGTGAGCTGGGTATCAATCATATGCGATTGGGTACTGGCCCAATCGAGACGCAAGAAACTGGTGCCCGCGTCCATCTGCCAGTGCGCCATCGCGAAAAAGTTAGCCGCCCACTTAGGTGCGAAAGGCAGCGACCTACCCGACAAATCACAGACCCCGGTTGAGATTAGCGCGCCAGCGGAGTTATCGATCACCTCGTCGGGGTTACCGGCGTAACAGGGTCCCTGTTGGTAATCTTTATACTCCGCATCCAGGTAAGCCAGTGACAAGCCGCTGACTATATTGGAGGTAACAACAAACTCGGCATCAAAATCAACACCTTGGGTTACCTGTTCAGGCGCGTTCACCACATAGAACGACGCGGCATCACCGTTGAAAGAAAGCGCTTGGAAATCGGTATACTCGGTGCGGTAGGCGGCAACGTTCAAGCGCAGCCGTTTATTCATTAACTCGGATTTGATACCCACTTCAAAATTGACCGACTGTTCATCATCGTATTCGCGATCGGCAATCTCACCCGCTGTGCCGTTAAAACCACCGGACTTAAAACCGTTTGCTAGCGTGGCGTAGTAAGTCATATCCTCGGTGGGTGTATACAACACGCTTAACATGCCCGTCGTATTGCCGCCTTCACGCTTGAGGCCGGTATCATTAGTAAATGGCGAGGTAACAAACTTAGTAAAGCTCAGCGGCGCCGTGGTGACACTGTCAATCCGAATATCGGCTTCTTTTTCATCGTAGGAATAACGCAGGCCAGCGACTAATTCCCACGCCTCGGAGATGTGATAATGCCCCTGCGCAAACGCCGAATAACTCTGCTGCTGCCAACGATGATTGAGGTATGACAGTTCACCCGGCGCGGAGACCAGTGAGGGAGCAAAGTTTGGCGCGATAATAGGCCCGGTTAAAAAGATATCTTCGCCGGTCTGGGTGCGCCATTGTTTCGCGGTGCCATTGCCTCGCGTTAAATCGTTATTGTAATAATAGAGACCGGCAATGTATTCCAGCGCCTCGCCACCCGGTGAGGTTAGCCGCAACTCCTGACTGTAAGATTCACCCTCTTGTAAATCCTGTACGTTGATTAAATCAAGGATGGATCGATCCTCATCACCGCTGCGCGTGGCTTTGTATTCATCCCAGGCGGTAATCGATGTCAGAGTAAAATTGCCCAGCGACCAATCGGCGGTTAACGATGCCGATTCGCTGTCCTGCTCGAATTCAACTTTGCCATTGGCCGATACATGGCGATCGAATTGATCGCCATCGAGCACCACTCCAGCCGCCTCGGCCATGGTATAAAAATCGGGGCCGTATGCCACTTCAGAAGCACAGCAATCTGGGCGACGCTTGCCCTTGCTATAGATGAACCTCAGCTCCAATTCATCAGCGGCATCAAACAATAACTGCCCCCTAATATTCTGCTCGTCGGAGCCGTTCGACACCGTGTCGAGACTGTCATTTTCTAACCAGCCAGCGGAGCTGTTGTCGCGGCCAGACAGGCGAAACGACAGTGATTCGCTAAGCGGCCCACTGATCGAGACCGAGACATCATTCAAATCACGATCACCGACGGTATAGCTGAGCTTGCCCTCAAACTCACGGGTCGGTTTTTTACTGCGCACACTGATAACACCCGCGTTGGTGTTCTTACCGTAAAGCGTACCCTGAGGCCCATATAACACCTCGATACCTTCAATATCGACAATATCGGCAATCGCATTGCCCGAGCGGGATTGATAAACGCCATCGATGAAGACACCCACTGAGGCCTCGATACTCGGCTCGTTGCCGCCACTACCCGCACCTCGCAGACGAATATTGCTGTTCATCGGGGAGTTGTTGGTGGCTATGCTCAGCGATGGAATACTGAATTGCAGCTCGTGGATATCGCCAATATTGGCCTGCTCTAGCTCCTCGGCGCCTATGGCCGTCACGGTAAACGGGACATCCTGCAAGCTTTGACTGCGCTTTTGCGCGGTGACGATCACCTCTTCCAGTACCAAACTTCCATCTGCGGCCATCACCTGCCCAGTTACCAGACTGCCACTGGCGGCCATCGCGGCCACAAGCGGGGCAATAATACGAACAGTTTTCATATTAGCTCTCTATTTTTATTGGTATCAGCGTCGTGATCAGCCGTGAGCGGTGACCCATGATTAAATATCCCAGCGCTCTTTTTATGGGAGTTGACAAAAGAAAACAAGGAAAATATAGTGTTGTTTATATTTTCCCGCGCTTGAATAGACAGCGAATAGACAACAACAAGACGATAAATCATGCCCAATACCGTTCACCAGCTCGCCCCGCTCGACAAGGACAGCGCGCTTAAACAGCGCATCATCGAAGTCTTTGAGCGCCAGTCCAAGGCCGTGGGCCCGCGAGGCGTGGTCATTACCGAACTGGTTAGCGAGCTCGGTATTAGCAGCAAAACGCTCTACCGCCACTTCGCCACCAAGGCCGACATCGTCAATGAGCTGATGAACAGTTGGGCTGAAAGCTGGTTTGACCGGCAACAACAGGGCTTTGATGAGGGGCACTCGGCGAAGCAGCGAATTGAAACCATGGCCATCCATTGGATAGAGCACACGGGCCAATTTAGCCCCCAGTTCTGGCTCCAGCTGGAGCGGGATTTTCCAGCGGCCTACACCATTCACCAGCAACAATATCAGGCCTTTCTCGAGCGCTCGCGGCAGAATTTGTCGGCCTCGATTCGCGATGACCTCAACGCCGACCTGGCGTTATCCGGACTGATGGCGCTGATTACACACGCCAGTGACAGCGACCTTTGCAATCAATTAAATATGACGCGCAAGGATTCACTGACACAAGTCATTGACCTCTGGGCAAAAGGCGCACTTCGCCCCGAACTGCTCAACAGCTAAGCTTTCCGGTAAATCGACAGCCGTAATACAAAAAACAACAATAGGCCAGAGCCCGCACATGGACACAGCAATCAACATCAGCAGTGGCGATATTTACGCCATTGGCGCACCGCTTATTATCGCCAGCATTATTCTGGAAGCCTGCTATTCCAGCTGGCGTAAACGGGCCTATTACCGGCTCGATGATTTCGGCGGTACCCTCGGACTGCTGGCGGGCAATGTCGTCATTGCAGGATTACTTCAGGCCACCGTGCTCGCGTTTTACTATTACTGCTACCAGTTTCGGATAATCAATATCTCTGAAAGTCTACCCCTGTGGTCACAGTGTTTACTGGCTATCGTGATGATCGATCTGGTGTTTTATTGGTACCACCGCACCAGTCACCGCGTACGCATGCTTTGGGCCATTCATATGAACCACCACTGCAGCGAAGAGATGAATTTTTCAGTATCGTTTCGACAGGCGTGGTTTGGCCCGATCAGTAAAATCCCATTTTTTGTCTGCCTGCCCCTGCTCGGCCTCGATCCGTCGATCACCGCTGTCGCCGGTGTACTCTCAACCCTGTGGGGTGTGGTTGGCCACACCCGAGTGATCCCCCGTCTTGGGCCTGTGATGGAATTTATTTTCAACACACCCTCCGCACACCGGGTACACCACGGCAGCAATCCAGAATATATCGACAAAAACTTCGGCAATGTATTTATGCTGTGGGATCGATTATTTGGCACTTACGCAGCGGAGAAAGCACCGGTAATTTATGGCTTGGTAACAAATCTAAACACCAACAATCCATTTAAAATTACTTTTCATGTTTGGCGAAAAATTGTCGAAGACATTCGTCAAGCAAGCTCGGCCCACGAGGTGTGCATGGCATTGTTTGGCCCCCCCGAGTGGCAGCCAGACAACAGCACACTTAACAAAGAGCTCGCTAATGACCGAGCATGAGCAGAGCGCTAGATCGAAACAAAGACCAATAACAGGCGAACACAGACCATGAAAATTTATGACTGGATCAGTAATCACGCCTCACGGGTTCCGGAAAAAGTGGCACTGGTCGACGAACACAGCGGCCGCCAATTTAGTTACCTGCAATTGCATCAACGGGTCGGGGCACTGGCCGCTTATCTGCAACAGCAACAGGGCATAAAAAAAGGCGACCGGGTCGCTATCCTCAGCCCCAACTGCAGCGAAATTTACGAACTGCAGTTTGCCTGCGGTCGCATCGGCGCCATCTTCGTGCCGCTCAATATCCGTCTCACCGAAGCGGAATTGCAGTTTATGATCGACGACCTCGAACCCGAGCTGCTGATTTTCGATGGCGAATTTCTCTCGCTTGGCAGCGCACTGGCGAACAACTGCAAACAGCTGTCGCTGTTATCGCTGTGCATGGGCGATGCTACTAGCGACTATGCTTCCGATTATGAGACCGCGATCGATCAGTATGCCGATAAAGGCATTGTTAAAAATATAGACGTGAACGACGACGATCCCCTCGCCATTCTCTATACGTCTGGCACCACCGGCCACCCCAAGGGCGCCATACTCACCCACGGCATGGTGATGATGCACGCGCTTAACATCATTGGGCCGGCCAAGCTCAACGACGACAGTGTTAACCTCTGCTTCCTGCCGCTGTTTCACACCAGCGGTTTAAACGTCTATGGCAATCCCTGCTTTTTACTCGGTGCCACGACTGTCGTGCTGCGCGATGTCGACCCGACACAAATATTGTCACTGATCAACGATCCATCTCGAGCCATTAGCCACTTTATCGCCGTGCCCGCTATCTTCCAGTTTTTAACCCTCACCCCGGGTTTTATGGAGACAGATTTTAGCGGCCTTATAACCGTTTCTGTCGGCGGCTCGCCGATCAGTGGCGTTACCCTGGAAAAAGTCATGGCCGCTGGCATCCCCATCAGCCAAGGTTATGGCATGACGGAAACTGGCCCCACCGTATTGGTGATAGAAAAAGATGCACCCATCGAAAAAATCATGTCCTGTGGCAAACCGGTGATTCATGTGGAGGTAAAACTGCAGACCAAAGCGGGAACACCAGCCGCCACCGGCGAGATTGGCGAAGTCCTACTGAAAGGCCCCAGCATCACCCCCGGTTACTGGCGCCGCGACGAAGCCAATAAAAAAGATTTCACCGACGGCTGGTTACACACAGGTGATGCGGCCTATATGGACGAAGACGGTTACTATTATATCGTCGACCGTTGGAAGGATATGTATATCTCCGGCGGCGAGAATGTCTACCCCGCCGAAGTCGAAGCGGTCATCGGTCAACTCGATGAAATACTCGAGGTTGCGGTAATCGGCACAGAGGATGAAAAATGGGGCGAGGTGGGCAAGGCGTTTATCAGCCTGAAAGCCGGCGCCACACTTGCGCCCGAGCAGGTACTGGCACACTGTCAAAGCAAGCTGGCCAAATACAAAATTCCCAAGACAGTCGTCAAGCTGGCCGAACTGCCCCACAATGCAACGGGCAAGATTGCCAAAAAGCAATTGCGGACACAGGCTTGAGGGCTCTCTTTAGAAGCCTGCACGACAACAAACAGCAAATATCCAACGAATAGACAACAAGCAAACAACAGCGAGCAGCCCGTGAATAACAAACAGCAACAGTGGTCAACCTTAAGCCTCGAGCGCAAAGACCGTGTGTTAACCGTGCGATTTAATAGCGGCCACCCGGTCAACGCCTTTAGTTTTGAGATGATGCAAGATTTGCTCGAGCTGGCGAATAGCCTACAAAGTGATTGTCAGCTCGCCGCCGTAGTGCTGATCGGACAAGAAAAAATATTCAGCGGCGGCATGGACCTAGGCGATGCCGAGCGAGGCATGGTCGAGCGCGAAGGGCTGGCCCTGTGGCGACAAAAAATGCAGCTGGGGCCTCGGCTGTGCGAAGCTTGGGAGCGCCTAGAACCACTGACGGTTGTCGCCATCGAAGGTTGGTGCATAGGCGCCGGTGTGGCACTGGCCAGTGCTTGTGATCTGCGCGTAGGCGCTGACAGCTGCAACATCTACGTGCCCGAAGTCGAGCACGGCATGACAATGAGCTGGGGCAGCGTACCGAGGCTGGTTAATTTAATCGGACCTGCTCGCTGCAAACGTTTGATCAGTTTGGCAGAACCGATGGACGCTCAAAAAGCCCTCGACTGGGGCTGGCTCGATGAGCGCTGCGCCGATGGCGACAGTGTAAACGCTGCGATGAAATTTGCCGAGCGGGCGGCGGCTATGCCAACGACAGCTTTACGCATGAGCAAACTCAGTATCAACGCCGCGGCGCAGACGCTGAATCACAGCACCAGCTATATGGATACCGATCAACTCATCCTGTCCCAAGGCAGTGAAGATTTTGCCGAAGCAATGGATGCCTTCAAAGAAAAACGGACACCGAACTATCACCACAAGTAGATCGCACTAACAATATTTAAATGACAAACATCACAGTGATTCAATAAACTATCATCTATACAAATAAAAAATGACGGTATTTATGAAACTGCAACCTGCTACCTTCAGTCCAATAAAATTCGCGTTACTCGGCTGCTGCCTTGCTATTCTCTCGACAGCCACACACTCAACTGTCACCGAGCATCGCATTAGTTCTCCAGACGGAGAGTGGCTGAATTACGGCCGAGACTATCGTGAGCAGCGCTATAGCCCCCAGCAAGAGATCAATAAAGAAACAGTCGCCAAGCTCGGTTTGCAGTGGTCGTATACCTTCCCAACTACCCGGGTAATGGAATCGACACCGTTGATGCACGACGGCAAACTCTATGTCACCACGCCCTGGAGTCAGGTATTTTCCCTCGATGCAAAAACGGGAGAACAACGCTGGCACTTCGACCCCAAAGTACCAAAATCACACTTGGTAAACTCTTGCTGCGGCCCCGCTAATCGAGGCGCCGCACTCTGGTCAACCGCCGGAAAAACACTGGTCTACGTCGGTACTTTCGACGGTCGCCTAATCGCGCTCGATGCCGACAGCGGCGAGCAGGTCTGGTCCACCCAAACCACCGAGCTAGACAGCCACTACACCATTACCGGCGCACCTCGAGTGGTAAACGGGAAAGTTATTATTGGCAACGGTGGCGCTGAACTCGGTGTGCGCGGTTATGTGTCGGCCTATGACGCCAGTACCGGCGAACAGCTGTGGCGCTTTTATACAGTGCCCGGCAACCCCAACAAACCGCAAGAAAATAAAGCCCTGCAAGACGCTGTTAGCAGTTGGTCCGGCGAGTGGTGGCAATACGGCGGTGGCGGCACGGCCTGGGATGCTATGGCATACGATCCCGAGCTGGACTTACTCTATATCGGCACCGGCAACGGCTCGCCCTGGAACCGAAATATTCGCAGCCCCGATGGTGGTGATAATCTCTACCTAAGTTCGATTGTCGCACTGCGACCCGACAGCGGTGAATATGTCTGGCACTATCAAGTCACCCCAAAAGAAAATTGGGATTACACCGCGACTCAACACCTGATGTTGGCCGACATCCAACTCCAAGGCGAGTCAGAAACTCGCCCTGTTATTATGCAGGCGCCCAAAAACGGTTTCTTTTATGTTCTCGATCGTCGTACCGGTGAACTGCTCTCCGCCGAGGCCTACGCCCAAATTAACTGGGCCAGTCATGTCGATATGAAAACAGGTCGGCCAGTAGAAAACCCCGTGGCCGATTATCAAAAGACCGGCGGCAGCCTTATCTGGCCTGCTCCCTTAGGTGCACACAGCTGGCAGCCTATGGCCTACCACCCTGACACCAAATTGGTATACATCCCTCAACAACATATCGTCGGCTACTATTCAGCCGATGAAAAATTCAGTTTCACCCAGCACCGCTTCAATACCGGTATTGATTTATGGGAGACTCGCTACCATCACGACCCCATCATTGCCCGCGCCACCAAGGATGCGATGGTACGGGGTTATCTAACCGCCTGGGATCCCGTCACGCAATCTGCCCGCTGGCGCGTGGAGCACCCACAAGCCTCTAATGGCGGTATTCTTGCCACTGGCGGCGGCTTAGTGTTTCAAGGCACTGGCACCGGTGGTTTTCACGCTTACGATGCGAGCAGCGGCGAGAAAGTATGGAGCTACCAAACCGACAGCGCAGTACTCGCAGGCCCCATCAGCTACTCACTCGACGGCGAACAATACATCGCCGTCACCCAAGGCTCTGGTGGTGCCGTTATGCTCTCCCTCGGAATTGACGGTGAAATAAAACGAAAAAACCCAAATCGCCTGCTCGTTTTTAAACTGCAAAGCGAAGAAAATAAACACTCAGCCGACTTCAAAAAAGTTAAAGCTGAATTTACCGCGCCGCCGGTGATTAAAAGTGCTGGTTTAAGTGAGGCGCAATTACTGCAGGGTGAAAAGACCTATGAGCGAAGCTGCAGCACCTGTCACGGAATTCACGCCCACGCGAGCACCGCAATACCCGACCTTCGTTATATGAGCGAAAAGACCCACACTGAGTTTCTCGCCATTGTGCTCGGTGGCATACGCCATCAAAAAGGCATGGTCGGATTTTACGAAACACTCACGGCCGAACAAACCCTCAATATCCAAGGTTATCTCATTGAGCGCAACCAAGCACTGCACGCTGAAATTGAAATGACCGGTTTGTGGGACAACATGCGTTATTGGTTCTGGTATTTTCTCAGTTGGATTAGCGACAAATTTCCCGCCCTGGCCAATGCTTCACGGGATTCGATGATGGCGATCTAAGCGTCAAAAAAATTGACTGAGCGCCATCTGTACCTAAACCCTGACCTTATGCATTTAATTCACGACTGATAAACACCGGAAAGATTATGGCCATCTATAAGAAACACTGGTTAAAAGTGGCGTTTGCAACAAAAGTGGCACTGGGCTGTGTGGTCCTGTTGTCTGGTATCGCCTGTGAAGATAAAGCGCTACCACCTGCCGAGGGCGCCAACAGCAACGGCCACACCGCGGCGAGCGCTGCGACCATCGCCGCCAATCAATCCCTGTTGCCGCAGGTACAGCAGTTTGACCCGATAGACTTCGAGCAGGCCCAGCGCGGGTTCATTGCCCGCGACCCTGCCCTGCAAGTGAAAGACCAAGAAGGCAATATTATTTTTGACCAAACCGCCTATCAATTTATCCAAGGCGAGGCGCCCGCCAGCGTCAATCCCAGCCTGTGGCGGCAGGAAAAACTCAATAACATGCACGGCCTGTTTAAAGTCACCGATGGTATTTATCAATTACGTGGTCACGATCTGGCAAACATGACCTTGATCGAAGGCGACAGCGGCTGGATTGTAGTCGACCCACTTTCGAGTAAAGAAACCGCGGCGCGGGCCATGGAGTTGGTGCGCAAGGAACTGGGGGATAAAGCCATTAGCGCCGTTATCTATACCCACAGCCACGTCGATCATTTTGGCGGCGTACTCGGTGTGATCAGTGCCGAACAACTGGCGACAGATAACGTGCCCGTGGTGGCCCCCGAGGGCTTTATGGAGGAAGTCACCAGCGAAAACATATTGGCCGGTACTACCATGGGCCGCCGACTCGGCTTTGCCTACGGCAAATGGTTAAGCCGCGATGAGCGTGGCCACATCGGCAACGGCCTCGGGAAATCCATTCCCATGGGCTCCATTGGTGTATTGCAACCGACACTGATTATCGACAAAACCCCGCAGGCGGTTGAACTCGATGGCGTGGAATTTATTTTCCAAAACGTGCCAGGCTCCGAGGCACCGGCAGAACTCACTTTTTATCTGCCCGAGCTTAAAGCCTTTTGCGGCGCCGAACTGGTATCGCGCAATATGCACAACGTTTATACCTTGCGAGGCGCAAAAGTGCGCGACGCGTTGGCTTGGAGCAACTACATACACGAGTCACTGCAACTTTTTGGCGAGGCCGAAGTTTATTTCGCCAGCCACCACTGGCCTATTTGGGGCAATGAGGCGGTTACCACCTTTCTTAAAAACCAGCGCGACACCTACAAATATATTCACGATCAAACCCTGCGCTTAGCCAGTCAGGGTGCTACGCCAGGTGAGATTGCCGAACAAATTCAACTGCCACAGTCGCTTAATAACACCGCCAGCAGTCGCGGTTATTACGGCACACTCAAGCACAACGCCCGCGCTGTATATCAGCATTACTTCGGCTGGTTTGATGCCAACCCCGCCCACTTGGATCCGCTGCCACCGGTTGCCAGCAGTGAGCGCTATGTGAAAGCCATGGGCGGTATTGAGCAGGTTATTGCCAAAGCCCAAATCGCCTACGACCAAGCTGAATATCGCTGGACCGCCGAGCTGTTAAACCACGCGGTCTTTGCCGAGCCAAGTAACAAGTCAGCTCGAGCACTGCTGGCGCGCTGCTACGACCAGATGGGCTACCAGGCCGAATCTGGGCCCTGGCGCGATCTCTACCTCAGTGGCGCACTGGAATTACGCCAGGGAGGCACTAAAGAAACCAACCTCAATTTACGCAACGCGCGCAACCTGTTGCAGCACACACCCTTTGAAAACTTATTTGATGCACTCGCTACCCGTCTAAACGGCCCGAAGGCTGACGGCGTTGAGTTAACCCTCAACGTCTATTTCAAAAACCTCGATAAAAACTACGTTTTGTGGATTGAGAATGCCGTGCTGCATCACGAACAACGCACACAAGACGCCACGGCCAGCGTCACGCTCAGTATTGACAGTGAACTGTATATGGATATCGTGATGGGCGAGGCCACGCTCACCGAGTTAGTCGGCAGTGACAAACTCAACATCACCGGCAGCAAGATCGATCTTATTAAGTTCTTCTCGCTGCTGGAAACACCACAGATGGCATTTAATATCATCGAGCCATGATGCCTGATTGTATTAATGATGGAATGATCAAACTACAACACTCGGTAAAGCTAGCCCTTGCGCCCTCAGTGGAGTAAGGCGCTATCTACCCTGCAATCCAGCGGGGGGGGCCCTGCCTTCCACAATGCACTTGATCAGCGTCCAAGCGCCAATCTTAAGCGCCTGAGACCTGCCCTTCATCTTATCGCCCTCGTTCGTGCTATTGCCCCTTGGCATGCTTCATGGTCAGAGGCGAATTTTCAGCAGCCAACGCTTCAGCTGGCTCCATTCAAAGGCGCACTCAAGGAAGATCAACAACTGTCGATCTTGCTAGACGAAC
>Ga0105359_10001981_pt1 | contig 17174 bp, 14 predicted proteins | sample GOMGulsemesocosm_6_FD_83659 | JGI IMG/M metagenome (GOLD analysis project Ga0105359, IMG submission 83659) | Methane-oxidizing microbial communities from mesocosms in the Gulf of Mexico - GOM8C Gulf of Mexico | ecosystem: Environmental > Aquatic > Marine > Cold seeps | place: Gulf of Mexico...
ACAAACTTTGAATGAAACATTAGGTGCAAACTTTTTTGATTATATAAATCAGTACCGAATTAATGAAGCTAAGCATCAATTAATACATACAAAAAACACCGTTTTAGATATCGCAATGAATGTAGGTTTTAATGCAAAATCCTCTTTTTACACCGCCTTTAAAAAAGAAGCTCAGCAAACACCAAGTCAATATCGTAAAAGTGAGACCGAAATAGAGTAAGAATGAAAGACTAAAGCCTCACCTACTTTAAACAGCATAGTTTAGTTAGGTGAAGCCATTAGTTAAAAAGAGTTAAGTCAACTATGACAAGACGTAATTCTAGCGAACATATTATTGCTTTGCGGCCCTTATAAACACAGCTCAATTTTTTGTTAAATATTAAATTACAGCGAGCAAGAAAACCAAGCGCCAAGGCATTGTTATTTTCACTAGATTAATGTTTGGCTTGCTGAATATTTAAACAAGCCAAATAAAATAAGTAAACTTTAATTTATCACCCTCATCTATGACTTAAAAACCTAGTCAATAGGGTAGGCACTTTCATGACAAGACTCACATGCTGGACTTCCATTAATTTGAAATTCAGCAGGGTTGTCACAGCTATCACATATAGCCCCTTTTGGAACTGAAAGTTCATCACAAACTGGACAATCAGCTTGTGATAAATTATCAAGCTCAGAACCACAAGAATTACATGTAGTTAGTTCCCCCATAATAGTTCCCCTTCTATTTAGTTTTAATCTTAGAGTAAATTGTGCTCTTAGATACGCCTGTCATTATAGATATTTTGGAAACTGACATTCCATTGTTATAGCAATTTTGCATGATCTCGTTTCGGGTGTTTGAAGGTTGAGAGTCAAACATTGCTCGATTATATTTATTCTGCGAACTTTCTAGCGCATCAACCAAAGTGCTAACAGCACCCTGTAGGGTATTCGTAGCTATCATGGAGGTTATTCCTTAAAGTTAATAATTAAAAAATTTAGGTCACAGGTAACTTAAGAAATTAATTTGGAGTTAAAGATCAACTAATTAAATTGCCTACCGCTTTACTTAAATGACTCATCAACAGCCAATGTGACAATCATAAATCAATAAACGGGTAAGATCAAAGAACAAAAACACAACAGTTAATAAACACACAAAACCAAGCGGGTACACAACAGGGTAAAAATAAGTGAGCATCATACCCAAAATACATTAATTACTTACGTTCAACCTTTAACACTTAAATAATGTATAATTAAAGGTAAGGAAAAATAATTTATTTGGAGGTGGCAGTACTTTCAATTCAGGGTAATAAATATGAAAAAAGATCTAATTTATAAAAATATGCTTGGAATTAAACGAAAAGAGCTAATCAACTCCTTTAATAACATTCAAAAGATGGCCTGGGAACAAATTTTACTTTTAGCTATTTATAGCCGCCATAAATGTTATTTTTCTTTGGATAACAAAGAAAATAAGAACATGCTTGCAAAAATTAAACTTATAAAGGCTTTAGACAAACTTGAAGACTCTGAATTGATGCAACAGGTGTTGCATTCATTACACGATGGCCAAGGAAGTAATGCTATTATTAAGTTACTACATGAGTCATTTGAAAAATCAAAACAAAATTTTTCACCAGAAAATTCACTCTTGAGGAAAATAGAAGAAGACAATATTGCCTTTCCTGCTTGCCATGAAAAGCCTCTCTACTCCTATTATGCATTATATAAAATACTCAACAATCCAATAGGTATATTCAGTGAGCTATTAAATATCAAAAATTTAGAAATTAACTTTGAAAGATATATTGAAATTTACTTAGCTGATTATATGTCCAAAAAACATTACTTTTCACGGGGCACCCTTTCAGATAAAAATCATAGTCTTATTCAATCTTTAACCTATGAACCAACTCTAAAAGAACTTATAAGTTATATTGAAGATAACCAGATCAGTATTGATAAAACAACCTTCCTGAATTTTGTAAAAAGCAGATTATCAGAGGAATTAGGGAAGAATATTCATAAGGCATTTGATCAATTATCAGTTCAAAATATACAACAACAATCTAGTACTGAAGAAAGTACTTTTAAGAAACTGTGCTCTTTAGAGCAAAATAAAAATGAGATAAAACTAACATTTGATAAAAACCTATTGAAGCATCTGTCAGGATTAGGTCAAATAGAAAGTATTATGGAAGGGGTAAAATCTCACTTAGAAAAATCTTTAACAGACTCTCGCTATACAAGCAATTTCGGACTGCAAATAAATGAAAGTGATACCAAAGCATATGATGATGTCAGCTCATGGTATGTAGCCAACAAAACAGATTTGATTCGCAAACTTGAGCAAGTACCAAAGCTTATTGCATCAGTAATCGAATTTGATATTAGATATGGTCTCGGTTTTTGTAATACAGAAACTGGCTTTATAAATATCAACAAGCCATTTAAACAATCATCAAAAGATACATATAAACTCACAACTAGCTTTATCAAAGAGTGTTTATTTCAGTTTTCTAGTCCATTCAATTTTAATTCTTGCGGATTACATCCGATTTCTTTTGAAAAGCATATAGAGAAGTTTGAAGAGATTTGTGCAGAAGGCAACTCAGAGGAGTCAGCTCCAAGCTTACTTATGACTAAATGGGCTGACCAAGAAGAAAAGCCTATGATTGAAAGATTCAAAAAATTACCAAAATATTTAAAAGTAAATAGTTACACACCTGTAGAGCCTTTGATAAAAGAACAACTTAAGATTGAAAATGAAAAAGGAAATTACTACCCCTTAAACTCACCTTTTCCTCTACCACTATGGTTCAATATTAAAAATTAGTATTTAATTTAAACCCGAACAAAACACCTAATAATTTACCTATTTCGAATAAGTGATGTTGGCTTTTGGCAAGTAGTTATTAAGCATAATATTTTCCACGAGCTAGGCTGTTATTTAAACCTTATTCATTTGTTGTAATAGTTTTTTTGTATAAGGAAGATGATGTAGTGAGTTTATTAAATATCGACCACACTTAATTTTTCTGCTTATTGCTGAACGAGAAAGTAAGTCAACATCAGGCAATTCGGAAATCAATTCGACCAACTTGTCATCAATAGATTTCCAGTTTTTTGTGGGTGGGGTCGGCTTTATTGCTTTAGGTAGTACTTTGTCTATTAAGGATTTGTCTAAATTATATAAAGCACCATATGCAGCTTGCTGTGACATTCGAATTTTAGTTCTATGCCAGTCAGGGTGTCTGTTTATTTCTTCCTTAAGAAGGTTTATTGCCCAAGTTATTTTTGCTTGCCTTCGAAGATGCGCCCTATGCTTTGTTAACATAGGAGTATTACCAATGATTTGTTCAACATAACCAATGCCAACACCGCACTCTTCGGCAATAACTACTCGGTGGATACCTAATAGAGCCTTACGAATAACACTTCTTTTTGTTTCATCAGGAAATCTATTCGCATTGGTTTCATGTGCAATACCATTCAAATCAGCTCTTCTTTTGATATAGCACATACTAGCCCCTGTAATATTTTTAATTTCGTTCATGCTGACATTGTTATTGAGTAGTTCAACTATGTAATAATCATCAGGGGAGGAAATTTTTGATAAAGATGTTGTTTTTTTTTGCTGCTTAACTTTATCTAAGAATAAGCTAACTTTCCCTTTGAATAACCAAAAACTAAATAGTAAATGTTTTATTGAATGGGATGGAAATCCAGTCTTTTTTCTTAACAAAGGACCTATAAAACTAAAGTCACCTAGCAGGTCTCGAACATCATCATCCAGTAATTTAGGGTTACTGTTGATAAATAATATTAACTCGTTCCTTAGGGGGGTAATCCTTATTCTATTATTTTTTGTGATGTAACCCAACTTAGCCAATTCTCGCCTATATAGTGCGATGCAATCACAGGTTATTCCAATCTTGCATAATGTTAAAAGGCGAGCCGAAAAAGCAGCAAACTGTAGCTCTATGTTGCTTGAAACCTCATCCTCGACATGGTCATATGGAAATAGTATCTGCCTATCTAAATAACCATCACCAGCTAGAATATCTTGCAGACGAGCGTTATGTTTAAAGCAAGATTTCATCCCCGGAATTTGGTGTTCAATTCTCAAAACTAAATAACCCAAGTTATTGTATGACTCGCCTAAACAATGAGGGCAAACCTTATGAGAAAAAGTGAGAGGAAGCTTAGCCTGAGGAACACCAATGATCCCCATTACAGGTTGGTCCCCAGTAATTAACTTCGCTTTCAAACTTTTTGCTATTTTAGGATTTAAAAAAGTAAATAATGGATAAAGTGTATTATCAAGTAATAACGCTTCTGGGTCTTTATTTAGCTTCTTTGCTACCGTTGCAAGGCCATGAGGAAGAAAGGGGTGAACCCTAGTTCTTTGTGTTTCAAATAGAGCGTTATAGCTCATATAATTATATGGGTGGCAAGAAAGTTTATGCCACCTCAAAATAGCACTAAAAATAGTTTCCGATGGTTTAATTGCAAATCTAAGCGGGAGCTTCATCTCTTACATTGCCATTGAGATTAAGCCAATATAAGATCACCAGCATATAAACAGGGTGTCGAATTTGAATTCCATCTCTTTTATACGTTGTATATAGAAAGTTTGCTTTTCTGCGTTTATCGTCTGCATAGAACTGAAAACAGTGCCTTAACAAACTTTCTGGCACTTGTGACTCTATTTCAGCTAGAAGCTCGTTAAAATAAGGTCTACGTTTATATATTTTGTCTGGAACAGGTTCTAGTTTGCTCCAAACCATACTTCTAAATTTGGCAACTGAAGTAGGATCAGCTTTAATCGTATTGTATACCCCCACAACAAAGCTACTCCACTGGAGAAATTCATCGGTGAACTCAACTGGAGTTATTTGATTTGGTTTAAGTCGGTTTGGCATACTCAATTTTGAAATGTTCTTTAAGTCTGGAACATGCACAAGTGGTTCTTGATGACGAGTGCAATGCGTGACGAAAGGAAGATTATGCTCAGTATGCCAATACGCTGAGCCATATTTTGAACGGTCTTCTTCCATGCATATTTGACAGTATCGCCAGTTAGAATTTAGGTTTACTTGTGACTCTCTTGCTATGTCCAAGTGGTTGTTGTTTAACTCTTTAAATGCAAATCCAACATTATCGAAGTTCAATAACCAAAGAGGGTAAGAGCTACCACAGGTTTGCAGCATCTCAAATTCATCGTACTTAGCAAGTACCGATAGATGCTTGCAATTGCCTTTTGACGGTCTAATTTGCATGCCATTAAGACCATATTTTTCGGTAAATATTGACTCTTTAGAGAAACCAGACCACTTAAGGCTTCTTGCTACAACACTCCACAAGTGTTCTCCAGGTAAGGGAGTACAGATATTCATGCCCCATCCCCTTCAGTGTATGTCTGCCCTTTTTTTAAAACACCGATCTTATCCTGAAGATTTTTTTTAATTCTCTGAATTTTTTCTTGCTGTTCTACTTTAAGATCTACTTCATCCATCATTACGTCTATCGAGCTTGCTATCTCCTCAGCAGAGCGCCCTTTGATATTAGGATCTTTAGCCATACGTTTTAAGTGTTTAATTGCTTGGTCAAAATAGCCAGTATCAAGAAAATGCTGTGCATCGAGCAAGTCATTTAAGCCAGCAGTACGATGATGCTTGATAGCTCTAAATACAGTGCGAAGTAATGGAAAACGTTTTTTCCAAATATTATCAATCGACTTGTGAGTTATTTCTTTTAATTTCGACCCTTTGTTAACTGCATCAATTTGTAATTCACGCCATAAGTACAATAAAGCATAAGGGTAACCTTGTGTTAATTCATATAAAAAATCGCGATTATCTTTTGTATCTGGTAGTGACTTAGAGGCGAGTTGAAAGTTAAAAAGTGCATCTATAAGCCCAACCCAATATTTATTTGTTTTTGCATAAGGTGAGATTTCAAAAGTAGGTCCTTTGCGTCTTATATTTCGCTTTTTAGCTTTAAATAAGTGAAGAGCATCACTAGTGCCTATTTTAACAATGGGAACATGAGATTGATTTGTCAGTGTATCTAAAAAGCTGAGCATCATTTGTCGCTTTCTAGGTGGTTGAACAAGTAGGTTTTGCAGCTCATCAATAACGAGGGTACCGATATGACGCCTTCTACATAAGAAATGAATTTTTTGAAGCATAATATGAGCGTCAATTTTTCCTTTTGAGTAGTGTGAATACAAAGATTCAGCAGTTTCACTTTGATTTAAAGCGTTATCAATAGCCTTAAAGAAGTTAAGACAAAGTGAGCGTGGATCTCCATTATGCGGCATATCAAAAACTAAATACGTTATCTGAATATCTTGAAAGTTGTCTTTGGTATGCTGAATACACTGTGGAAAAAGCCGTCTGAAAACACTGACCACTGTAGAGGTTTTCCCCATCCCACTCTTGCCTATGACAGAGGTGCCAGTTGAGGTGGAATCTTCTTCATCATCAAGGATGAATACTGGATCATCATCTGCGGCATCTAATGTCCACTCAATAACATCTGGCAAAGTTGGGTTTCGCGATTCATACCCTATAACCATTCGGGCATAAATATGGATATAGAAATCTATATGATGTTTTGTTGGGATGGTTATCCGCTTTTCTAAACCTGTTAATAACTCAAGCTTATTTGCTGAAGTTAACTCTCTCTTTGGTATTACAGGAATTGCTTTCAACCTCTTATGAGCCTCAGTTAGTGAAAACCTGCTTGGTAACCCAGTAATTAAAGGGTTTTCAAGGTGTTCTTCCAATACATCCTCTCGATATTTCGCTGTCTGGTACGTTGGTTTCATAAATAAATTCTCCTAATAAAGTTTGGTTAGCTGTTAAATTCGTCATAAGTGTCGCTTTCTTCTTCATGGTTATTCTCTTTTGTTGATTGATCTGAGTAGAAGCTATCGTAAGTTGCCATATACAGGCGGTTGATTTGTTTTTGTCGTTCAAACATGGATTCAAATTCACGGTTGTCACGAATCTTTTGAATATCCTGCATAGGGGCTGGTAATTTTTCTGCAATTGCATTTCTAACTTTTTCTTTTAATAAATACATTGCACCAAGCTTGCTTTCTAAGGCTGCTTTTTTTCTTGATTTTACTCCTTTCGTTTCGATTGCTTTTTGAATTTCAATTTCTTCAAAACTTCGACCGATGAAGCCTATATGATCACCGTGTAGTATCGCCACCTGAAGTCCGCTTTCCGTGACTAAGTAAATAAAATCTATACAGCCACGATGAATCCGAGCTTTGAAAGTTTTCTGTTTACTTCCTTTCTGATAATCTTGATAACCCTGATTCAATGTCCACTCGCAAGTGTATTTAAGTCCTGTACCAACTAACAAAACATGGTCTTGGTATACAGTTACATTAGTGGTTTCTAATAGCTCAAGATAAAGTTGCTCATCAGGAAGCGCTTGCAAATAACCTGGGCGGTACTTAGTTCCCCAATCCCAAATTCTTGCAGGTATTGGTGGAATATTGTCCTGCTTCATCTCTAAAGGCGCTGGAAAGTCTTTAATTTCCTGATGGTTGTTATAATGAATGATGTAAACAACTGCTATTTCATAGAGTTCTTCGATGGTTAAACATGCATTTTTTCTAGCGACTTGTTTAGCTATATCTCTACGACTTTTTGTTTGATGTGCAGGACTTAACCCCTGAAAAAATTGGCTCCATGTATCAAACATTTTTTCAATCATACCTTTATCATCACCTCGACCCGTTCTGGTGAATTTAATCGTAATAGGTACGTTGCAAGTAACTGGTCCTTCGCTGATACGGTTATGGAACTCAGCTTTATCAACCCTTAATACAATAGGGTTTCCTTTTATACGCCAAAAAACTCCGTCAAAAGGTAATCCTAATTCCGCTAAAAATTGACCTTTATCACGTGATGCATTGAAAAGTGCTTCTTTAACAGTGTCGTAACTTGGGTTCTGGGTGGTGATAAAGAGACCTACGATACATCTAGACCAGCGATCTTTAACAAAATATACCGTTGGTTTACCTATTTTTGTTTGGCGAGTAGGGTCAAAAGCTGACACCGCTTCTTCATCAAACGGGGTTTCATCTAGTTGAAATTCTTCGCCAGGACCCGTTACCCAATAAGCTGCATTTCCTATGCGTCCTGCTATATCTGAATCAAATTCGGTTGCATTTTTCTTCCCCTTATCTCTACGGGGTAACTTGCCATCATGCTTGCTCTTCAACCAATAATAAAATTGGTTTTCAGTAGGAATTTCCCATTCGTTCTTTAGCTTTATTGCAAATTTTTTCCCAACTAATTTCTGCTGGTTTGTAGAAAGTAGTTCACGTGATACTCGGTAATGCTCCCCCTTCATCAAGTCAACCGCTTTCTCAATGCTCAAGCCAGCAGTCTTGCGATATTCTTTTTCAGCCCATTCAAAAGCTTTAATATCAAAATCATCTAGAGCTTTACCTTCATGAGTATCGCTAGGACGGCCTTGTTTGACTCTAATTTTTCTTTGGGGTGGAGAGTAATTGGCATCTTTGCCTTGAGGCATAATTAATCCAATTTTACGGCAGCCGTTTCGTAAAAATGAATAAAACGTATCGTATATATAGCGGACGCCTTTGTTGGCTTCTTTTGCTGCCTGAGCAAATGCTCCTTGACCGTAACCGTTTCTTAGAGAATCATCTAAGTCGATAATTAATGGAAGTATTGCTTGGTATCGCTCGTTCATTCTGGCGAGAACAGAATCAATAAGATCTTCTTCGAGAGTAAATGTTTTATCATCAAATGTGTAATCGGCAAGTAGGATCTCACCATCATCGATTAACTTTCTTAACTCATCATATTCAATTTGGATAGGTTGTCTTGCGGTACTTACAAGATTAATTGCAAAAACAGAATTTAGTTCAGGCTCACATAAGACGATAAGATGATCTTCATCTAGTGCAAACTCAGAAAATTGCATGATGCCACCTTCATTTGGGGCACAAATCGCTTTAAACCTTTTTAAATCTTGACTTGCTATTTCATCATCAATGTTAACTGTTGAAGTATTCTTAGTTAATTTATTAGACATTAGGGAATACTCCTAGTTGTTCTCCAGTTTGTTCAAGAAGTAAAGGAAGCTCCCAGTTAAAAGTGATTTTTAAATGCCATAGGCAATGATGAAAAAACTGAACTGCTTGTTCATAGCCAAGACCTGTTAGATCGGCTGATTCTTCGATAATATTTGCCACTCGCTCGTGTCGGTCGTTAGATAAAACTGAACAAAAGTTTTCATACCACGCACTGCATAACGACATTAGATAAATAGGAACATCACGATTACGATAAATACGTTCTAGGTTCATTACGCTATTTCGCTTTAGTTCTTCGCTACTGACTAGTTCAAACCCACAGTTATTAATTGCGCACCATGCTTCTTGAATCGCCAGTTTCTCTAATGTTCTTGTTTTAAACACCTCATCTTGTTGCTTAACTGCATATCCTAATCGCTCAAAGCCTTCTAGGTGACAGTAAAAGTCCAATGTTTGCTGTACAGGTATTTTTTTGTTTTGAGGGTAAACCGGGTGCTTAACACCTAGTTTTTCAGCAATGACCAACGTTTCATCTAATGGCAAAGCGAATTGTTCATAGCTTTGAACAATGTTTTTGTTCCATGCAATAAGCATAAACATTAGTAATTCATTTTGACTTAGAACATGCACTGCTCTATCGAAGTCTTTGAAATGCTTGATTTTGGCTTTAATACCGCGAGACTGAATATCTTCCACACGCCACATAGGTTCATAGAACTCCGTACCTATGCTGTCTACATGTTTTTTGTACCACTTTTCTTGAAGCTCAAGAGATACTCTATGAAATCCTTTAGCCATGACTGCCTCCAGATTTTCCAGTAATCACTTTATTAATTGTTAACTTAATTTCTTTGTTTATTTTTCTCTTATTATCCATTTATTACCCTTAATCGAGATATTCAACATCCCGAAGTGAGAGATTAGTATTAATCCATTTTATGGATAAGTCAAGTTTTCAATATTCCGAAGTGTGTTATATTAGAGGTGCTAAAATGAGGAGATAAGATGAAACTTAGCGATCTTGTAACAATTAAAAGCGGACGAACCTTTAAAAACGGTATAACAGAACATGCTGCTTCATCTCATCAGGTAATTCAGTTACGTGATGTCGAGTCGGGTACTATTGATTGGGAAAGATTAGTTAGTGTTAACATCGAAACAACACGTACAGTAAAAACGATAGAACATGATCAGATAATTGTAGTGGCCAAAGGCCCCTTAAAGAAAGCAGTACAAGTTTGTCATCCTCCCTCTGAAAACATAGTCGCCACACAACATTTCTTAGTGATTACAAACAACAATTCTGAAGTACTACTATCAAGATTTTTAACATTTTATTTAAACAGTGATCCGGTTCAACAATGGCTCAATGGGAACTCAGGCGGGAGCTACCAAAGCACGATAAGTCTTTCAAACTTATCAAAATTACCATTTCCAAAACTCTCAATTGAACAGCAAAAACTAATACTTGAGGGCGTTGATAGTGTTGAAAAAGAAATTTCATTACATGAGTTATTGATACATGAAAGAAAAATGCAGCTTAATGAAATAGTTGGAGCATTAATAACAAAATGAATATAGAAAAAGCGGTAATAGAGCTTACAGATAGTATTAATCATGCTGGCTTGAATGAGCAGATCATAAATGAGCGAGAGTTGTTTCTTTGTCTTGTCACAGTTATTTTTATCAACATTATTGAAAAGAAAAAATATGATGAGCTTTTAACAATACTCTTTGAATGTAAGAAAGATGAATCAAACCTTGAGACGCTTTCAAGCAAACTGACTATCTTCAATTTTATTAAAAGTAGCCATAGAGCTGTATATCAAGAGACTATCGATAGGCTACAACAAATATCTGTTGATAAGCAGCACCAAGTGTTAAGCAAGACATCGCATCTTCCTTCTTTAGAACTAATACAGAGCATCACAAAAAAGGATGCCATTGTCATCTATGGCCATATTCTTCAACGTGTTCAGGGCATGAATATGGTTGATAAATTGTCACCTGATTTTGAATATCAAGATATACCATCATGTTTTTCTGAGTTAGTGAGTAAATTGGTGAACAAAACAACTAAGCACTGCATATACGATCCATATGCAATGACAGGCGAGTTGGTATCTCATTATGCTTCGGATAATCAAGTAGGAGAGGTAATTACAGAAACAATCCTTCAATCATCTAGTTACCTTAACCATTTATTATCGATTGCTAGTGTTGAAGATATTAAAGCACTCCATAGTTTTAGTTTATCTTCAGAAGCAAATATTAAACCGATGACTGCTGATGTCGCACTCACACTTTTAGATCCAACAGCTTCTAAAGATGATGAAAAGCTTCAAAAAGAAGCTGATGATGAACCAATGTTAGCTGTCGCGGATAAAAGAATAAAAGATAAGACAGTTCCTACTAAATTCAAAGAACATGGCTTTGTGCAGCACCTTCTTTACTCACTCAAAGATAACGGCACAGCTATCATCTTTTTAGGTAAAGGACCTTTGCATAGAGAAGTTGAAAAGAATGCTCGTGCTTTTCTGATAGATAATAATTTTGTAGATGCTGTCATAGAACTACCACCTAAGCTTATTAAGCCTAGAACTGTCTCACTTTATGCTCTGGTATTAAAAAAAGGGAGAACTGATAACCTAGTTAAATTTATAAATTCTAGCGATTGCTATGAAGCAGTTGGTAGAGTTAATAAGTTAGCTAAACTTGATGACATTTACGAATTATATAACTCTAAAAATTCGGTCAGTAGTAGGATGGTTCTTAAGGAGGTCAATCAGGTTGTAGCTAATGATTATTTATTGATACCATCAAGCTACCTTTCAGATTTCAAGACAGCCAGCAACTCTATAGATCTTAAAGAAGTAAGAGTTCAACTTTTGAATCAAGCAAAATATACCGATAAAAAATTAGAGACTATATTTACTCAATTACACAAGTAAAGAAACGATTCGCTCATATTCATCCAGAATTTAAAGATCTTTGCAGAAAAATGGGCACACCATGGTCATTTGCATACAATATTGGTGAGAAACTTAGTATTGACGATATTTTTTAAATTTATAACAGCTTTATCAATATAGAGGACTCAGTATAAGCTATATATTTATAATGAGTATGTAGGGAGCAAAATTTTAGGAATATTAACAAGAAAACAGCTTGCTCATATTCCTTTCAACAAAATATTACGAGAAAATTTAAAATAAAAAATATTAAACAAGATCTTTAGCTTGTTCGTTATATTCTTTCATTTTTTGCATTTGTTTAAGTAAGTCTTTCTGTTCTTGAGACATAGAATTAGCCCGTAAATTAAGTTAAAACAAATATAAGCATACACTATATCATTTTTTTATGTCAAATGACAAAGCAATTAGGTGGTACTCTACAATCCTACACAATGAAATTAGCAATGGTGAGGTTAGATGAAAAAAATTATCAAATTTTTCATCATCACCGGAAAACATATCTGGTGAATTACGATATATATTCAAAACACCTGACATTTTTTTGGGTGTAAGGCTGTCATGAGCATATCTTTGTGTCGATAATGGAAAAGATATAATCGATTTTCCTTTTGAGTCCTTTAAATAATACTCTTTAGCTTCTTGGTATAAATCATCCGGAGCACCTTCAATTTTTTTCCATTGCTCAACTCTTACATTCGTGTCTCTTATGAATTGAGGCTGGCAAGACTGTATCGCTCTTGGAGCACCGATACAATTATAACAATCTGAGTTTTCGCCTAACTCGTAAACAGGTAAGACAATATTTGAAATAGCGCTATCTTCTGGGAATTTCTTCACATCGTGTTTTGAGGTTAATGGGTTTTTTTCATTTTCTAGTAAAGATTTATCATCATTATTAATTTGTACGCTGTATTGCCTTTTCAAAAAAAGCTTATAACTTTCCTTTGCTGATACTTTCAAAAAGAATAATTCATCTCCTTCGGGATAGAGTGAACTTAATATTGATGCAATTTTTTCTTTGGGTTTTAGCATTAAGTTTACTCTATATACTGTAGGCGCATTAATCCCCATTGATGCATTATCATACATTCCGGCAAGCCTACCAAATGCTACTAGGCATGCTCGTATATAGTTTTGTTGATCTTCTATAAATGAATTATAGTATTCGTGCTTACTCTTATCCTTATGCTCATCAGGAATAAAATCCCAGTGCTCTATGGTCAGATGAAAAGTTGTAAGATTTTTCACCATAACAGATGATGACCAATCTTCGAGTATATCTGCGTAAGTTGATAGTTGAGCGCTAAAGCTTCCTGGAGGGGCTAAACGAATTACTTCTTCCAGTTTATTCACACTCTCTGTTTGTTTTATCTGCTTATCTCTCTCAGCTCTTGCTGAAAAAACACCGTGCTTAACAAAACCAAGAAAAAGAACAACAAAGCTAAAAATAAAGTAGCCCATTCCAAACTGACTATCTATTGCAATGTCAGGACTTGCTGTTGGATCAAGAGATTTACCACTTAACCAAGCCAGAATTGCTGATGAAGTGACTGATGTATAAATACCTGCAAGTAGTGCACCCAAAGTTAAGCAGGGCATTGTATATGGATTATGAAATATTTTTAGCTCCCAAGCTTCATATACAAATCTACTCTTAAAAAAAGTAGCGAAGATAACCGCAACCCCTAAACAGTAAAAAAGCTTGTTCGCAGATAAGATAGCCAAAATCTGGCCTTCCACTAGCCCACTAGTGTTAACTGATAATCCAGAAATATCGAAAGAAGTATTAAATATAAAAAAAATAAACAGCGAGTAATAAATCACCGTTAACACTTTTTTTATTATTGATATTTTTTGTATATCCATATCTATTAAACATTTATAAAACATAAAATATAATGTAACACAATTTCAATGGTTTACACATTACATTTCTAGGTAGGAACACACCCGCCTTCTACCTAAAAACCTTATATACACTACTTTTGACTGCACAATTAGTTTAATGGCACTGAGCGAGCTACGGGGTGAACGGATTTAAGATTAATTGCTTACGTCAGTGTAATCGTAAAAGGTCTAGAGAAAATGACATTAGATATTTCCTCTAGACTACTAATACAACAATTATGAGCTAGCCCAAATAATTACCCCTTCTCTCAAAAAGAAGTGACTTTCGCAGCCAATTTTTCTCCATACTGAGGGTTTGAGTGTGGGGGAACCTTTTTTAGTAGAGACTGACCAAGTAGGCTTATTACCTGGCAAAAGATTTAAATGAATCTTACCATTGCAGCCACATGGACATAGCATTACCGCAATCGCTTGGAAATCTTTATCACCAATAACGTAAATGGTCTTTGGCTTAATAGTTTCAGGTTCATCTTCAACTAACCTAAGGCTGTATTTACTTGAAAAAAAGCCCCTAACTCTATTAACTATGTTGGAGAGTTGCTTCCAAATCATGCCACTTTCTCCTTATAAGACAAGGAAGGCATATCTAGTAGTAAATCAATGTCGCCTCGACCTAGATACTTTACTGATGCTTTTGAACCCAGAAAATCTTTTTCCGATATTTGCTCAACGAAATTATTAACAAAGCAAAATGTTTGTTGTGCAAATCGCATGTTAGGTTCATTTCTGTAATCATGAACTCTAGCTAAAAACTCCATTACTGCTAGAGATGAGGCATAGGTATTTACAGGTATTATTGCAGGACTATTTTCGGCGACCCCTTTTATATAGCCTTCGTTTAACCTATCTTCATATCCCTTAGGGCTATCTCTTTTTAGGGATTCAGCCTCTAATGTAGAAGATAGCACTGAACGCCTAGTAAGGTGATCAGAAAGGCCAGGTTGAAAGTAAGCTACTTTCCCGCTTATGTTAGTTACTCCGCCACTACCATCGGCATCTAAGCATATACCTATATCAATGTATGGTATTAAATAAAAGTTTGAAATTCTATTAAGTAACACACGCGCTTCCGCAGAGTCCACACAACCAAAAATAAAGTCACATGTAGCTATCTCATCAACCAATTCTGGCTCAAAGATACTGCCCGAAAATGCAGATATCGTTGTCGACAAGCCTATTTCTTCAAGGTTATCTTTAATTGCATCAACCTTAAATTTTTGTTGGTCAGCATCACTTTTTTTCGTATTTGTGATTCTATTGAGATTTTTATGTTCAACTACATCAGGGTCAAATAAGCATAGTTCACCAATACCTAGCCGATTTAACTCTTCAATAACAGGCCCCCCTGTTCCAGAACAACCTATTACAGCAACACGCATCTTACTAAGAACGTCTCTAGTAAACCCTCCGAAGACCTGAAGATTTCTTTGCTCGAATGCTAATATTTTTTTTGAGCTAATGTTCTGGGTGGGATAGTGCTTAATTTCATCACCAATTACCGTGACAGGTACTGCTGAAAATTCACCTGTATCAGAAACATGCCTTGCAATCATCTTATTATCGGGTAATAAAATAACAGATAAACCCGGTAAGTTATTATTCGACCACCCATATATACTAGGGAATAAATCTTTATCAGATTCGTTATCTATGTCAGAAAAGTTATCATAGCCTTTAGGGTGGCAATGCACTTTAACAATGGCTAGATTTTCTTTTTCAGCTCTATCCAATACAGGTGTTAGTTCTGTCGTTTTCCATTTTACAAAGTTGGCTTTTCGCTCAACACATTCACCGTAACTTAGAGGTATTACCTCATGGGCGAGTAATATCCATTCATTATTTCGCTTTACATGGCCGCACAAAATGAATGCAACAGCTTCTTTACCATCGCCAGGAAATAGATGTTCACTAAGAGAATTTAATGACGGGGTTGATATTTTAAAATGAATTTTCATATCAGTTCCCCCTATTTATTTAATTCTTGAGTAAACCAGCTTTCAATATAAGCAACATGGGTTGCTATACAGTCTACTCCTGGTTCCCAAGGGTTTTGAGGCGTTCTGTGTCTGGACCATCGCTGCCAAACTTTTCCGTCAAAATTATCATTACATAAAGCTCGAATACCTTTTCCATCTGCTCTTGATATAGCAGGGTAAAAATATGCCATATCAATTTGTGATGAAGGGTAACTGTTACTGATCTGCATATTGACATCTACTTCAGTAACATTAAATCCTGATGGTAATTTAAAGCCATATATCACAACTCTTTTTATATTCCCCTCGACTACACACTCCCATTTCAGACTTAAAGAGTCCAAAAATTCTGCATCATCTTGAGAAAGTTGAAACTGTTGTCTAGGCTCTTGTAGACCCTCTTGATGCTCACACCTCATGGTGTGAAAACGTTCAATACCTGGCTCAGTAAAATCTACTTTTTCATCAAGCTCTATTTGTCTTCGCTCACCACCAGCAAACTTTTGATACAAATATCGGCTTTCATCATAACCAGCAAGCTCAAGTATTTCCCTGCCTGTTAGTCGAGGTGATTCGACTGTATGTTTAACCTTATCTACTTTTATCTTGTATTTTTGATGCTTAGGTGGGCATTGATCTGAACAAGAGCATTCTTCCAAATCAGGAATGTCAGCTTCAGAGTTGGACTTAGTAACAAGCAAAAACTTTAATGACTCATTCAGAACTATACTTTCTTCATTTTTGAGTAAATAATCGGGTGCATTGGCTAATTCCAAGTATATTACTTTGTCTGTAATGTCTTCGAATAAATACTTCTTCAGGGCTTTGGCTTCAATTTTAGAGCAAGACACTTCCTCAACTACCTGACCATTAATAGTTACTCTCTTACTATTAACTAAATTTGGGTTATCTGGGGCGTCTGATGTCCCTACTGAAAACACCTCACCTCCTTCAATGACAATTAAATCAGATGCCGTAATTGGAACATCTACATCGTTTTTAAGATCTAATAAAATCCTTTCGTCATCTAACAAGTTCGCTAATTCTATTAATTTTTCTCCTTTATATAAGCCACTTTTAAGTTGAATCTGTTTACCATTAATATTAATCATCTTTAATTACCTTAACTAAATAAATTTTTTAAAAACAATGAACTTGACTATTACTAAAGGTAAATAGATAATCTGGGTGCGAATCAAGGTATCTAATACCTAAAATAAAAAGTAAGCATCTTGT
>Ga0105359_10001986_pt1 | contig 17159 bp, 16 predicted proteins | sample GOMGulsemesocosm_6_FD_83659 | JGI IMG/M metagenome (GOLD analysis project Ga0105359, IMG submission 83659) | Methane-oxidizing microbial communities from mesocosms in the Gulf of Mexico - GOM8C Gulf of Mexico | ecosystem: Environmental > Aquatic > Marine > Cold seeps | place: Gulf of Mexico...
ATACGCCATGTCTTTTTCGACTAGCTGGGTAAAGAACCACTGTTCCCAACGATAGTACTCAGGATCACAGGTGGCGAATTCACGGTCCCAATCATAACCAAAGCCCAAGCTCTTAAGCTGGGTTTTCATGTAGGCAACGTTTTCTTTGGTCCATTTTGCCGGCGCTGTCTTGTGCTTAATCGCCGCATTTTCTGCAGGTAAACCAAACGCATCCCAGCCCATTGGCTGCATCACGTTTTTACCCTGCATGCGCTGGTAGCGAGAAACTACGTCACCAATCGTATAGTTACGCACGTGACCCATGTGCAGTCGCCCACTTGGGTACGGGAACATGGAGAGGCAGTAGAATTTTTCTCTGCTGGCATCATGGACCGCTTTGAAAACTTGATTCTGTTCCCAGTGCTGTTGTAGCTTGCCTTCGATTTCTTTTGGCTGATAGCTTTCTAACATTGGGGCTGGGGTATGAGACGACTGAGACATAGTGATTATCTTGTAATTCAGGGTTCAAATAAGGGCGTCAGTTTACCCTAAGCAGAAGGTGGCGGGTAGCTTTGTGATGAGGACCCCTAATATTGCCAACAACAAGGCTAATAGTTGATAGGAAAATCAGAATATAGTGCTTTGTGTATTTTTAGAGCTATTGTTTAGGATAGCTTAATCATATTAATTAGGTATTATCTGAATTCGCTAGGATTTGCTGACGATTGATTGCTTTGAAAAGGACGGGACAGAAGGTTGAAGTATCGAATGAAGCGTTTTGCTGGAGCCATTTTTGTCTATATTTTGGGTGTATTTCTAATTGCTACTATTAGTTATATCCAAGAACGACAACGTTTTCTTGCGGATATTGATCAGCGTTTATTTGCTGCTGCGAGTAACCTTCCCGCTATTTTACCTGAGAATTTTCATGATATTGCCCGTTCGTCTACAGCCATTGCATTTGAGCAAGATCAGCAAAATTTAGAGTTGATGACCCTTCATGCTAATAGTGGTGATTTAACTTACCTCTATAGCTATGTCATGGTTGATGGGGAAATTTACTTTACGTCCTGCAATTATACTGAAGACGACATTAAAAATGACCAAGTCGTGACCTACTGGACAGATTATCCAGAAGGTGCGAAAGAGTATTCTGATGCGATGACTTCAGAAAAACCTATTTTTGTGACGGCTGGTGATCGCTGGGGGCTTTTCCGTACGATATTAATGCCGATGAAATCACCTTCTGGCTTACCTTATGTCGCTGCAGCCGACATGGATATTACTGTGATTGAACGGTCTTTAATGCGCTCAGTTCTGTCTGTAATTAGCATGAGTCTGTTGTTACTGATTATCGCTATTCCCTTAATTTTGGCCTATCGAAAAACGTACTCTGAAATGAATTCAGAATTACGAGTATTAAACCGTCAGTTGCAGGCAGATATCGATCAAGCCTTGATTCTGGAAGCTGAGCTAAAGCAAGCAACCCGAAGTGCTAACAAGGCGAATGAGATAAAGGGGCAGTTTTTATCCAATATGAGTCATGAGCTGAGAACGCCGATAAACGGCATTTCTGGGATGAATGAATTGTTATTAGATACAGAGCTGACAGAAGAACAAAAAGAGTACGTTGATCTGTGCAATCAGAGCGCGCAAGTGCTGCTGGATACCGTTAATCAAATACTGGATGTGGCTGCGATTGAGGCGAGAGGCTTGAAGATTCAATTGCAGACGGTCCATACTGAAACATTTTTCAATGGCATAGTGACTCTTTTCGCCGCCCAGGTCAGGGATAAGTCTTTAGATCTGGTCTTAACCTTCTCTGATAATTTACCTGCTGAAATTGAAACGGATCCAGTAAATCTAAGAAAGGTATTGATCAACCTGATCAGTAATGCCATTAAATTCACCTGCCGGGGTGGTATCAGCGTTGCTATTACTTGGCAGGATGGACAACTGCGGGGAGAGGTTAGAGATACCGGCGTTGGTATACCTGAAGAAGCACAACGACGTATTTTTGAAGCATTTCAGCAAGTGGATAACTCTTATGCTCGTGAGCACGGTGGTACAGGGCTTGGATTGCCAATCTCTCTGCAAATCTGCAATATGATGGGAGGTGAATTAACGCTATATCATTCTGATGAAGCAGGTTCTACTTTTAAGTTTTATATTGATGTTAAAGCGCTGACTGACTCTAGGATTCAACCATTCACTATTACTGAAAATCAGCGTTTATTCGTGTGTTCTGAATCCCCGTTAGTGAAAGATTGGGTTATTTCAGAACTGAGTGCTGACAATGTTGATGTTATGACGAGCTCAAATAATATTTTATCCAGTATTGGCGATCAGTCTTGTATTTTATTGGATGTTAAATTAGCTCACGATGACCTTCTGCAGTTAGTACGACGGGCTGAGTCTGAGAATAAAACAGTTATACTGGCTGTTTGGATTGGACAAAAGCTACCGGCTGCTATTATGGGTAGAGTTCGTTTATTACATAAACCTTTTACCAGAGCATCTTTGACTTACGCTTGCCTACCTAATACGAATGGCAATCTTCAGCGTTAATTGTACCGCCAAGATATTTTATCATTTGAAGAAATCCTTCGATTAGTCAATATGCCTAACTGGCTTGCATTGTGCGTTGTGCTACTTGTTCTCGAAGGTCGTAAAAATCATCGTAGCTGATATGTAAGAACTCTAATGGACGCTTAAGGCTCTGCATAAAATCTTGCTCAACATTGCTATCGTTATTCCAATAGCGACAATATTGAGCGCTGATTGCTTTGGCAATTTTTAGCAAGGCTAATAAAGTAGGCACTTCTACTGGTAGATGTTTAGGGTCTTTGATCACGGCTTGAGTAATTGGTTGATAGCGTAAGCTAAGACTAACATGCTCATCCATATTCCAATATTTAGTGAGTTCGTAGCCTTGATGGTAATGATCGGTGGCAAATTGGTCGCGCTCTAGGGAACACAGCTTCTGTGCATTGAGCCCATTATGTTGCTGGTGGAAGGCGCGATACTCTGGAAAATTCTGCATCATTAATGGGATGCCCACCGCGTGTAGCATACCGATACTGTAAGCCATTCCACTATCAATGATAATGAATTGCTCAGCGATCATGGAACAAACCTGCGCGACTTCCGTAGCGCTTTCCCAAAAATTTTCTAATAATTCGCAAGACTCCAAGCTGCTACGCAAGATGATGCCTTGGATTAAGGTAAATACCTTATCGATCCCAATTAGTGTAATGGCCTGCTCAACCGAACTGATCGTATTACTACGGCGATAAACAGGGCTGTTCACTACTGAAAGCAGGATTGAATAGAGTGCCACATCTTGCTTAATGAGCTTTACTAGGCTGTTAAAATCTGGATCTGAGCTTTGCATTAGTTGCTGAAGCTTAATGAGTAAATCTGGGCGTGGTGGAATAACTAACGATTTGGACATTGACTACCTTGGTTTTGTCTAATTACGACTCTAATCTTAGGCTGCGGAGTATTATGTATTGTCTTTCATAAGTATTTGTACGTTTGGTGAGCAAATGTATATTTTTTGGTGCTATGTAGAGAAATGTAAGGCAAGGCAAGGAATATAGATCCTGAGCTGGTCACTGGGTGTTTGCTGCCATAGAATGAGAGTATGAACGAATTAATAGACCCTTTTGGGCGCACCATTGAGTATTTACGTATTTCAGTCACTGATCGCTGCGACCTACGCTGTAGCTATTGTATGAGTGAAGATATTGAGTTCCTGCCTCGTCAAGATATTTTATCGTTTGAAGAAATAATTCGGTTGGCCAAGAGTTTTGCTCAATTGGGGGTGACGAAAATCCGTTTAACCGGTGGCGAGCCGTTAATGCGTAAGAAGCTGCCTGAGCTGGTGGCTAATATTAAAGCTATCGAGGGTATCAAAGAAGTGGTCATGACCACTAATGGTACGTTGCTAACAAGGTATGCCCAACCATTATTTGAGGCCGGCTTGTCGCGTTTGAATATTAGTTTGGATACTTTAAAAACCGATAGATTTCAAAAGCTTACCCGTCGTGACCGATTGCAAGAAGTGCTTGAAGGTATTGCGGAAGCCAAAAAATACGCTTTTGATAGTATTAAATTAAATGCGGTGATCATGCGAGGCATGAACGATGATGAAATAATTCCTCTGACTGATTTTGCTCTCGAAAATGATTTGGATATCTCTTTTATTGAAGAGATGCCTTTAGGTGAAGTGGGCTATGATCGAAGTATTACCTTCTTGTCTAGCGCGGATATAAAATCTAAGATTGAAGAAAAGTATTCTTTAGAATCGTCAAATTATAAGACGGGTGGCCCTGCGGTTTACTCTTCTATTGATGGCTTTAAAAGTCGAATTGGCTTTATATCTCCGCACACTAATAATTTTTGCAGTGATTGTAACCGCGTAAGAATTACTGCAGTCGGACGTTTGTTATTATGCCTAGGGAATGAGAATAGCCAAGACCTACGTACCATTATTCGTGAGGGGTGTTCAGATGAAAAATTGAATGACCACTTGATTTCGGCATTGCAGTTAAAACCAGAAAAACATGATTTTGATTTAGCCGAAGAGGTTCAAATCTTAAGGTTTATGTCTCATACCGGAGGCTAAACATCGTGTCTGTTGTAATTAATATGAATGTAATCCTATCTAGCTGAGATAGTTTGTAAAAATCTATTGTCTAATTAATTTCTTAAGAATACATTGATTGGATAGTCCAAAGCATGGGTGGAATTGGTGAGTAATCCAGTGCTACTATACTGCATAATCTTTACAACATTCTTACTTACAAATAAAATAATTACGATAATAAAATATGTCAGCCAAAACATTACCCGATCAAATTACAGACTTGCTTATAGCAATGGTCTTTGTTGGTAAGCTAGAGTCTGGTGATAAGTTACCACCTGAGCGGCAGCTAGCAGAGCACTTAGGTGTTGACCGCACTTCTTTGAGAATGGCGTTAAGAACTCTTACGAGAATGAATGTTGTTCATACGATTCAGGGCTCAGGTATAAGAGTGCTCGATTACAAATTTGATGGTGGCTTAGACTTTTTGGGTAATTTGTACCAAATAGATGAACTTGAATTAGGCGGTGACTTTTTATTGTCAGGATTAGAGTTGTTTAATCGTGCGATACCGTCGGCAATTAAAATGTCGATAGAGAAAAGTGGCGAAGATTATCAAGGGAAAATTCTTGGTATCGTTCATAAAATGTATCAGGGTGTTCAAAATGGCGCTGATTATCGTGCGCTTGCAAAATTGGATGTAGAATTAGTCGATATGTTATTGGCCTCGACCAAAAATATTTTCTTGCAAGTCGCAGGCGGTAGTTCGAGACAAATTCGTCAGGCATTGACAGAAAAAAGTTACGAGTTGATTGATGTTAAAGCCCATCTTGATTGGCTGGTCGGTATGATGATGCGTATCGCTAGTGGTGTTATAGAGATGGATGAAATGACACGTCAATATGTTGAATATATCGATAAAACATCTCAACCGTTAAAGGACTATTTATTAACATTGCCAGCAGGGCCACGCTTAATGTCTTCGCCATTGCATAATGGTAAAAACATTATGGATCTTGATGATATTATGAAAAAGGTACCGACGACTGCTCCTGTAGGTGAATCGAATGTTGTGCAGCTGGCTGAAGCTAGGTAGAAAATTTATTTAAGTCTTAATATTTAAAGCTCAGCCTTGCTGAGCTTTTTTATGTCTGATGTTTTACTCAAAACGTGTTTGTCTTTGCCATAAGCCCAATAATAGAATAAATAGTGAAAGTATTAATAAAGGCCATAAGCCAAACTGCATAAATGGTGTTAAACCTTGACGGGTTTGAGCGCGAGCGGTGAGTGTTGCTCTTTGCTCTGTTGGTAGCTGCTTAACGATCTCGCCCTTATGGTTCACGAGAGCGGTAATACCAGTATTTGTTGAACGTAATAGGTAGCGCTGTGTTTCTAAGGCACGCATTTGTGCAATGGCCATGTGTTGTTTTGGCCCTAACGAGTCACCAAACCAGGCATCGTTACTAATCGTGATCAGTAAATCTGAATCTCTAGCCATTTGCGCAACAAATTCTGGATAAACAATTTCGTAGCAAATAAAGGGGGCAATTAAAAAAAGCTGTTCATTTTTTTCAACTTTTAATAAAGGCTGTTTTTTATCGCCTTGCTTGAAACTCGACATGGGTAAGTCAAAAAATGGAAGCAGGCCCCGAATAACTTGTTCTAATGGAATATATTCACCAAAAGGAACCAATTTTTGTTTGTGATATAAGCCTTCACCCATTCCAATGGCTAAAATACTATTGTGAAACTCTCCCTTAAAAGGACCCTGTGTATACCGAAAGGGAATGCCTGTGATTAGTGCTGTCTTGTTGTTGATGGCTTCTTCATTGATGGTATCGAGGTAGGCCTGAAATTGATCTTTTAGGACAGTAATGGCAGTTTCTGGCCACAGTACCAAGTCGCTGTCCCAGTGTTGGCGTGTTTGTTCTAGATAGGCATTAATCGTTGGGCTGCGTTGTTCAGGTAGCCATTTAATTTCTTGGGCAATGTTTCCCTGAACCGCACTTACCTTCAATTCGTTAGTGACCTCTGTCCAGCTGATACTTTGCAGTAATAAACCGATTGGCCAGACAATTAACAATGCGAGATAAGCAACCTGTTTAGAGCGTGCGCTGTAATAAATTGCGGCGGCGGTGAGCGCTGTTAAAAACGAAAGGCCGTAAACGCTCAAGATGGGTGCCCAGCCATTTAACCAGGTATGTAATTGTGCATCTCCCGCAAATAGCCAAGGGAAGCCGGTCATAAACCAGCTGCGAAACCATTCATAAGCAAACCATAAAGCAGAAAATGCTAAAATTGAAATAAGGGTTTTATTATTTTCTTGATTGTAAAATCGCTGAAAGAAAACCATAAATAGTGCGGGGAATGTTGCTAAGAAGGCGGCAAATAAGCCAACCATTAATATGGCTAAAATTGCAGGTGTGCCCCCATGATCGTGCATGCTGACATAAATCCAAGAAACACCCACGGAGAATTTTCCCAGTCCGAAAAACCAAGTGCGAATAGCGGCTTCTTTTGGCGAGCTATCTTGAAGGCTAAGCAGTAACCCGATGAGTGAGACAATGGCGATGGGCCAAAGAAAAAAAGGAGCAATCGCAAAGGGAAAAATCAGCCCAGATATTAAGGCAATTAAACGCGGTTGAGAGGTGAGTTTATGAATGAGAAACATATAAATCCTTGATGTAGAAAACAAAAAAGAAAGCGCTAGGCTTTCTTTCTCAATCATTCAGTTCTTGCTAGATGGAATTAATCTATTGGAGTTACTTCCATTAGGTTAATCCGGCGCCCAGTTCCGTTGACAACTTTAAAACGCCAATTATTAATGGTTATTGCTTCATCACATTCGGGCACGCGGCCAAAGTTTTGAATAACAATACCGCCAATGGTATCAAACTCTTTATCATCAAACTTAGTAGAAAAGTGTTCGTTAAAGTCTTCAATCGGAGTGAGTGCTTTTACCATACGAACATTATGGTCGAGTTCTTTAATGAAGCTGTCATCATCATCTTGATCATGCTCATCTTCAATTTCGCCAACGATTTGCTCAAGAACATCTTCGATGGTTACGATGCCTGCAATACCGCCAAATTCATCGGCAACGATTGCCATATGATTGCGGGTTGCACGGAATTCTTTTAATAGAATATTAAGGCGTTTACTTTCAGGAACAAAAGCGGCTGAACGTAGAACATCTTTAACATTAAAATCTTCGCGATTATCGTTCAGGATAAGAGGAAGTAAGTCTTTGGCTAATAATACTCCCAATACCTCATCTGGACCCTCACCCAACACAGGAAAGCGCGAGTGGGCTGATTCAATAATAGAAGGTAGGAATTCTTTGAGAGATTCTTCGGCCTTTATACAGACCATTTGTGAACGTGGCACCATGATGTCACGCACTTGCATGTCGGAAACTTGCAGTGCACCTTCAAGAATAGAAAGTGTTTCACTATCCACTACGTTACGCTCAGCGGCTTCTCGTAGTATATCTTTTAAATCTTGACGATCGTTTGGGTCGTCGGAAAACAAGGTGGATAGCTTGTCTAGCCAGGTTTTTGATTGGCTACTCGGTCGCTCTTCGCTCATGAGGTGTTGTTGATCTCTCAAATTTCAATGATTCAGTGCTTACTTTATAAGGCCTAAACCTTAAAAAGCAAGCTTTTGGTGCTTAATTATACTTTCTCGATCATCAAGCTACCGATGGAATAGCCAGCGCCAAATGAACAAATTAGCCCCTTATCGCCTGACTTGAAGTCTTCCTTATACTTATGGAAAGCAATCACTGAGCCAGAAGAGGCTGTATTTGCGAATTCATCCAATACGACAGGGGCTTCTTCTAGAGTCGGCAGGCGGCCTAATAATTTCTTTGCGGCGAAGTTATTCATGTTGATGTTGGCTTGGTGTAACCACATACGTTTTAGTTCTTCAGCTTTCATGCCGCTTTCTTCTAGCTGCTCTGAGATGAACTTCACAATTAAAGGCAGTAACTCTTTGAATACCTTACGACCTTGTTGCTGAAAGAAAGGTCGGCCTTCAGGTAGTTCATCAAAGCAATAATCTGCGTAGGAAGCATCACTGCGGATATTGTCTGAATATTGAGTCAGCTGCTTAGTCCCTAAGATACGGAAGGCGCTATCGCTGGTACATGTTGCTTCAGGCTCAAGAATTGCTGCGGTCGCAACGTCGCCAAAAATGAAGTGGCTATCTCTGTTCTTAAAGTTTAATCCGGGTGTAGTAAATTCGGGGTTAACAAACAATACGCACTTAGCAATGCCTGAGGCTAGCGCAGCGTAAGCGTTGATCATACCGAAAGTTGCGGATGAGCAAGCGATGCCCATATCATATGCGCTTCCTTTGATACCAAGGTCACGTTGGATTTCAACGGAGATGCCAGGGTAGTCACGTTGGCGGAAAGTACTGGAGACGACGATGAGGTCGATATCTTCAGCAGTTTTTCCTGCTTCAGCCATGGCTTGTTTAGCGGCTGCAATCCCCATCGTTACCATTTCCGGCGTTTTGCCTTCTTCCGTCATAGGGAATACAGGTTGCATGATATTTGGGTCGATAATGCCATCTTTATACATGGCGTAACGGGACTTAATGCCCGATGCTTTTTCAATAAATTCTGGGCTAGAGCCGACTAAAGCTTCTACTTCACCCGCTTCAATTTCAGCAGCATGCTGATCATTAAACTTTTCTACGTACTGGTTAAAAGCAATGACGAGTTCTTCATTACTAATAGCGTATGGCGGAATGAATAATCCTGTACCTGAAATAACGATCTGAGACATGTTGCAGCAACCTAAATAAAATTGGACTGTAATTATACGTACCATGCTAACAAATCTATTTAAGTGGGTCTTGTGCAGCTGGCGCTATATGATCACTAAATGAGAACTAATATTCATTTTTACGAAAACATTGCTATTCCATAGATGAATAAAAGTAAGAAATGAGGCTAAAGCAGGAGAGAATAAGCGCCTAGGTAAATAATGGCGCTTATTTATCTAATTTACTGGGTAAATTAGATTGGGGTTTTAAGACAGGTTGGAAAGCTTAGGGTGAGCTTTAGGGTTGCGACGAACGATCAAGGCAACCTTGCCAATTTTCTGAATTAATTCAGATTTAGTCTCCTTAACCATGTCATCAATTGCTTGAGCGCGCATATCGCGTTCGCCTATAGCAATTTTAACTTTGATTAACTCGTGATCATCTAGAGCGCGGTTTAATTCTTCTAATACTGTTTCCGATAAACCGTTACCGGCTATGGTGACTACAGGGTTTAGATTATGGCCAATAGAGCGCATAGCTTTCTTTTGTTCAGCAGAAATTGCCATTAGATTCGGTTGCCTAACTTAATTAAGTGGTAAACTCTGATTATATAGTAATAAATTCGAATTTGCCGCCTAAAGCGGTAATCTGTAGAAAACCAATTGAGAAAATAAAGATATGGCGCGTTCAAAGTCGAGTAATGATTGGATGGATGAGCATTTTAATGATCATTATGTAATGAAAGCCAAAGAAGAGGGTTACCGCTCTCGCGCCTGCTATAAGCTGATGGAAATCGACGATAAAGATAAATTGATCAAACCTGGTATGACTGTGGTGGATCTAGGGTCGGCTCCTGGTAGTTGGTCGCAAGTTGCTGTTAAGCGTGTGGGAGATCGTGGTTTAGTTGTAGCGTCAGATATTTTACCCATGGACGGTATGGCGGGTGTTACTTTTTTGCAGGGCGATTTTACCGAAGAGGTAGTATTTGATCAGTTGATGAGTGTTATTGGCGATCGTCCAGTAGACCTTGTAATTTCTGACATGGCCCCCAATATGAGTGGGATGAGTGCAGTTGATCAGCCAAGTGCTATGTACTTAGTTGAGTTGGCGTTAGATATGGCCCGCCAAGTTTTAAAGCCGGGTGGTAGCTATGTAGCTAAGGTTTTTCATGGAGAGGGCTTTGATGAATATCTTAAGGATATGCGTTCGTCGTTCCAGAAAGTTGTTACGCGCAAGCCGGATTCTTCTCGAGCTCGTTCCCGGGAAGTGTATTTAGTTGCAAAAGGTTATAAAGGTTAGCCAATCCTTTGCTAGAGTAACTAATAGGGTAAAGAAAGGTCTAAATCGCCGTTGTTTCCGTATTAACGCTGTGGATGTACTAGAGATCAAATTAAAAGCTGCGTAAGCTACAATGTTTACGCTACATAAAAAATTAGAGGTATGCCTGTCATGGCAAAGAATTTAGTACTTTGGGCCATCATCGCAGCAGTATTGATGACGGTTTTTAATAATTTCCAAGATGTCAGTCAAGCCAAAGAGCTCAAGTACTCTGAATTCATTAGCAGTGTGCGTACTGGGCAGGTTGAGCGCGTTAGTATTGCTGGTCAGAATATCGACGGCGTACTGAGTAATGGCGAGAGTTTCTCCACGATATTACCGGCTTATGATGAAAAATTAATCGACGATTTATTGAATAATCAAGTACAAGTTGAAGGTAAGAAGCCTGAACAGCAAAGCATCTGGACTCAGTTGCTAGTCGCTTCATTTCCTATATTAGTGATCATCGCTGTCTTTATGTTCTTTATGCGTCAAATGCAGGGTGGTGGTGCTGGCGGTAAAGGCGGCCCAATGTCATTCGGCAAGAGTAAAGCGAAGCTATTAAGTGACGACCAGATTAAAACAACGTTTGATGACGTTGCAGGTTGTGACGAAGCGAAAGAAGACGTAAAAGAATTGGTCGACTTCTTAGTTGACCCCGGTAAATACCAGCGTCTTGGTGGCCGAATTCCGCGGGGTGTTTTATTGGAAGGTCCTCCTGGGACAGGTAAAACATTATTAGCAAAAGCCATTGCAGGTGAGGCGAAAGTACCTTTCTTCTCTATCTCAGGTTCTGATTTCGTAGAAATGTTTGTTGGTGTCGGTGCATCTCGTGTGCGTGATATGTTTGAACAAGCGAAGAAACAAGCGCCTTGTATTATCTTTATTGATGAAATCGATGCTGTAGGTCGTAGTCGTGGGGGCGGTCATGGCGGCGGCAACGACGAGCGTGAGCAAACGCTTAACCAGTTGTTGGTTGAGATGGATGGTTTTGAAGAAAACGATGGCGTTATTGTTATTGCTGCGACAAACCGTGCAGATGTATTGGATCAGGCTTTATTAAGACCAGGTCGTTTCGATCGTCATGTTGTTGTTGGTTTGCCGGATGTGCGTGGACGCGAACAGATTCTAAAAGTTCATATGCGAAAAGTACCTATTGCAGATGATGTTAAAGCATCTGTTCTGGCCCGTGGAACTCCTGGTTTCTCAGGTGCTGATTTGGCTAACCTAGTCAATGAATCTGCATTGTTCTCGGCTCGCGCGGCGAAAAGCCTCGTGACTATGGAAGAATTTGAAAAAGCAAAAGATAAAATCATGATGGGCGCTGAGCGCAAGACCATGGTTATGTCTGAGAAAGAAAAAGAAAGTACGGCTTATCATGAAGCAGGTCATGCCATTGTTGGTTGTTTGTCTGAAGAACATGATCCAGTTCATAAAGTGACGATTATTCCTCGGGGTAGAGCGCTGGGTGTAACTTTTTTCTTGCCAAAAGCTGATCGTATTAGTGAGAGTCGCCGTAAAATTATGGGTGATATCGCTACTGCTTATGGTGGTCGAATTGCAGAAGAAATGCTTTATGGTAAAGAAGGTGTGAGTACTGGGGCCTCTCAAGATATTAAAATGGCTACGTACTTTGCTCGTGCGATGGTTGTTAATTATGGTCTATCTGATGCTTTAGGGCCGCTTGATTATGATTCTCGTGATTCGGATGGTATTGGTTCTCGTCACGTGTCTGATGAAACGTCACGCTTAATCGATAAAGAAATTAAGCGAATCACTGAAGAGTGTTATGCCCGAGCCGAAACGATTTTAGAAGAGAATCGTGACATATTGGAATCGATGAAAGAAGCATTGATGGAGTATGAAACGATAGATTCGAACCAGGTAGCAGACTTGATGAAGCGTCAAAAGGTGCGATTGCCAGCTTCTTGGGATGATAAAAATGGTGGTTCTCCTACGCCTGAAGTAGAAGAAACGGATCTTGGTGAACAGAGTGACAATGATGATGCTTCCGGCGACAAAGTCGACGTATAGTAAGTATTATTAATCGTTTAAATTAACGGGCTGCGGCCCGTTTTTTTATGGGCAACTTAAAGTAATAACGTGATGAATTTAAATCAGAATGAAACATAAATTATTAGCGTGTGGCTCCCGTGATGGCGTAGTGCAGAGGTTGGATCTTCAGCGCTGTAACATTATGGGTATTTTGAATGTCACTCCGGACTCTTTCTCTGACGGTGGCTCATATAATAATCTTGATAAAGCTTTGTTTCACGCTGAAGAGATGATCAATCAAGGGGCGACCCTGATTGATGTAGGTGGTGAATCTACTCGCCCGGGAGCCTCAATGGTAACGTTGCAGGAAGAGTTGGATAGAGTTGTACCCATTGTCGAGGCTATTCATAAAAACCTAGATACGATTATCTCTGTAGATACGAGTACGCCACAGGTTATTACCCAGTCAGCGGCAGTGGGTGCGGGCTTGATTAACGATGTGCGAGCTCTGCAGCGAGAAGGAGCTTTAGCAGCAGCTGCAGCAACCGACTTGCCTATTTGTTTGATGCACATGCAGGGGCAGCCAGAAAGTATGCAGCAAACGCCTAGTTATGATGATGTAGTAAGTGATATTCATGGTTTCTTAAATGAGAGAATTAAAGCCTGCGCAGAAGTGGGCATTAAAAAGTCTCGATTATTATTAGATCCGGGTTTTGGTTTTGGTAAAACTCTGGAGCATAACTACCAACTGCTGAATGAATTGGAAAGTTTTCATCAATTTGGCTTGCCGCTCTTGGTCGGGATATCAAGAAAGACTATGATAGGGCGGGTTTTGCAGGATGAGTCATTGCAGAATAGGCCTGCGGGCCAGCGTCTTTATGGCAGCTTGGCCGCGGCGGTTATCGCAGCAATGAAAGGCAGTGCGATTATACGCGTACACGATGTAGCAGCCACCTTTGATGCACTGCAAGTGGTCGCAGCGACAAAAGAATTTAGCAAGGATTGAGAAATAATATGAGCAAGACGGTTAGTAAAAAATATTTTGGCACAGACGGAATTCGTGGTGAAGTAGGTATTTATCCGATTACACCTGAGTTTGTTATGAAGTTGGGTTGGGCTGCAGGTAAGGTATTTGCTCAGCAGGGGAAAAGTAAAATCCTAATTGGTAAAGATACTCGCATTTCTGGCTATATGTTCGAGTCAGCTTTGGAGGCCGGTTTAGCAGCGGCTGGCGTTGACAGTGGTATGTTAGGGCCAATGCCGACGCCCGGTATTGCTTATTTAACCCGTACTTTGCATGCTGACGCGGGTATTGTGATTAGCGCTTCGCATAATGCTTTTCAGGATAATGGTATTAAGTTTTTCTCTGCAGATGGCATCAAGTTAGACGATGCTATTGAATCTGAAATTGAGAAGCATCTTGATTTGCCGATGACGACGGTTTCATCTGATCAGCTAGGTAAGGCGTTCAGAATTAATGATGCTGCTGGGCGTTATATTGAATTTTGTAAAAGTACTGTGCGACGCCTGAAATTAAAAGGTAAGCGCATTGTATTGGATTGTGCTCACGGCGCCACTTATCAAATTGCCCCAGCAGTATTTGAAGAGTTGGGCGCAGAGGTTATTGCGATTGGTACCGAGCCAAATGGCTTAAATATTAACAAAGGTGTTGGCTCAACTTCTCCTAAGCAATTACAGCAAAAAGTCATTGAGACTCGTGCTGATCTAGGTATTGGCTTCGATGGTGATGGCGATCGTGTCATTATGGTTGATGAAAAGGGCGAGATTGTTGATGGTGATGAGTTGCTTTACATTATGGCAATGCACGCTCGAAGTCGTAAACGCTTAGGGGGTGGAGTTGTTGGCACCTTGATGAGTAACTTAGGTCTAGAGCTCGCTTTGCAAAAAGAAAACATAGATTTTGTACGCGCTAATGTTGGCGACCGTTATGTAATGCAACAGTTGAAAGAGCATGGCTGGCGCTTCGGTGGAGAGTCTTCAGGTCATTTATTATGCTTGGATTCAACGTCTACTGGCGATGGTGTGATTTCGGCGTTGCAAGTTATGATGGCGGTGCAGGATTCCTGTAAAAGCTTGAATGAGCTTAAATCAGGAATGACCAAGTGTCCGCAAACTATGATCAACGTTCGTAGAAATAAAGATGTTGATGTTAGTAAAGACAAAAAAATACAAGCTGCGGCTGCTGAAGTTGAAGCGGAGCTTGCAGGTCGTGGTCGAGTTTTATTACGCCCGTCAGGTACAGAGCCTGTTGTGCGAGTTATGGTGGAGGGTGAGGATGGTGACTTAGTAGCTGAAAAAGCACAGCAATTAGCCAAAATTGTTGAACAAGTTATATCTTAATTTCGAAATTAGCCATCTACCACTTGAGTCAGATGGCTAATTTCGCTACTATCTCGCCCTGTTTTATATCGTGAGGTGATTATGCGTCGTCTATTGGTGGCAGGTAACTGGAAAATGAATGCCAGTAAGGTCATGTTGAATGAATTGCTCGCAAGTATTGTAGAAAATACGCCACAGCAAACTGACGTCGTTGTATTTCCACCGGCTCCCTATATTATGGCAGCGGTTGATAAGTTACAGGGCAGCAGCGTTAACGTTGGTGGCCAGAATTTAAATCCAAACGACAGTGGCGCTTATACCGGTGAGGTATCTGCCAGCATGCTGATCGATTGTGGATGTAATGCGGTATTGGTTGGACATTCAGAGCGTCGTACGCTCTATGCTGAAACCGATGCTGAAGTATTGGCGAAAACTGAAGCAGCTCTTAATGCAGGTTTAACACCTTACGTGTGTATCGGCGAAACGCTAACGGAACGCGAAGCGAACAAAACAGAAGCAGTTGTTGAGCAGCAAATTAATGCGGTGTTGAATGGTTTGAGTGTTCAACAGTTAGCAAAATGTGTATTTGCTTATGAGCCTGTTTGGGCTATTGGTACCGGTAAAACGGCAAGCCCTGAACAAGCACAGCAAGTACATGCATTTATTCGTGGTCTATTGGCAGCGAAAGATGAAGATTTAGCACTGAATAGCCATGTGTTATATGGTGGTAGTGTTAAGGCGAGCAATGCGAAAGAATTGTTTGCACAGAAAGATATTGATGGTGGCTTAGTGGGCGGTGCTTCACTAAAAGCTGAAGAATTTTTAGGAATCTGTAATCCAGCGTAATGTTGGTGAGCGTAATAGGTAGAGAATAATGGAAAAGATTACCCTAGTAGTACATATCTTATTAGCCTTCGGTGTTATTGGTTTAGTAATGATCCAGCAAGGCAAGGGTGCTGATGCCGGCGCTTCCTTTGGTGGCGGCGGTTCGCAAACAGTATTTGGTGGGCAGGGTTCAGGTAATTTCTTAAGCCGCATGACTGCAATCTTTGCTGCTGTATTCTTTGCAACTAGTATGATTCTTGCTGTTGTCGCGAGCGATAAGGCAAGAGGCATTAACGATGTTGGTGTTCCAACTCAAGAAATTACAGAAGTTCTTGAACAGGATGCTCCTATTGTGGAAGAATACGCGCCAGTAACAGATGCACCTGATATTGACGTGTCGATTGATGATGTGCCAGTGCTTGAAGCACCAGCACAATGAGCATCAAGTAGTAGAAAAATCGCGGATGTGGTGAAACGGTAGACACGCCACCTTGAGGGGGTGGTGGGCTTAGGCCCGTGGGAGTTCGAATCTCCCCATCCGCACCAATTCGCTTTTTTAGTCGATCAGGCATATAATTGCCGGAGATTAGAAAAGCAAAGCAAGAAGCCCCTCGTTAGGGGCTTTTTGTTAGGCGTTGTTTTTATTAAACACGCCGATCAGAGAGGGCTAATGACCGCGTTGTGCGATTTAGTTTTCTTGTCTGCAAAGCGTTACGCGGACTGGGCACATGTTGCCCAGTTTTTGTTTCTGGCGTTTGAAAAATGCAGGTTTTTTATGAAACGTACAACATAAAGGTTACTAAGCTTGGCTAGTAAAGAAGAAGAATTACGTGAAATGATTGCTCCGGCGATTGAAGCGATGGGCTTATCCCTTTGGGGTTTAGAGTATTCCGCTCAAGGCAAGCACTCTGTTTTACGCATTTACATCGATAATGAGAACGGTGTAAGCGTTGATGATTGCGCGTCTGTCAGTCGACAAGTTAGTGCGATCATGGATGTAGAAGATCCTATTAGCCAGGAATATACCCTGGAAGTGTCATCACCGGGTATGGATCGCCCGTTGTTTACTCTGGAACAGTTTAGAAAATACATTAATGAGTGGGCTGATATCCGTTTACGTATGCCATTTGATGGTCGACGTAAGTTTAAGGGTGTCATTATCAATATCGAAGAACAGGATGTCGTTGTGCGAGTAGACCAGCACGAATACTTGCTGCCTATCGATATGATTGAAAAAGCACACGTTATTCCCCAATTCAAGGACTAAGGCAGAGAGCGAGGCTAGAAATGAGTAAAGAAATACTTCTGGTCGCGGAAGCGGTTTCAAACGAAAAAGGCGTTG
>Ga0105359_10001994_pt1 | contig 17122 bp, 17 predicted proteins | sample GOMGulsemesocosm_6_FD_83659 | JGI IMG/M metagenome (GOLD analysis project Ga0105359, IMG submission 83659) | Methane-oxidizing microbial communities from mesocosms in the Gulf of Mexico - GOM8C Gulf of Mexico | ecosystem: Environmental > Aquatic > Marine > Cold seeps | place: Gulf of Mexico...
CATAATGCCCATACGAGCCTTTATCACCCACTAAACAGTGCAATGGCCATTGGTGGCAGCATGGACCTCTATAAGCAGACTTCAAACTCTGGCTACGAACAAAATTTTGATGCTACTCTGGATTTTGCAATCCGCCCACGGAAACAACCTTTTGCACTATTACTACAAACCCGCTGGGTACAAGATACGAACTCAACAGGTGAATCTAAGGGTATTGACCAGAGCAAACGCATTATTAATAACGCTCACCTCAACTGGAAATTCAACGGCCAAAATCAATTAGCTACTCAGTATGGTATTAAACGCATCCTCGACCAATACAGCCAACAAGATTACAGCTCGACAGTGCATTATTTAGCGGGCGAATGGCGCCATCAGATCAATGAACGCTGGGATTTCGGTGTTCATGGCCGTGAGTTAATCAATACGGGGGAACAGCAACAAAACAGTTATGGTTTTTCTGTTGGCCTGCGTCCCGTTAAAAACTTATGGACCAGCATCGGCTTTAACTTTGAAGGTTTTGTTGATAATGATTTCTCCGCAGCAAATTATACCGCTCAAGGTATCTACTTGAAATTACGTTTCAAAGCAGACCAAGATACCCTTTCCTCCCTTCGCCAAGCGTTTAATTGGTAATGGCCTCACTTAGTATTGGCTTATCGAGCCATTGTTATTGGGTAAATAGAGCCATGGTCAATCCAATTCATATCTGCCAAAATAGCGAACAAGTATAAAAATATTATTGCTAGCAGGAGCCTTTCATGGCTAAAGAATTACTGATTAATAAAGACGGTCAAGCAAGCTTCGGCATATTTCCTGGAGGCGTTAATGATATCAACTATATGGATTTTGACTTACGAAATGCCATGGATAAACGCAGGGGCCAACTTGCTAAACGTCTAAAATTCAATCAGTTTCAATTTATCGGTTTCACGTGTCAGCAATTAATTGTCGGTATTGCCATAGTCGATTTAAAAATAGCCAGTAATTGCTTCGTTTATCTTTATGACCCTGAAACCAATGAATACGATGAATTCAGTTTTATAAACCCATTTTCACTCAATACCAAAATTGATACTCACCCCAATTCAGGACAGGCATTTTTTCAGAAAGGTGGCAACAAGGTAAGCATTAAAGCAACCACTACCCCTCGCCTGCGCTCTGTTAATGTCGAATTACAATCAGGCCTAAAAATTAACGCAGTAATCGATGAGTCAGGTAATTTCGATCCATTAGCCCTTTGCGTTCGCGCTGGCTATGAAGGATTTCACTTCACTCAAAAATCAACAGCCTTAGTGTGTAATGGAACCGTTGAATGGCGTGACAAGACGATAGACCTCGCAGAGATTGGCGCGCTAGCATCCGTTGACTGGAGTGCCGGCTATATGCGTCGTGAGACATTCTGGAATTGGGGAAGTCTCTCTTGTAAACTACCTGATGGTCGTCGTCTTGGTTTTAACTTAGCCGCAGGCGTTGTCGAGACAGGCTTTACTGAGAACGCATTATGGATAGATGGAAAAATGCATAAAGTAGACATGGTCGACTTTCAGTTTGACCGCTATCACCACAATCATGCTTGGACTCTCCGTTCTAACGACGGCATTATTAATTTGCATTTTGAGCCTGCAGGACAGCGTAAAGAAAAAACCAACGCGATTATTGCCGCTACTAATTTCACTCAACATTTTGGTCGTTATTTTGGCGAGATTACGATCAAAGGCGAGACAATTCAGTTAGACGGGGAATGGGGGTTTACCGAAGATCATTACGCTAAATGGTAAACTAACTTTTTGAATACCTGCTTTGATTCATGCTAATCTAGGACTATTATTGTATAAGTTACTTCATTTTAAGCAAAGAATTAAGCAGGGATGCCCATGAATTACACGAACATATTTAAATCACTCCCCCTCATCACACCGTTACTATTTACTACCCTCACGCATGCAGAATTCCAGAACAATTCATACAGCTATCTAGGCTTAGGTTCAGAGACACTAACCTATTCTGAAACGGATAATAATTTTGGCGGCCAATCATTTAAGAGTAGTTTTTCAGGTACCAATCTTGTTCAAAAATCTGGTGGTTATACAGCGATTGGCGAAGAGTATGGATTTTTCATTTCAACATCTTCAACACTATTAATGAATGAAGGTAAAGAAGAATGGGATTTCGAAGGTATAGGGGTTGTCCAAGAAGATAATATGACACTCAAGCGCACAGGGATTGATTTACTCGGTGCTTATCATTTACAGAATGGTCATTTCTTCAATGCTGGTTTACATTATGGCAGTGCGTCATTTTCGCGTTTTGAATTTTCTTCTACCAGCCAAACAGATGATTTAAATGATGCCTTATTTGCTAATCCTAATGTACAGGCTCAACTACAGAATGATTTAAATACTCGATTAACCAATATCAATAACCTAAGAGCAACGACCAATCCAACAGCCTGTATTGGTGACTCAAGTAAGGACAATACGTGTTTAGGAACGATTGATACTAATAGCAACCAACAGGTTGTGACTGTGGAGGAATACTGGCAAATACGTAAATTTGCACCCGAAGAAACCCAAAGCGTTGTTTTTGAAGAGATGACATCTTGGAGCGCTTTAATTGGCTGGGGCTACGATAGTTACTTCATCGACCAATCATTAGGCATGCGCTATAAATTAGCAGCTCGATTTGGAAGTGCCCTTTATGAAGATGTACTTAATACCGAAAACAACAAGTCTCTGACTCGAACTTTTGGTGGAGATTGGGATGCGCATTTATTAGCGGGGATTGGCTATCAATTCCAAAAAGAGATTGGTGTTGTATTCACAGTAGAGCTGAATGGAGCCCATCGATCAAAATTGCAGCTGGGTAATGAAAATATCTTTCTACCTGATAATACGTTGTGGGCATTCAGCCCACAGCTGGCAGGTTTTTGGTCGTTTTAATACCATTGAAACCCGCCATTACAATTATCGATCAAGTTATTCAATTACTTGATCGATAATTAATTGAACCCTATCGTCCGATTTAACCAAAACAGGCTTAATGATTCCTTGGAAATCACCAGGATTCGCCATCGGTTGCCCGCCTTTGGCGACACGCGCAATGATCTGAACTTCTTCAAACTTACTCAAAGCTAAACCTGGAACCATACCTTGGCTATCATTTAAGACGACTTCTAGCGGAAGGTCTTTCGCCATAACTCGCATCGCCGCTAAAGGCATCACAGGTCCAGTGACCGCTTTAGCCATAACAAAAACAGCATCACCTTCTGCTAATTGAGATTTCAAGTCATCGCTGATCGATACCCATACTTTAACTTCTGCACGCTTCATCCAACTAAGGTCTACGGTTTGACCCTGAGCTTCTAAAGCAGCAACAATGCGTTGAATCCCTTCCTCTAAAGCACCCGCTTCTGGGCTGCTCGACATATTAAACCAAAGTCCTTTCCAGTGAGCCAACGCGTCTTCAAGATGGCCTAGCTCAAACGCTAGAATGCCACCAAGACCGAGGCCTTGGGAATTTTTAGGGTCAATGGCTAATGCCTGTAGGATAATTCCATAGATTTCTTTGCTAGCAGTTTGCTCTGAGATGTAAAACTTACCTTGTGCAATCTGCACTAGCGTCGCGGCACGATCAGCTTTGGCTTCTTCTGGCAAGGTAGTCAATATTTTCTCAAAGGTTGCGACCCCTTCCATATACTGTCCGTCAGAAAATAGCATACGAGCATATAGATAAATCCATTCGCCATTTTTTGGCTGGCTGATAGAAGCTTTACGTAAACTCTCCTTAAGGGTCTGCTGCTCTTCATCAGTCAACTTTGATTGAGACATTTTATTGAGCAATTGAGTTGCCATAAGCTCATCTTGTGCGCCCATATCTTGATAAACAAATAAAACACCTGTCACCATTAAGATAAATAATACAAAAGACGTTAATATTTTTTGCTTTGGTGTTGCATCACTGCCTTTAGTAGCGTCAGCGTCTGACGCTACTAACTCGTGATCCAGTTCAAGCAACATCTGTTCACGCTCTTCATCACCATAATCAGAATCGCTAATTTCTTGCTTACGCTGCTCATATAAACGTAGGTTTTCCGCTTCGCGGCTAACGACTAGATTTCGATTAGAGAACGCTGGCCAGACAACAAAGCCTAAAGTAACCAATAATAAAACGAGGATAATAATCATGAATCTTGTTTCTCACTTCTGGCTGCTTTTAATTCAGCTAATTTAACAATTTCTTCTTCACTTAATGGTTGAGACTTTTTACCACCGCGAGTAAGGCTGATAATTACGATTAAACCGATAAATACCATAACTATGGGACCGAACCACAAGAAAAAAGTGTTCTTTTGTACCGGTGGATTGTAGCGTACGAAATCACCGTAACGAGCAACAAGATAACCCACAATCTCATCATCAGTTTGCCCTTCAATCATTAATTCATACACTTTGTCGCGTAGGTCTGACGCGACAGGGGCATTAGAATCTGCCAAATTTTGATTTTGACACTTAGGACAACGCAGCTCTTCAGCTAATACTTCGAAGCGTACTTTATCAACCTCATTATCAAATGGGTATTTATGCCCATCGATAACAGCATGGCTGGTAATAGCAACAAGGGACAACAGTAGAGTAAATACTAATGATGACAGTGCTTTCATTATTTAGCCTCCTCTTGCTTCACATTATCAACGTCAGAATTAGCTTCAGTATGTGTACTCAATTTTTCAAAATTCACTTTATATTTATTCCAAACACGTCGATTCAAGTCACCCACATGTTTTGCGCGAATGATGCCATCACCGTCTACAAAGAAAGTCTCTGGCGCGCCATAAACTCCCAACTCTAAGCCCAGTTTTCCTTTCGGATCGCTGATATTAAACTCATAAGGATTGCCATAATCGCGTAGCCAAATTTTAGCTTCTTCATCGTCATCTTTATAATTGATTCCGATAATACGAATCCCTTCTGCCGCAAGCGTATTTAAGAATTGATGCTCTGCCTTACAGGTTGGACACCAAGTAGCCCATACATTGACAAGCATAGGTTTACCTTGCAAGTCAGACTGAGTTAGCTGTTTTTCAGCCTCTACTTGTTGCAAAATAAATTGAGGAAAAGGCTTATCAATTAAAGGTGAAGGCAAAACGTCTTTGTTTTCACGCCCGATTCCTCCCCCTAAAAAAATAGCCATAACCACGAACAATATAAGTGGGATAAACAACCAAATGCGATTCATATTTAAAACCTATTCCTTCAGAGCACTATGCGTTTTTAACGCGAATACGATAGCGTTTATCTAAAATTGCCAACAAACCCCCTAACGACATAAAGATAGCTCCTAACCATACCCAACGCATATACGCTTTAACTTGCAAACGCATTGCCCACGCACCATCCGCTAATGGCTCCCCCATTGACACATACAGGTCGCGGAACAAACCGGGATCAATTGCCGCTTCAGTCATCATAGAGCCTTTCACTTTATAGCGACGTTTTTCAGCATGTAAGGTGGCAACTTCTTCACCGTTCTTTGATATTTCAAAAACACCAACATGAGCACTGTAGTTAGGGCCTTGCTTAGTGCCTACTTGTGCAAACTTAAAGTCATAGCCTGATAATGTCGCCGTATCACCGGGATACATCTTCAACGCTTGTTCGACACTGAAATTACTTACAACGGTGATACCGATGAAGGTAATCGCGACACCTAAGTGCGCTAGCACCATGCCCCAATAGCTTTTACTAAGCTTTAGTAGTCGACTGATCTGGCCTTTCGATTTACGCCAGATATCACTGAATGTGATCGCGATTAATATCGTCGATATGAATAAGCCAAAAGCGACTTTAAAATTCATTTCACCGGCGTAAACTAATGGGAAAGCGGCAGCAACAACAATGGCAACCACAATAGAACCTGAAATTTGAGCCAGCAATAATTTTCCTGGCATCACTTTCCAGCGCGATAAAGCGCCCATTCCCGCTAATGCGGTTAGTGCAGAAGCCAGAGGAATAAACATTGTATTAAACCAAGCAGAACCCACTGATAATTTTTCTCCACTAACAAAATCAATAATCAAAGGATATAAAGTGCCCAACAAAATCGTTAACGCCGCAATTACGAGCAAGGCGTTATTGGCTAATAAAAAACCTTCCCGCGAGAGTAATTTAAACTTGCCTGCCGAAGATACCGTCGGTGCTTTTAATGCGTAAACTGTTAATGAACCACCCACACACAAGCCTAATAAGATGAGAATAAATACGCCGCGCTCAGGATCTGACGCAAACGCATGAACTGACGTTAATACTCCAGAACGAACTAAAAAGGTACCTAACAAACTCAAAGAGAATGCAAAGATAGCCAATAGCACCGTCCAGCTTTTAAATATCCCACGCTTTTCAGTTACAGCTAATGAGTGGATTAATGCAGTTCCTACTAACCAAGGCATAAATGAAGCATTTTCAACTGGATCCCAAAACCACCAGCCGCCCCAGCCAAGCTCATAATAAGCCCACCAACTACCTAAAGCGATGCCTAGCGTTAGAAATACCCAAGCAGCGGTTGTCCACGGACGTGACCAGCGAGCCCAAGCAGCGTCTAAACGACCACCTAATAAAGCAGCAATAGCAAAAGCAAAAGCAACCGAGAACCCCACATAACCCATATACAAAGTCGGTGGGTGAATCACTAAACCAAAATCTTGTAATAATGGATTTAAATCAGCACCATCAGTAGGAATCGATGGCAGGCTGCGATCAAAGGGATTAGAAGTACAAACGGTAAATAAGATAAAACCAACGCCGACCATACCCATAATCGCAAGTACTCTAGCGACCATATCCAATGGCAGACTACGGCTAAACAAGGCTACTGCCCCCCCCCATAATCCCAGCATTAATACCCACAATAAAAGCGAACCTTCATGTGCGCCCCATACTGCACTGACCTTAAAAAGGGTCGGTAATAGGCTGTTGCTGTTATGAGCAACATAAGAAACAGAGAAATCATCAACGACAAAACAATAGGTTAATGCGACAAAACTAATGATTAGAAAAGTTGCCTGCCCTAATGCCATCGGTCTTGCGTATTGCATTAACCAAGTACGATTGGTTTGTGCTCCTATTAAGGGAACAATCGATTGCACACACGCAAAAGCGAGGGCAATTAAAAGGGCTATGTGTCCGTATTCAGCTGCCATTATTAATACTGCTTTTCAGTTGTGGATTGAGGAAGAGATTCTGTTGGAGTCTCTGATTGCGCTTCTAACTGAGCATTTTTTGCTTTTGCTGCTGCATTCTTTTTCAAATTCTCAATGCCATCTTGATGCGCAGACTCTAAGGCATATGTCACTTCTGGCGGCATATATTCTTCATCGTGCTTAGCTAGCACCTCTGACGCAATCATCACCTTACGCGAGTCTACTTTTCCCATGGCCACGATGCCTTGGCCTTCACGAAACAAGTCGGGCAGGATTCCTTCGTATTCAACGGTGACGTTAACCGCACCATCGGTAATACCAAAGCTGACGTTTAAGCCGTCATCACTGCGAACCACACTGCCCTCGACGACTAGGCCGCCGGCACGGATTGTTTGCCCAGGACGTACTTCTCCGTTAGCAATCTGAGTGGGCGTCATGAATAAATCAATATTCTGGCTTAAAGAAAACATCATTAAACCGACAGCAGCCCCGAGACCTAGTACCATAAATAAAATTAAAATTAGTCGATTTTTACGCTTCGGATGCATTTTTTTTCTCCCGACGCTGAAGGCGCGCCTGTTGTTCAATCAATTTCTTACGCTGGCGAATCGGTGCAAGGATATTTGCAATAATCACCAAGGCGGTAATGCCATAACAAAGCCACACATAAAAACCGTGCTTACCCATGGCTAAAAATTCTGCAAAGCTATCAAAAAACATATTATTTCTCTGCCTGCGTCGGTATAAGCTTTTTCACCCAGTTCTTTTTACGCTCGTGCCATAACACGCTATTACGAGTACGCATAAAAATGAGGGTTGCGAATAGAAGATAAAAGCCGACAATCATAATCAGCAAGGGGATTAACATCTCCATCGCCATGGTCGATTCTTCGGTTAATTTTAACGTCGCTGGCTGATGCAGCGTATTCCACCACTCAACTGAATATTTAATAATGGGTATGTTTACCAGTCCAACCAAAGATAAGATCGCACCGGCTTTTGCAGACGTATCTTCAGTATCCATGGCTTTTTGTAATGCCATCACGCCGAAGTATAAAAATAACAACAGCAGCATTGAAGTTAAGCGTGCATCCCAAACCCACCAAGTTCCCCAAGTTGGCTTACCCCAAATAGCACCGGTAATTAATGCTATAAAACAAAAGCTAGCACCAATAGGTGCTATAGCGGCTGCAACCCAAGCGGCCATTTTCATACGCCAAATCAAGAAGATGCCACCGGCAATTGCCATCATGGCATAAGCACTCTGAGCAAGAATTGCAGCAGGCACATGAATATAGATAATGCGGAAGCTATTACCTTGCTGGTAATCCGCAGGGGCAAATGCTAATCCCCAAACAGTACCGACAATTAGAAATAACGCCGCAGGAATCGCAAACCAAGGCAACCAAACCGCTGATATTTCGTAAAACCATTTTGGCGACCCCATTCGGTGATACAGTCGCTTTAACGCTTCCCACATAATCTATTATCCAGTTTTTTTAATATTAACGAGAAAGATTCAATTTCAACGCACCTGCCACCGCAAAAGGCGTCAGAGTCATCGATATACATAAAAACGAGGCTAAAAAGCCTAATTGACCGACATATTCCATTCCAATGCCCGCATGATATACCGCGCTGGCCCCAAAGATGAGTATAGGAATGTAAAGAGGCAAAATAACTAAGCTTAAAAGCAAGCCGCCACTGCGAACACCGGCGGTTAAAGCAGCGCCAACAGCACCTAATAAACTCAAAATAGGCGTACCCAATAACAGGCTAAAGAACAAAGCGCCGTAGGCATCATCAGGTAAGTTCATCATTAACGCGAGTAAAGGGGCTACAAGAGTGAGTGGTAACCCACTAATGCACCAGTGAACAAAGACCTTCCCTAGTGCCATTGCATATAACGATTCACCCGATGCTAACCACTGCTCTAGCGTGCCATCTTCTACATCGGCTTTAAATAAGGCATCAAGTGATAACAAGGTGGCTAGTAAGGCGGCAACCCACACTACCCCAGCAGCGATCTTGGCTAGGAATTTTGGATCAGGGTCAACGGCTAATGGAAACAGGGCTAAGACCATCAAGAAAAACATTAAAGGATTCAGCCATTCACCTGGATTGCGCGCTGCAATGACAAGATCGCGTTTAATAGTTGCGGTCACTAGGCTCATTTATGCATCCCCAGTTCGATTTTTCGTAAAGCGGGAATATCACTCAAAGCATGGTGACTGGTAATCAGAACACTGCCACCACTTTCAACATGACGTGCCAACTGTGCTTCAAGCCAATCAACACCGGCTTTGTCCAAAGCAGTGAACGGTTCGTCTAGAATCCAAAGCGGCGTTGGCGTGACTAATAACCGTGCTAGGGCGACACGGCGCTGCTGCCCTGCTGATAACTGCTGGCAAGGTACATCTTCATAACCAGCCAAAGTTACCTCATCTAACGCCTGCCAAAGATCATCTTCTTTTACTTCAGGCCAGCTACTGACAAACCAGCGTAAATTCTCTAGCGGCGTTAAAACTTTTTTAATCGCAGACAAGTGACCAATGTATAAGCGCTGACGCGCATAATCATGAAAGCAATTTTGAATATTTTCATCATACCAACGAACTTCACCATCGAAGTCTTGATTTAGTCCGGCCATTAAACGTAATAGCGTTGTTTTGCCCGCGCCATTAGGACCCACCAATTGAATGAGATCACCTTTTTTGACCGATAGGCTTAGATCTTCAAACAAGATACGATCATCTCGTTCGCAGCTCACCTTATTTGCAGAAAGATCACAATCAATGGTAAACCTGTTCAATTTATCGACAGGGGCTTGGCGGGTCATATATTTCCTATAATCTAGTGCTGAGTATTAAGCTAATTTATGCCAGTATTATAAACAGATTCAATGCTTGCAGGTACTAAATGTAAGCCTCAAGATTGATCTAGGTCGGTCGATAGTATGAAATACTGTTAAAGAGACACGATAGCATCTCTTTCTTGGTTAATTAACCCACTATAATCAATATGTTATCACGGTTTGAAGCGCTAATTTTATGGATAGAATTCCTCTTATTAATCCCAATTTGGTTAAAGTGATCGCCGCCCAAGCGGAAAGAACACCTGCGCCAGTATTGCGAGCCGAGGTAGTTTCTTCTGAGCCGATTAAAGCAGACTCAAAACCCAGTAATAATACCAACGACAACAAGAACGTAGCCGGCAACAGTTCGTCAAAAAGTGACGGCACGTCTAAGAATGAAAACTCTTCAAAAAGTGAAAGTGCGTCAAAGGAAGCACAGCAATATAGAGTTGTGCTTAAGATCGGTAATCAGCAACTAGTGACGATCAGCGCAGAGAATCTCAAAAAAGGGAGTCAGCTCGACGTTAAAGTTGCACCGGGGCCAGAGCTTAAGATCATCGATAGCCCACAAAACAGAACCGCACTCTCCTCCAACAATACGATTCCTACCATTGCTTCGGTAAGCGATATGTCCGCTAAAGCTGCGATGCAGCAACTATTAGCTGACCGCATTCCTAATATTCAATCCCAAGGTATGTCTAAATTGATTGATCAGCTCAGTCAGTTAATTACGGCGGGCACTGGCGGCAAAGGTGAAAGTCTTTTAGCCAAGACAATCGCGACTGACTCTAGCCTCGCTCTTAAACAAACTCCAGATAACCTAAGCGCACAAAAACAAGAAAATGCTAAGCCTGGAGCAAATACAGCAGGCCCTCTTCTAAGCCAAAGTCCACAAACAACCAAACAAGCACTCGCCAACTTGGCCTATCAATCTTTAAGCAAACAGTCTTTAGCTAGCCCAAGCGATGCACAACCGTCTAAATTGTCTATTCAATCGTCAGTCCCACTACAACAGGTTAAAGATTGGCTTCAACAATTACCTAATAGCAGCGACATCAGTAGTAGCACAGGCTTACGCAATGCTCTCAACAATACCGGAGTACGTGCTGAAACTCAGCTGAGCCAGCTCGCGCAACAATTCACAGCTCTAAGCAAGGGATCACAGAGCTCTCAACCCACAAGCAGCTCGAGCGAAGCGAAAAATGCCAATACAATTTTCCAGCAATTGCAGAAAATACAACAAAAAATCTTTTCAAAAGACCCCGAGCCCTTAGCCAAAACAGATCTTGCTAGCATTGTAAAAAATACAGCCCAAAGCCTCGAAAGTAATAGCCAAAGAATATTATCGAGCTTAAAAAATAGCGTACTTAATAATAAAACAGACACTGCATTAGTACTTGCTGACAACAAGCCTACCCAAGCGACACTAAATTCCGCCATCGCCAATGCAAGCGCACCCAAAGGTGCGACAACACAGACTACGACGAGCACTTGGCAAAACCCATTACTCCATAGCCAAGCTTACTCAACGCTGAATGAGTTAATGAAAGACCCTCTACTGCAGAATCCCAGCTCAAATAACAAGTTTGCCTTGGGTCAGATGCTGAATAATTTAGCAAGCCAGGCTAATGTTCAGGTACAAATTCCGTTGAACTGGCCTGAACGTAATGGCAGCGACGCTATTATGTTACGAACACTGCAAAACCTACTCGGTCATATTGAGCGTGAGCAAGGGGTACAATCACAGCAATCAGACAACACCCCCTCCAACAATCCAAACCTTGCAACGCCTCAAAACCAGCAGTGGTTGCCCTTATTAATACACCACCAGCAACAATTACAGTTGATTGAGTTTTTCATAAATAAAGAAGAGAAACAGAATGCTAAGGGCGAGAAAAAGAACCACTGGTTTATCAATCTTCATTTTGACCTACCACTGCTAGGTGAACTCGGGATTGAAATATCCATGTTCGAAAATGAATGCAATACGACATTCTGGTCGGAATCAGCTTCAACCCTCAATCAGATTTCTTATCATGTACAACCTTTACGTGAACGTTTAACCGAGCAAGGTATTATTGTTAGTGATGTACAGTCTCGTCATGGCACACTGGCCAAGCGTAAACAAAATATTCAGCAGCGTCTGGTTGATATTGAGACTTAAGCAGTAGGCATTATTCGAAGGTAGTTTTTAAGGAAGTGAGTTTAAGGATAAGGGATGAAAAAAGAACACTCAGATGAGATACCTAAAAGCCTACTCAACGCTAAACAAGCCATTGCTTTGAGCTACGATGGGAAGCAAGCCCCGACAATAGCGGCAAAAGGTGATAATGAACTGGCGCAAGCAATCATTGAACTAGCCTTGCAAGCCCAAGTACCAATTTACGAAAATGCTGAACTCAGCCAATGGCTAAGTAAATTGGAATTAGGGGATGAAATTCCTCAATCTCTGTACATAACGATCGCAGAGATTCTTGCCTTCGTTTATAAGCTTGAAGGCAAAGAACCTAATAGTTAAAAAGAACCGCTAAACTGAGCTGTGAAAAGATTAGCTATACCACCTGCTCTGCTTGCTGAGTTACTGCACTCAATAGCCATTGAATATGGCAATCAACAACATCCTCAGGAATCAAATCTACCGCATCCATGAGAATGGATAATGTACGGTAATGATAAGTATCCACCAAACCATGAATCGATGCAGTGAAGAACAAGGCTAATTGTTTTTGACGATTATCCGCTTGATCTGACATCGCTGGAATTGCATCAATGATTAATGTCATTAAATGACGCTGCCATTCCTCTACTAAGCGAGCCAACTGTATCTCCAACTCTTGATCAACTTGCTCGGTCTCTTTTAAATTTAAGCGAGGCGGCTGAAACATTAGTTGGTAATAGCCTGGATCTTGCTGGGCAAAACCAATCAATAATCGAGCAAATTGCTGTAAAGCTTGCTCAGCATTCAGTGCACTGCCCATTTGCTCATTCATTTCAGCAAAGAACATTTCAAAACCGCGTAAACGCGTTTGAATAAATAACACTTCTTTATTTGGAAAATAATTATAAATATTACTTGCGGTCATTCCCAACTGACTCGCCAACTTCCGCATGGATAAATGATGAAAACCAACATCAGCCATCACTTGTGATGCACTGTCCATAATGCGTTGACGCTGAGCTGCGACTTCCTCTGGCGTAAATGGCTTTTTTGGCATAGATCGCCCCTTGAGATCATTGTTGTTTTTGTTTTAGTCTATAAGCGTTCTCTATAAAACGACCCTAAGAATACAAAATCAAGACTCTTTTGGGTCTTTTTAAGAAAAACAGCAAATTTAATCAATTTTTACATTTGTTTAGGTCTTTTTCGGCCGAAAACCTCAAAACATTAGTACTTTTTTCTAGTTAAAATTAATGACAATGAACTCTGTAGTTAAAATACAGATAAATACTCTTTCATTACATAAAAGCGCCAATATTGACTCAGGACAAGAGGCTTTCCAACGCACAAACTAAAATAGATAAATATTCGAACACTTACAACCTAACCACCATTGATATAAGAGATCCTTATGAGCGAACAATTACATTGGGATCCAGAGTTGATCCAACGTTATAATCGATCTGGTCCCCGCTATACCTCTTATCCAACTGCGGTTGAATTTAAAGTCGTTGAAAGCGATCAGGTGGAAAAGGACTTATTAAGTCAGCGCGATCCACAAGTTCCACTTTCTCTGTATTTACACATCCCATTTTGCGCTCATGTTTGTTATTACTGCGGCTGTAACAAGATTGTTACTAAAGACCGCTCAAAGTCTGAACCGTACTTAGAATTATTAAAGCTAGAAATTGACCGTAAAGCCGAGTTATTAGAAGATCATCCTATTGTCGAACAAATGCACTGGGGGGGCGGTACTCCCACGTTCCTATCCGACGAACAAATGGTCGATTTGATGGCCCATTTACGTAAGCGTTTTAATTTCAGCACGGCCAAAACTGCGGATTATTCAATTGAAATTGATCCCCGTGAATTACGCCCGAATACTCTTAAGCTATTGCGTGATATAGGCTTTAACCGTACTAGCTTTGGTGTACAAGACTTAAACGAAAAGGTTCAGCAAGCCGTTAACCGCATTCAACCTGAAAGTATGATTCGTAAAGTCATGGTTGAAGCCCGAGATCTTGGCTTTCGCTCAATCAATATCGACTTAATCTATGGCCTGCCTCATCAGTCTCAGGAAACGTTTGCAGAGACACTTGAAGTGATCATTGATATGTCACCGGATCGCCTATCTGTATTCAATTACGCGCACCTTCCCGAGCGTTTTAAGCCTCAGCGTCGTATTAAAGAAGAAGATTTACCCAGCCCAGAAGAGAAGTTAGCTATATTAGGTAACTGCATTACAAGATTAACCGAAGTGGGTTATCACTACGTGGGCATGGATCATTTTGCCAAACCCGATGACGAGCTTTCTCGCGCCCAAGGAAGTAAGGTCTTACACCGCAATTTTCAGGGTTATACCACCCATGGAGATTGCGACTTGATTGGCTTCGGAGTTTCTTCAATCAGCCAAATCAGCGATTGTTATTTGCAAAACAGCCCTGACATTAAGGTTTATGAAGACTCGATTGAGAATAATCGTTTTCCAGTCGTGAAATTAATTGAAACTAACAAGGATGACTTGATTCGCCGTCAGGTAATCATGGAATTGCTCTGCCACGACCAAATGATCTTTTCAGAACTAGACCAGGAGTTTTCAATTGATAGTCGGGCCTATTTTTCTGAGGAGCTTTCTAAACTAAGCCCTATGGTTGAAGATGCTTTATTAGAAATCAGCAATGACGGTATCCATGTCACTGAAAAAGGCCGCTTATTGGTGCGTAATGCCTGCATGGTTTTTGATACCTATCTAAATGCCAGCATCATTCAAACATACTCTGCTAGCGCCGACGCCAGCACTCCTGCTAACCGTCCACGCTTCTCTAAGGCAATTTAATACTAACACGCTAGTGTCTATTTATTAAAAGACAGGGGGCCTACAAGCCTCCTGGCTTTCCTTGCCAAAATGCCCAGCCTTTCCCATCGTATTGTAAATAAACACGCTTTTCAAAAGGCTTACGCTTCGACTCTAAGCTACGGCGTAAAGTCCGCGCCTTATCAAAGGCGGGCGCATCGACCCACTCCTGCACATCAGTCACATACCACTGCACATAAGCCTCAGCATAATAAGAATCACCGATCATATAAGGCTTTGACAGTTGCAGTAACTTTTTTAATCGACCATAGCCATAATAAAAACCACCTTGAGAGCCTATTCGGTCGCTGATTTCTTGGTCGGCAAATAAGTAACGATAATTCATTGCAATGCGTTTACGCTTACTGCCTTTAATTTTTACTACCTGAGTTTCTTTTTTACGTATTAATAATTTGTGATTGAACAATACCTCTAACATTGCCGCGTCCTTATGCTTACTGCTGCGTTCAATACTATAAGGGATTGAAAATCCCTGCCAAAAAAGAGGCTGTTGCTTTAAAGCGTCATCGACGATACGAATCGCCTGATTGTCAGTCAGGCTAGGCTGAGCATACGCCGCAGAAGCAGTACCCACATAAAATAAGGCCAGACACTGAAGTAATGCCAGCAAACGGCCTAGCAGGTTTTGCTTATTTAAATGGAACTGGAATATCTTTTTATACATTGTCCTAACCATCACTTTACATATGAAGAATGCTTTCATTTTTCAACAATCAAATACACGGGCCTTGCCTAAGCATAGCCCGATTTTGATTTTCTCACAGGCATTTGATTTTCTAAGATCGCTGTCACGAATTTGTCATTAAGCCCTGCCAAAGTATGTTTCAGACATTAATCAAACAACGACTTACACAGCACTCAAATATAACGCTCAAATATAATTAGGTGAAAACTATGCAATCTTTCGATACCTCACAGAGCAGCCAAGTATTATTACGCATGCCGTTAGAGCAAGTGCAGCCGCTGAATAAGCCGATTGAATCTAAACTTATTGCCTGCTTTAGCCAAGACCCACAAGAAATTCGTCGAGCGCAGCAATTGAGAGCTCGAGTATTCAATTTAGCCGACCGCGAAGTAACGCTAGATAAAGATAAGTTTGACGATATTTGCTTGCACCTAATAGTGAAAGTTAGCCTATCGAATAATATCGTAGGCTATAGCCGCATATTAACCACTGATATGGTGTCTCAATCGAGTGAGTTTTATTCTGCAACTGAGTTTGATCTCAGACAAATCATCAAGCCCAATCAACGCTACATGGAAGTCGGCCGCACCTGCGTAGATCCCAATTTTCGCAGCGGCGCCGTTATTGGCATGCTTTGGTCTAAAATTGGCCAATTTATGAATGAACAGAAAATAGATCATCTTATAGGATGTGCAAGCATATCAATGCTCGATGGCGGGGCTACGGCATTGGCCGTCGTGAATCATTTACGCGAAAAACACTTCTCAGCAGAAGATTTACGAGCCTCACCTAAGCTTCCACTTCCTCAATTTGATATTGAGATCGAAGGTAAGCAGCATGTCCCTGCTTTATTAAAAACCTATCTTCGCATGGGCGCTAAAGTCTGCGGTGAAGCCTACTTAGATCGTGATTTCAATGTTGCTGATGTTCTTATTTTATTAGCAAAACAAGACATTTCTCCGCGCTACTTGCGTCATTTTTCATAATTAGCGGTTTATTGGGAAATATCTTTTGCTATCTATCCAAAAAAAAATGCGCCCCCATTGGCGCTTATTCCAATTAATACAAAATCTCATACTCGTTATAATTTTGGTGCCCATTATTTTCAGCCCTTTTGGGAAAATAATTCCAAAACGTAGAAAGATTGCAAGTACGCTTTACCGTAGCTGTTACACAGCCCTCGATATCAAACTAGTCATTACAGGAAGCCCTACATCTCAGCCAGCACTCTGGGTTTGCAACCACATATCTTGGCTCGATATTTTATTACTCGCCGGTAATAATTGTGTCGATTTCGTGGCTAAAAGTGAAGTTGCTAACTGGCCGATCGTAGGTAATATCATCAGCAGAAC
>Ga0105359_10001998_pt1 | contig 17105 bp, 17 predicted proteins | sample GOMGulsemesocosm_6_FD_83659 | JGI IMG/M metagenome (GOLD analysis project Ga0105359, IMG submission 83659) | Methane-oxidizing microbial communities from mesocosms in the Gulf of Mexico - GOM8C Gulf of Mexico | ecosystem: Environmental > Aquatic > Marine > Cold seeps | place: Gulf of Mexico...
AAGAAAAGAGTAAAACTATAGAAAATAAAAAAACTATAGTTACAGATGTTATAGTAGAAACAAAAAAAGAAGTAAAAGACATAATTGAAGTAAAAAAAGAAGAAATTGTAAAAGTTATTGAAGTGAAAAAAGAAGCACTTGTTAGTAAAATGAAAGAAGGTAGTGCTTCAATTAATGCACAAAAACTTTATGCAGCCTGTTCTTCATGTCATGGGCTTAAAGCAGAAAAAGCTGCTTTAAGTAAATCAGAAGTTATAAATACATGGAGTGAAGAGAAAATTTATTCTTCATTAATGGGTTATAAAGATGGCTCTTATGGAAAAATGATGAAAGGTTTAATGCAAGGGCAGGTCAAAAACTTAAGTAAAGAAGAAATACGTGCATTGTCTTTATATATTAGCACATTAAATAAATAAAAGAACTATAGTATATCTATAAGTTCTTTTTATGATACTTTTAATTATACTTCGAAAAAACATGGAATATAAATGCTAAAAAATACAAATATGACATTCACAAACTTTTCAAATAAGAATAATGAAGTAAAAGAATTTTCATTTTCTGATACTTCATCTTTTGATAAGAAGAAGTGCCTTAACTTATTGGCTTCAAATTCACTTTCAGCGCAGGAATTGCTTTTTCTTTTAGATGCCAGAGCAAAGAAAATTATTCATTTCTTATTGATTGACAACAGAGAAATGAATGAATATCTAGAACAAAGAATTGTAGGAACAGACTTTTTAGTGCCTACTAGTTCATTTTATGAAAGTATGGAAGTTCTTAGTAGTGAAAAGAATACGCCATGCGTAGTTTATTGTTTAAGTGGAGGCAGAAGTGCACAATGCTTAAATATTATGAAAGATATGGGTTATACAAGTGTTTGTAATTTGCAACAAGGCTTATATACCTATAAGGGTGAATTTACTTCAGGAAAATAAAACATTTCTTAAAATTAGTATAAATAATTTTAAGGAAATGGCTTACTTTGAACCTCCCCTTACCTAGTAATAGGACTCCAGGAGAATCTACTCTAAAAAATTTAAAATCTAAAAAATTATATATTTTTATGCTATTCGCTTTTATTATAAAATAATCTTAAAATATTTTTGTATAATAGTTTAGAATAAGATTTTTTTAAGGTGCTTATGAAAGAAGTATTAAAACGATTAGAAATAATTAAAAGCTCAATTATTATAGAAGATAATGAAATAGTAGATTTACAAGTTAATAAACTATTGCTTTTAAAAATAGACAATAAAGTAGAGTCAATTTTATATCTTATTTCAAATACAAACTTTGAAAAGGTTATTCCTTTAATTGATGAATACTTAAATCAATTTCGCAGTCTTGTTCTTTATGAAGATGAAAAGATACAAGGCTTAAAACACGAACTGTCCATCTTAGAAAAAGAATTTTTACTTTATTCAAATAAAGTTGAAGAATATCACAATATTATTAATGATTTTAATATTAAGTACCATAAAAAACTGGGAGATTTAATTGAAGAAATCTTAGTTTTAAGAGAAGAATATTATGAATATATGGCAAAAGAAAATGATGATTTTAACGTTGAATATAAAGAATCAAAACAAGACCATGAAGAATTTCACAATGAATTTAAACAATTCTCATACTCCAACTCTATTGATTTAAGTAAAGAAGATAAAAAAGAGTTAAAACGCTTATACAAAAAAGCCTCACGCCTTTGTCATCCTGATATTTTAGAAGAAGAAAAAAAAGAAGAAGCAGAAGAAATCTTTAAAGAATTAAATGCAGCTTATGAACAAAAAGACATAAAAAAAGTAAGTAGTATTTTACACCAACTCTTAAGTGGTGAGAGTTTTATTAGTGCTTCTGATTCATTATTTGATAAAAAAGTTCTGAAAAGAAAAATCTCAATTTTACGTGAAAAAATCAAAAAAATCAAAATTGAGATTTCTGCATTAAAAGAAAACGAAACGTTTATAATGCTAAATAAAATTGATGATATCTATGATTATTTTGTACAAATGCAAGAAGAACTAATGGCAGAAAAAGACTCAATTATGGAAAAAATTAAAAACTTCTTAAAAAAGCATAAGAATGACTAGTCCTAGTACCTTATTAATTAAAAAACAAAGTTCTTCTCTTATGTTATGCAAGTCCAAAATTATGATGGGACTTACTAAAAAGATTCTTAAAAATAAAATACAAATTGTTGAAAATCAAGATTGGATTGATAAACTGTATTCATGGGCAGATGAAAATAAAATTGATGATTTATACAAATGCAAAAAAAGTTTTAATAAAGAATATACCAGAGGACTGCCAAGAAATAAAGAAGATTTACTTAATTTACTTGAGTTAAATTTGTATAAATATGATTTAACGTATTTACCAAAAGAGTTGTGTTATTTAACAAAATTAGAAAAACTGCATTTGTATAAGAATCGTCTAAGATTTATTCCAAAAGAAATTAAAAACCTTAAAAACTTAAAAGAACTTTCTTTGTCCAAAAATCAACTTAGTACTTTACCAAAAGAGATATTTGAATTAAGGAATTTAGAGATTCTTAGTGTTTTAGGAAATAAACTAATTGACGTTCCCATTCAGATTTCTAACTTAAAAAAATTAGAAAAGTTAAACCTTTTAGGCAACAAACTAAGAAGCTTACCTAATGAAATCTGTTCTTTATCTAGTTTACGTTCTTTATATGTTTTTGAAAATAATTTAATTGAATTACCTTATGATATTGGCAAGCTATCTAACCTAGAAGAATTATTAGTAAATGATAACAATTTACGTTTTTTGCCCTTAAGTATTGGAAAACTTAAGAAGTTAAAGTACCTATGCTTGTTTAATAACAAAATTGAAGCTTTGCCTAGTGAGATTGGACATTTACACTGCCTTGAAGAGCTTTGGCTATCTAATAATAGATTACTGTCCTTACCTTTAAGTTTGGATGGTTTGCATAAGTTAAATGAATTTTCTTTATCAAATAATGACTTATCTCTTTTACCCTCACAAATACTAAAAATGAAGAAATTAAAATGGTTAGAAGTAGATAAAGATGTTTATATTCCTGATGAGCTGCATTCTTTAGTAAAAAAAGGTGTAATCACCTTTTCTTAACTGTGTTTATTTTCTTCCTCTTTATGTTGAGAATACTGTTTTAATACTTCTGTTATTGATATAAAAAAGGTAACAGCCGCTGGACCTATAATCATTCCCCAAAAACCAAAAGAAGATATTCCTGCGATTATAGAGAAAAAGATTAATAATTCATTTATTTTAGTAGGGCTTTTTACAATCTTTTTATTGATATACTTAATTATAACGGGTTTAATAAAGGTATCTGCAAATACGGATATTACTAATACCGAGTAAATCGCAATTATAAAAGCATTTCCTGAATTTCCTGCATACAATTCATAAATAGCAATAGGTAGCCACATAATAACACCACCAATAACAGGGATTAAAGATGCAAAACCATATAAAACACCTAATAAAATTCCATCATAAGAGAAATAAGAAATAAATATTCCAAAAAGTAAACCTTCAAAAATGGCTGTAACTAAAATAGAATATAAAACAATACTCATTACATTTGAACTTTCAAAAAATAAAGTATTTGAATCTTCTTTTTTTAAAGGCAGCGCTTTTTTAAAATAACTAGCCAGTTGTGATCCATAAAAACTGTAGAAAAAATAGAATATTAAAATCATAAACATGTCAATAATGAATGAAGCAGAGTTTTTTCCTAAATAAGCTCCAAAAGCTAGAAGTTTTTGAATGAATTCTGGAATATCGATTTTTTCTAAAATAGTTATTAATTGTTCTTTTAAAATTAAAAACTCATCAGGAATATCATTAACCCAAAGTTTTGCAGCATCAAAAATTGAAATTAAAATATTTTGATCAATTTTATTAATTAAAGTAGCAAAGGAAAAAATACAATACAGTACAGGTATAAAAAATATGGCTGTTAAAAATACAGTCATAAGAGTAGAGGCTAATAATTTATTAAATTTATTTTGAAAAAAAGTATTCATAGAATTGGTTGCAACTGCTAAAAGTAAAGCAACCAATAAAGGTTTTAAATAAGGTGCAAAAAGTTGTTGTAAAAAAAACAAGGAAACAAGAAGTAATGAAATTAAAAAATACTGGGCTTTCATATTAACATTCCTTGTTCATTTTTTGGATTTAATCTAAAAAGTTCATAGGTTTTTAGACTTGCTATCCTACCTCGTGCTGTTCTTTCAATATAACCATTTGCTAATAAATAAGGTTCAATTGCATCTTCAATGGTTCCCTCATCTTCACTTAGTGCTGCTGCAATAGTGGATAAACCCATTGGTTTCCCTTTATTGCTTACAAGAAGTTCAAGTAAATTTATATCCATTTCATCAAAACCAGTCTCATTTACTCCTAATTCATTTAAAGCATATTGACAACGAGTAAGATTAATATTCTCTTCATTATTTACTTCTGCAAAATCTCGAACACGTCTTAGCAAGCGTAAACTTACTCTTGGTGTTCCTCTGCTTCTGCTTGCTATTTCTAAAGAAGCATTATAATCACAAGGTTTTTCAAGTTTAAAAGCAGCGGTTTCAACAATTTTTCCTAAATCTTCCTTGGAGTAAAACTGCATTCTAAAATGCATTCCAAATCTCTCTCTTAAGGGGCTTGATAACATTCCTGCTCTTGTTGTTGCGCCAATAAGAGTAAAACGAGGCAAGTCAATTTTAACCGTTTGTGCAGCTGGTCCACTTCCAATAATAATATCCAAGCGATAATCTTCCATTGCAGGGTATAAAATTTCTTCAACAGCGGGTGAGAGTCTGTGGATTTCATCAATAAATAAAATATCACCTTCTTCTAAATTGGTTAAAATTGCAGCCAAGTCTCCCGATTTTTCTATCATAGGACCTGCTGTAATTTTTATATTACATTGCATTTCATTTGAGATTAAATAAGCAAGCGTTGTTTTTCCAAGACCTGGAGGTCCATAAAATAAAATATGATCTAAGGCTTCGTTTCTTTTTTTAGAAGCATCAATAAAAACCCTTAAATTTTTTTTTATCTTACTTTGACCTATATAGTCGTTCCATGAACTGGGTCTTAAGCTAAGTTCAGAATGTTCTTCTTCAAATGATATTTGTTCTACTTCTACAACGCGTTCCATATTAGCTCTTTGTATTTAAATTATTGAATTTCACACTTTTATACATATTAATATTCTTCTTTTTTACTTGGAAAGGATTCATTTTGCACATCGTTTACAAAATTATTAAGTGCTTCTTTTACTAAGTTTGCCCCATCTAAATAATGACGCACAAATTTTGGTTTAAAATCTTCAAAGAAACCCATCATATCTGACCAAACAAGAACTTGTCCATCGGTATCTTTTCCTGCACCTATTCCAATAGTTGGAATAGAAACTGCTTGTGATATTTTTTTAGCAGCAGGGCTTAAAACACCTTCTATAACTATGCAAAAAGCACCTGCTTTTTCAACAGCAAGAGCATCCTTAACCAATTGATCAATATCTTCTTGTGTTTTTCCTCTTACTTTATATCCCCCTTCGCTTCTTACATATTGTGGCATAAGACCAATATGGGCCATTACGGCTATTGAATTTTTGCATAAATGCTCAATTATAAAAGCCCTGTCTTCTCCACCTTCTATTTTAATAGCAGCTGCTGGACATTCTTGATAAACTTTAACGGCATTATTTAAGGCTTGATCTTTATTAATATAAGAACCAAAAGGCATATCCAAAATTACAAAAGCTTTTGGAGCTCCCGTACAAACAGCATTAGTATGATAAATCATTTGATCTAATGTTGCACTTAAGGTGTCCTTTTTTCCTGCAAAGCTCATATTTAAACTATCCCCAACTAAAATCATATCTGCCATTTCTTCAAATAGTTTAGCAAACAATGCATCATAAGCCGTGATTACTGTTAGTTTCTTATTTCCTTTTGCTTCTCTAATTTTATTAACATTCATTTTTTCAAAATCTGCTCTTATAATACTCATTGGACCTCTTTTGTATAAATTGTTATCATTTTATCAAAAAGATAGTTTGTTTTTCTTTATTCTCACTTATTTTTAGCATTATTTTTCTTTTAATAATTGTAGACATATTAATTATATGGTATGATAGATATTAGCCTAAATACAATATAATATTATTGAAATTTCCAAAACTATATTTTATGCACTTAAATGGCTTTATTTTAAATAACAGGACTATATTTTGAAAAAACTTGTAGGATACATTACTTCTTCGTATCCAAATAATAATTTTACCGTAGATTTGGCTTTAAGTATGAAAGAAGCAGGTGTTGATACCTTAGAATTAGGAATGCCTTTTTCTGATCCTGTTGCAGATGGACCTGTTATTGAAAAAGCTAACTTCTTAGCTCTACAAAATGGTTATGCCTTAAAAGATTTATTTGAAATAAGTGAAAAAATTGCTGCTCATATGGATACTTTATTAATGGGATATTTGAATCCTTTTTATGCCTATGGAATTAATGATTTTTTAAAAAAAGCAAATGAATTAAAACTATCTGGTTTAATTATTCCTGATCTGCCTTTTGAAGAAGCTTTACTTTATAAAAATGAAGCACGTAAAAACAAACAAGAAATCATATCTTTTGTAGCTCCTACCCATGATGAAGCGCGTATTAAAAAAGTAGTAAGTGATGCTAAAAAATTTATTTATATGGTTGCTTACACTGGAATTACAGGCTCGGGTAAAAGTGAAGATTTAAATGAAATAATCACTTGCGTTAAAAAATACAGTGATACTCCTTTATATATTGGTTTTGGAGTAGATGAACATACGTGTAAAGAGAAAGCAAAAGGCGTTGATGGGGTGATTGTAGGTTCGGCATTTGTTAAAACCTTAATTGATGAATCCCTTAGTTTTGATGAGCGTATTAAAACAATTACTTCCTTAGCAAAAGAAATAAAAGAAAAAATCAACGAGTAATTATGCAAACAATTGATGAACACATAGAATTTGTTGAAAACAACAAACAATGCTCTTATTTTGATAATGAAATTTCAGACATAAGATATAAGTTTATGCAATATTGCTCTGAATCTGAATATCAAGGTATGTTAGAACATGGTTGGCGACGTTTTGGAAAAATGCATTTTGTTCCAGAGTGTGGAGCATGTACTAAGTGTATTTCTATGCGTATTGATGTAAAAAACTATGTTTTTTCTAAATCAGAAAAAAGAGTAATTAACAAAAACAAAGATACAAAAGTTTATATTCAAACACCCAGTTTAAGTATTGAACATTTAGCTTTATATGATAAATATCATGAATTTATGCACCAGAAAAAAAATTGGAATTATACACCCATTGAGCCTATGGAGTATCAACGCTCATACGTGCAAGGGAAATCTACTTATGCAAAAGAAATACTTTATTGTGTAGATGATAAATTGGTGGGTGTTGCATTATCAGATATCTTAGGTAATGCTATTTCTTCTATATATTGTTTTTATGATCATGATTATTCTCACTTATCTTTGGGGAAATATTCAATCTTAGCACAAATTAAAATTGCAAAAGAGATGAATATAGAGTATATATATCTAGGATACTGGATAAAAGATCATTATTCAATGGGCTATAAAAAATCCTATACTCCTTTTGAAATTTTAAAAAACAGAGTACCTTTAAATCAAAAAACTATTTGGGAACCTTATGAAGTATAATACGGTTGTACTTATTGCTATTTTAATTACTGCTGTACTTGCTTTAGGCTTATCTTATGTGATAAGTAATTATTTTTTTTCTCAATACTCTTTTTATAAAATGATTCAATTGTTTTTTGCTGTACTTTTTCTTACTACATTTTATAGTCCAATAAAGTTTTTTTTGATAGAATATATGGACAGTGAAGGACCCAAAGATGAATAAACTTTTTACTACATTCGCATTTTGTATTTCTATTTTAAGTGCTGAACAAGATTCCTTAGGTGCAGATTGTTTGATTATTAAAGATGAAAACTCTATTATTTGTAAATATTCTAATGTGAGAAAGTCTTATGATCGTGATATTAAGATATTTTGGATAAATCCTAAAGAAAACATATCAAGAGAAAAAGAAGTCATTGTTCCAGCTGGTCATGGTTCTGTATATGATTTTAGATATATTGAAGCAAGAATGAAAGGCTTATGGACTTTTAAAGTTATTGATAAAGAAAAAGAATATTCAACAAGTTTTGAGATTAAGTAAAAAAATACTTAATCCCATTTTTTTATTTACTTACTAACAGATGCTCGTATCTTTTATCCGTAAGAAGTTTTAGAAAAGCTACTAAAGCCTCTACTTTTCTTTCATTTAGTTTTTTCATTTTTAAATCTTTTTTATTTATTGTATCTTCCCATTCTGCTTTCTTCCAAGCTTTATTTGTCTCAGGATTTATGCTATTTTTTTTGTTATTAAATTTATCATAAAACAGTATTACTGTTTTTAAATCTGAAAAAACACCATTATGCATATATGGTGCAGTAATTGCTACATTTCTAAGTGTAGGTACTTTATATTTCCCTCGATGTTTCTTATCTTTTACTAAAGGATTGTTAAGTAAACCATCGTCTTTTTTTGTAACACCATTCTTAGCTCTTAGTTTAGTATTCACAGGCGTTCCAATATTATGAAATTCATAATTTGAAAAAGTCTCTCTTTTTTGATCTTCTGCTTTTAGTGCATGACAGCTGCTACAATTAGTATTAGCATTTGAATAAAACAGTGAGCGACCTAAGTCCTCTAAAGGGCTTAAATCATATTTTCCTTCTAAATATCTGTCATATTTTGAATCAAAGGGTGCAAAAAAATCACTTTGTTCAAACACTTCAATTGCTTTTGTCATTTTTAAATATGCCTTTTCATCATTTTGAAAGATATCTTCTCCATATACTTTTTTGAAAATTTCAACATAAAATAAATTTTCTTTTAAACGTACAACTGTTGCACTTTTAGAGGGCATTGCCATTTCATCTGGATTTGTAGGAGGACCTCCTGCTTGACCTGCAAGCGTTTTTTCTCTTCCATCCCAAAATTGTCCACCAATGTATTCTTTTTTCTTTTTATCATAATGAAAAGAGGGTGAAAACATAGCATATGCAGCACTTGGAGCTTGTCTATCCCCAATTGAGCTTCCATTATCACCTAAAGAGGCCTGGGCTTTTACGCCATTGTTTCTGTCATCAACAAAACCAGCTTCAGGATTGTGGCAGGTTGCGCAAGATTGTGTTTTGTTTAATGAAAGGTTTTTATCAAAATATAAAGCTCTTCCTAAACTTAACTCTTCTTTTTTCGTATCAATTATTTTGACTTGTGCTTTATTCTCGCAGGCTAGGAATAAAAAAGTAAGTGAAATTATGAATATTGATCTAAGTAACATTGTTTTTTCCTTTGTTTTTAAATGGAGTAAATAGTAATTTTAAAACTGAATTATAGTTTTTGGTATCGTTTAAACCAAATTTTACACTTTTAATATTTTTACTGCCTTGATGTGTATCAAATATTTTGTCCCAAATAGCCAAATAGCCACCAAAGTTTTTATTATGATATTTTGTACTGTGGTGCAGTTGATGCATAAAAGGTGAGACAAATACATTTTCAATATTTTTATAGTAAGACAGTTTTATATGGCTATGTCTTAAATTACTTCCCAAAAGTGAGAAGAAGAAAACAAATACGTTTACGCCTAAAATTGTATATATATCAATTCGTGCACCAAATAAGTAAATAAAAACTCCTGTAACTATACCAATGCTAAAAGCATATCTAAAACCAAATAATATATTTTCAAGAGGATGAACTCTATAAAATGTTATAGGAGTTAATACTTTAGCAGAGTGATGAACTTTATGGAAACGCCATAAAAGTGGAATTTTATGCATAGAGAGGTGAAGAAGGTATCGTGTAAAATCACTAAAAATAAAAATACTTATTGTGTATAAAAAAAGTATGAGTTCATACGATGTTCTAAGCCTTATGTAACCTAAAGTATCAATTAAAAAAAGTGCAATGAAAAGTGCTACTGTTTTTGCTGACAATACTAAAGGATAAATGAGAAGAATTTTAATTATATTTGAAATAAAAAAATAAGTATAATCAATTTTAGCACTTGGATGAAGCCATAGTTTAGAGCTCAAATTAATCTTTTTTTCTTTTGGATGACAATATAAATAAAGTAGGGCTATTAATAGTGAGCTTAATAAATACACATAAAAAATTCTTTTATGTGCATCTATTATGTACTCAAAACCTAAAGATATATCCATTAATCACCATCTGCATCCAAAATTTTGGATGTAACTCCCAGTGCATTTACGAGCGTTTTATAATAGGTTACATGTAAATTGTCCAATGCTTTATAAAGTATTTTTACATTTTCATTGGTAAAGTCATTGTTTTTAATATACTTTAAATTGTCTTGTGCATTCTTAATACTGTTCCTAATTAAAACAACTTCTTTTTTATAGTTATGCTCAATGAGCATATCTCCAAAATCATAAGTCTTTGAATTCATAACTTCTTGATGTGAATCTAAAATAGATTTAATTACAAGAAGGGAATTAGAACTAAGATAATATTCCGCTCGTCTGTTATCACTTTTGCCTCTATATTTTCTAGATAAACCAGCAACATCTCCTACTCTCCAATCTCTTAGTTTAAAAGATGAATCAATTAGGATATTAATTATTACATCATTACTCCATTTAAATTCACTTAAAAAACGTTCACTCTTATTAAGATAAGTATCATTAATTTGATTTAATCTAAAAAGAATATTCTTAAGTATGATTTTTGAAATGTTTCTGTGTCTATTCGTAAAATTTTTATCAAATAAGATGATTTCTAAGGCATTAACTGTTTTATATGAATGTTTAAACATTGCTAAGTCTAAGCTGTCTTTAGATGCCACAACTCTGTCCATATGCTCTTTTAAATTCTCTTTTAGATTATGAAAAACATCAATATATCTTGGAGTATCTATAATATCTTCATTTAAATCAGCAGCAACATAAAAAGCTTCAACTTTTTTCCAAGATATTAAAAGAGTAGAAAAGTCCTTTTTTAAAATATCAAGTGTTTTATTTTCTTCCAAATCTTTTAAAAAGTTTTCTGTTTTATTTATACTGTCTTGGGTATTTTTTATTAAAACATTTTTTAATAAATCTTGCATTACGTCACTTGCCGCACTAAGATTTACAAATGCAATAAGTAGTATTACAAATATTTTTTTCATTATAATTCCTTTATATACTTTAATAAGTATTGTCTGTTTTTTTCATTAAGGCTTTTAAATGCTTCTTTGCTATTTTTAGCCTCACCATCATGCCATAAAATTGCCTCTTCTATAGAAGATGCTCTTCCATCATGTAAATAATCGACCTTCTTTTTAATTGCTTTTTCATAAGAATTAATACCCCATAAGGGAGCAGTCCTCCACTCTTGTGGTCCTGCTTTATATTCACTTCTTCCATCACTTAAGCCTTCACCCATATCATGTAATAAAAAATCAGAAAAAGGTTTTATGATTAAATTGTTTTTTGTTTTAAGTTCAGGAAGGTGACAGGATGCACAGCCAATATTTGCAAAAAGTTTTTCACCTTGTATGTTTTTGTTTTTAACAACAGGCACTTTTAAATGTTTTAAATAAAAAGCAACAGCATTTAATCTTAAATCTGGAACATCCAGTTTATGTCTTCCTTTAGGTGCCTTGTTGCAGTTTATTTGAAATTTTGTACAATTATCATCTGGAAAATAAGAGCTTGTTAGTCCCATATCATTAATAAAAGCAGCAGCACTTTGATGTACAACACTTGGTGCACTTGCTTTGTATGTATATCTTCCAAGGGTGAATTTTTTATCTTTTATTGAATAAACGATATTAGCAACTCCAGATATTCCATCATTATTCTCATCATTTATATCTTGATTTTTTAGTATTTCCTCATCACTTAAAAGGCTTAATAATCCAAGGCCAACTAATGGGGGAGCTTTTCGTACAGAAATAATAGTATCTTTATGTAAAGGACCATAGTTTAAATTCTTTAAGGTATAGGTGGGTTTTTTTAATACTACTGTTTGCCCATTTTTATAAGTAACATAAGTATTTACATAAGATATAGTAAGTTTTGCTTCAAAAGGTACGTCATGGGTTCCATTAATGGCTATTTGTGCTCCATACGTAGGCTCAGGGGTAAACCCTCTTTGTAAGTAAGATAAGTCATTTTTTGAATTTGGAATTGAGAGCCTTACTACCATAGCTCTTGATATGTTTTTTTTATTATAAACAGAACCGAGGGCATTATTGGGATGACAGGATACGCAGGTATTTGCATTAAATAAAGGACCAAGTCCATCTCTAGCAGTTGTAGCTCCTGGGGCTAAAATCCAAGGAATTTTGAAAAAACTTTTTCCAAGCATTGCTGTATCAATTTCATCATTGCTTAAGTTTGAATAAGGGGTGGTAAATGCATTTTTAGAAGGGGAGGTATAATAATTTGCATCCAATGCAAAAAGCCCTGTGACAAAGAATGTCACAAGGCTAAGTATGCGAGAATTAACTCTCATTTACATTTTTGTTTCGTCTGCATCAGTAACATCTTCTACTGATAATTGGATTCCATTTGCATTAGCAACATTAATCATTTGATCACCTAGTTTTCTCATTTCATTTTTTAATTTAACAATTACAAGTGATTGAGGATCATTTGCTCTAATTTGTTTATCAAAATGTCTTGAAGTTTGAGCAATTAAGTTAATTGATTCAATTTTAGCTTCAATTGAAGACATTAATTTTTCAACATTAGTTCTAGTAGCTACATCTAAAGCATCAATTGGAGCTTTTCCATATGAATTACCCTCGTAAGTACCAGTTAAGATATTTTTGAAACCTTGATAGTTTTGTGCAATATCTCTGTGAGTATTGTCAGAAAAACAAGAATGCTCATCTTCTTCTGATGGAGTTAATACAGCAACAGCAATTCTTTCATTTGCTAATTCTGATTTAATAAATACACCCATTCCTGCAAAAATTTGAGTTAAAGCAGTTTTTCTATCAATGTTTTTATTTGCATTATCACCGCTTAACTTAGAGTTTAATGCTTGTGCATAAGTACCATTGTTCGTCCAAGCTGAAGAAACTACAGTTAAATCTTTAACAATTTTTTCACTAGAAGCTTTTAAGAATGCCAATCTTCTTTTAGCGCCTTTATCCGTTGTAAAGTCACTTAATGGTCGCTGACCTGCTGCTAAATCACCAGAAGTAACACCATCTTTAATGAAGTTAGAATAATCTTGATCTTGTCCCCATAAAATAAACTCAACCGCATGGTATCCAGTTGCAACATTTGCATCTCCACCATTTTCATTTAATGCAGTTAAAGCTTTAACTGTAATTTTTTTAATATTTACAGCAGCAGAATCTTCACCACCTGGATTAAAAGAACCTTTTGTATCAATAATATTTCCAGATGTACGTACACCTGAAGCATCAGTAGTGTAATCAATCATGTTTTCATCTAAAGGCCAAGCATTTAATTGTCCTTCTAAAGAACCATATGCTTCAGCAATCCAACCCTCTTCAGCATCAATTGGACCATTTGAAAGTCTAAAAATTTCAGTTTGACCATAAGATTCTCTAGAAGCTAACCACGCTTTTTTAGCTTTAGCTAAATTAGCTTCAGTTGGGTTAGTAGCAAATGCATCAATTTGAAATCTTAAAGTAACAGCATCTTTTAATGCATCTGAATAATTTTTAGTTGCTATATTAGTATAAGTACCTACTAAAGTCTTACTAGAGTCATTCATTGACATATTGTTTGTAGTACATCCTGAGAATGCTAATACAGCAGCGATACTAATTGAAGCAGCGATTAATTTTGTTTTGTTCATATTATTCCTTTGGTTAATTATAATTTTATGTAAAATTAAAACATAAATAATCTTTATTTTAACTTAATAGTGATAATAATTATCGTTTTGATTGGAATTTAATTTCAGGGCTTTATATTCTTTGAATATTTTTATTTAACAACATAATAAAATCCATAGCTATTATTTTAATTTGGTTATCAAATTTTTCTTCATTTACAAATTTTTTATTACTTAATTTATGAAGGGCTAAAATATGCTCATCTATTTTTCGTATTAAATTTTTATTTTCTAACAATAAGACGATTTTTGCTGTATTTTGTTTAATACTTCTAATATTTTCATTTATATTTGTATTATCTAAAGACAATAAATCCTCAGATATTTTTGAAAACAGTTCAAGTTTGGTTGTTCTTAACCATCTTTTTGTTTCCATTTTATTGTTTATTTTTGATATTACTAAAGTATCAATGGCTTTAGTTACAATAGCTCCAATAAGGGCACTTCTTGCAACGGTACCAAATAATGCTAGACTTAACATTTTTTTCCTTTGTCTTCTTGCAAATTAAAACTGTGTTTATTTGCATTAATTATAAAGTAGTATAGCATCAAATTTGTATTATTAACATTAAAACGATAATTATTATCATCATTAATATTTGGTTAAGCATAAAATGAGTAGAATTGTAAATCTTATTAAACATATTGAAGCCTATGCTCAATATATACATAAAAAAGGACAAGCGCCGTGAAAAAATATGACATTTCTTTTGATACATTTTTAAAAAACTTTAAAGAGCATGTATCTAAATTGGGTTTTAAAAATTCTATACAAAAAGATTATATTCTTAAAAACTTGTATTACAGTGAAGAGCATTTAACGGCTGAAGATATTGTTACTTATGTAAAAAGAGAATACAATATCGATGTAGGAATAGCTACTGTATACAGAACAATGAAGTTTTTTGAAGAAATGAGTATTGTAAATTCTTTAGATATTGGTGATGGCACTAAACGATATGAATTAAATCTTTCTTTGCATCATGATCATATGATATGTACAGCTTGTCACAAAATAATTGAGTTTGCAGATGAAATTATTGAGTCTCAACAAATATTAGTTGCAAAAGAAAATAATTTTGATTTAAAAAATCATGTAATGACAATTTATGGTTTATGTGAAGACTGCCAATAAAATGCTTCTACACTAAAAAAAGGCAATTCATTTTTGAATTGCCTTTTTTTATGCTTTTAAACTTTGTTCTTTTTCATTTAAATTAAAATGATAATTAATATCATTTTAATTTAATTAAGTTATACTTCCATAAAAAAAGTGAGTGCCAATGTCAATAAGTAAAAAAACAATTCTTTTTTTACTAAGTATTGTCATATTGATTATAACTATAGTAGGTATGATATTAGTTAATAGAATGGATAAGATAGAAGTATTAGAGAATAAATTCATAGAAACAAATATAAAGAAATTTCAGAATGTTCTTGATTCTACTTCTATGCATATTAAAAGTATTGCATATGAATACTCATTAAATGATGTTTTAGCAAAAGCCGTAAAAAGCAGCAACATTAATGAGATTGAGACATATATGCTTAATAGAGATGACTTAATGCAAAATTTAAAATTAAGTTATTTTGTTTTGTATGATATTAATAAAAAACAAATATATGGAAACAGTTTTGATATTAATTCGAATGAATATTTATCCATTCCAGAAGAGTTAAATACTTTTATTCAAGATGATTTATCATCTTATATGAAAAAAAATAATGATGTTTTTTTTATGACACTAAATTATGAAAAAACAATTTTTGTTCTTGAAAAATTATTGTATAAAAACGAGCATGTAGGATATGTTTTTATAGCAAGAACCTTAGATGCAACTTTATTGAACGAAATTGGGGAATTATTACAAGAATATATTTCATTGATTTCTTTTTATGAGGACAGTAATATTAAAGAGTTGAGTTTTTTTGATAAAAAAATATTCTATGATATTCAAAAAATAAGTAAAGACCAAGTGTTTGCTTATATTAAATTATATGATGCTTTGGAAAAAGAAAATTTTTATATACGAATGAAAAGTAATAGGCAAATCTTTGATTTTTTATTAAACAATATAGAAATCACTTTAATGGTATTTCTAATCATGATAGTTATTGTTTTATTTATTTTTTATGTGTTCATGCAAAAATTATTTACTTCTAGAATTGAATACATTACAACAATGGTAAAAAAAGCTTCAAAAAATGAAAGCCCAAGTTTAGAACTTAGTGTGGATTATGACGATGAAATTTCGTATTTATCTCGAAAAATGAATCAAATGTTTAAACATATTAATTATCAACAAAGTTTAAAATTACAAAAAGAAAAAGATTTTCTTCAATCTGTTCTTGACAGTCAAAAAAATATTATTTTAATTACGGATGGCAATAAAATCCAAAGCACCAATCAAAAGTTTAATGATATTTTTCATTCAGAGGACTCTTTTATGACAAATATCTCTTTATTAGATGAAACATCAAGTGCAAATCTAGTAAGAGTGGCTCAAAAGTATGGAACACTCGAAGGTCCTGCACAGATTAAATGTATTGATGAAGACAATAAATATTTTACTTTTGATATTACGCGTTTAGATATTAAAAATTATCTTATATGTATGAATGATGTTTCTGCTTTCAATAAAAAAATAATGACATTAGAAAATAAAGCTTCTATTGATGAGCTTACAAATGCGTATAATAAAAATACTGTTACTAGCTTCATTAAACTGTGGTTAGAAAAACGTGATTTTTGTTTTCTAATTTTAGATATAGATCATTTTAAAAAAGTCAATGATACGTATGGACATCCTGCGGGTGATTTTATTCTTAAAAATATGATAGCTCTTATTTCAGAAGAATTGTCAAAAGAGGATATTCTTGGACGTTTTGGAGGAGAAGAATTTTTAATTTTAATTAATGATTACTCAAGTAATAATATTCTAAAAATTGCAAACAGAATAAGAACAATTGTTTGTAATCATGACTTTATTTATGAAGGAAGGAATATTGATATTAGTGTATCTATTGGCTGTACTTTTTGCCAAAAAGGTGAAGACTATACTACTGTGTACAAAAGATGTGATACTGATTTATATGAAGCCAAAAACACAGGAAGAAATAAAGTAATCTACAATGAGA
>Ga0105359_10002014_pt1 | contig 17026 bp, 12 predicted proteins | sample GOMGulsemesocosm_6_FD_83659 | JGI IMG/M metagenome (GOLD analysis project Ga0105359, IMG submission 83659) | Methane-oxidizing microbial communities from mesocosms in the Gulf of Mexico - GOM8C Gulf of Mexico | ecosystem: Environmental > Aquatic > Marine > Cold seeps | place: Gulf of Mexico...
CTCTGGGGTTTCAGGTTAAATCTTTAATGACTTGATGCATATAGCGATAACTTGTTGTTTTCTAATGTGATCATGCATATCGGCAAGCCTTTGCTATACAGATATGGTATAAGTTTTAACAAATATTGATTTGGATCCATCGAGATGGAAGAGTTTCGTAATATCGGCATTATCGGTCGATTAGGCAGCAAAAAAGTAATTGAAACCGTTCGCCGTTTAAAGCGTTATCTGGTTGAAGAGGGTTATCACGTCGTTCTGCAAGATCGTATTGCAGATGTCATGCCTGGGCACGGAATGCAGGTTAGCAATCAAAAAATGCTGGGTGAGATTTGTGACCTTGTGATTGTTGTCGGTGGCGACGGTAGCCTTCTGGGTGCAGCTCGTGCTTTAGCAAAACACAATACTCCTGTTTTAGGTATCAATCGTGGTCGTTTAGGCTTTTTGACGGATATCAGTCCTGATGAGGGTATGGAAGCGGCTATTCAAGCGGTTTTGGATGGTGAATACATAGAAGAGCAACGCTTTTTATTAGATGCTGAAATCAAGCGTAATGGCGTCTCGATTGCTACGAGTGAAGCGTTAAATGACGTTGTATTGCACCCAGGTAAATCGGCCCGAATGATTGCTTTTGATTTGTATGTTGAAGGCCAGTTTGTGCACCATCAACGCGCTGATGGCATGATCGTTTCTTCTCCTACCGGCTCTACCGCTTACGCTTTATCTGGTGGTGGACCGATTATGCATCCTAAGCTAGATGCTATTGTTTTAGTTCCTATGTTTCCTCATACGTTATCCAGCCGCCCGATTGTAGTGGATGGCAATAGTGAAATTAAATTAGTGATCGGTGAGGGTAACGAAACTTACCCAACGGTGAGCTGTGATGGCCAAAAACATCTTTCTTGCGCACCAGGTGATGCGGTGACGATTCGTAAAAAACCGCATAAGCTTAAATTGATACACCCTAAAGATCATAACTTTTATGAAATTTGCCGCACTAAATTGGGCTGGGAAACATCAGGGGCTAATTAATGCAGCAAGGTTACGATTTAATCGGTGATGTTCATGGCTGTGGCGAAACGTTAATTCAACTGCTTGAGCAAATGGATTATCGAAAAATTAATGGCGTTTATCAACATAGAAGTCGCAAGGTCGTTTTTTTAGGCGATATTATTGATCGTGGGCCGCACATTCGCTTAGCCTGTGGAATTGTTCGTAGCATGGTAGATGCAGGTCATGCCCACATGATCATGGGTAACCATGAATATAACTTGGTGACTTATATGACGCCTGCGCCAGCGGGAGTCGATCGACCATATTTGCGTGAGCATACTGAACGTAATAGCTTTATTGTCCAGCAGACAGTTGAGCAATTTGCCAATCATCCACAAGAGTTTAAAGAGTATTTAGAGTGGTTTACAGAACTTCCTTTGTTTATGGATTTTGACCACTTTAGGGTAATTCATGCGTGCTGGGATCATGCGCTTATTAATGAATTTACCAGCCGTTATGGCGGTAACCAGCTGCATCAAGGTTTATTATCTGAATCTGTTAATCCTGATACTTTCCTCTTTCAGTTTTTAGATCGCATATTACGCGGCACTTCTTTGAAGTTACCCGACAATCGTTCTATGACAGCAAAAGACGGTATGGTTCGTCAGTTTTTCCGCACCAAATTTTGGTCGCGTAGCCCTCAGGTATACAACGATGTGGTTTTTCAACCAGATCCATTACCCGCGGATCTAACGCACGCGAGATTAACGGCTGAAGAAAAACAAAAGCTACTTTATTATTCTGAAAACGAAAAGCCACTTTTCTTTGGACATTATTGGATGTCGGGTGTGCCAGCAATTATTCGTTCAAATATCGCTTGTCTTGATTACAGTGCAGTGAAATACGGACGGTTAGTAGCCTATCGCATGGATGGGGAACACAGTTTAAATAATGGCAAGTTTACCTGGGTTCGGGTTGATAAAACGGAGCAGTAACCGATGAGCTCGATTCTTGTATTTCAAGCCAGTCCTGATATTAATCTAAGCCCTATTACTAAGCGCCTTTGGCAGGCTAATATTCCTCATCGTGTCATTATGAATGGCAATACCCAAGATCTTTGGGTTGCTCGACCTGAGGATGCAGAACAGGTAAAGATTTGGGTGGAAGAGTGGAAGGCAGGCCAGCTTACCGCTAAACCCGATGAGGGTGAAATAACACCTTGGCAAGTTAAGTCTCAGCAATATTTGATACAGGCCAGCAGCTTTCCTTTCACTGTCATTATGCTGGTATTGCTTGCAGGCATCTTTTTGTTACAGCAACTGGGTTTGTTGGCGGTTGCTGATTGGTTGTTGCAAACCAGCTTCTGGTCAGGGGACAAATTCGATTATTTGAGCTTTTGGGATAATGAATTTTATCGCTGGTGGAGCCCTGCACTTGTCCATCTCTCGTTAATGCATTTATTGATGAATTCTTTCTGGTGGTGGGTTTTAGGCAAAGAAATTGAAACACATGATGGCCACTTCAGCTTAATAATATTAACCCTCGTTTTGGCCATCGGTTCGGCTTTTGCGCAGTACTTAGCCGTAGGGCCATATTTTGCAGGTCTCTCTGGGGTGACGTATGGCTTGATGGGATGGGCTTGGGGACGACAAAGCTTTAAGCAAGCTGGCTATAAACTGCCAAGCTGGTTATTCCCGTTTATGATGGTTTCGATGTTAGTGATGATGCTGGTGGATGGCGCGGGAATGGAAATGAAAATTGGCCATGAATCTCATTTAGCTGGCGCGGTAATCGGTGTGATCTTAGCTTTGCTTTGGCCACGAAACCATCGATTAAGTGCAAATACCGATTAAGTACAAACAAAAATATTGAAGGTGAAGAAAATGACAGTCGATGAATTAATTAAAGCAATGACTCCAGACATGTATCGTAATATGAAAAGTGCTTTGGAATTGAGTCGTTGGCCTGATGGACGAAAAATGGAAAAAGATCAAAAGCCTTTGTGTATGGAGGCCTTGATTCGTTATGAAAATATCATTGATCTGCCAGCGGATCAGCGGATCGGTTATATGGAAGCCGCATGTAAATCGAGTAAAGATGACGATACTCAAACGCTAAATATTAAATAAAATCGTTTTGATAATAGCGACTAAGTAACTGCGAATAAATTAAGATACCGACCTATGCCGACAATTTCAGGCCATCTAAGCAAGATGGTAACTCAGCTTAATGCTGAAAATGGTTCTAAAATACAATATCAACTGTGCCTAAATGATGAACGTATAGATCTTAACCCTCTGCTAGGACAGACGATTAAGATGAATTATGTCGGTGAAATTCATTGTTGCCATTGCGGGCGTAAAACCAATAAAAGCTTTAGTCAGGGATATTGCTATCCTTGTTTTAAAAAACTACCGCAATGTGACTTATGCATTATGAGTCCAGAGAAGTGCCATTATCATTTAGGAACCTGTCGTGATTCGAGCTGGGGTGATGATTTCTGTATGCAGGATCATTATGTTTATCTGGCTAACTCTTCCGCATTAAAAGTAGGTATCACTCGCGGAACTCAATTACCCACTCGGTGGTGTGATCAAGGGGCTACGCAAGGCTTGCCCATCTTCAGGGTTCGTGATCGCTTACTTTCAGGGTTGGTGGAAACCTTGTTTAAGCAAACGTTGGCGGATAAAACCAATTGGCGCGCGATGTTGAAAGGAAATGCTGAAGCGATTGATTTGGAGGCCATTCGTGATGAGCTTTATCAAGAGTACGCCGATGGATTGAGTGCGATCGAATTAGAACATGGCCCAGGGGCGATTACTCATCTACCAGAACTTAAAACGGTTGAGCTTGAATTTCCAGTTGATGAATTTCCAACTAAAGTTTCAAGTTTGAATTTTGATAAGACACCTGAGATTCAGGGTAAGTTGATGGGTATTAAAGGCCAATATCTATTGCTTGATTGTGGTGTTATCAACTTAAGAAAGTTTACTTCTTATAATATTGAATTTACTTACTAAGCTAAATCAAGGTATGTCGTTTTACCGTTAATGACTGCTTTAATTAGTAAGAAAAATAGAAAGTCGAAATAAAGGACTTGATTATGCGTGATGCACAACCCGTAAATATTTATTTAAAAGATTATCTGTCACCTCATTTTGTTATTGACAAAACGCATTTACGTTTTGATTTATTTGAGGATTATGCTCAGGTTGATAGTCGGTTAGTGATGCGTCGCAATCGAGATCAGCATGCGAGTTATGAAGGGCCATTAGTGCTTGTTGGCCAGCAGCTTGAACTACTAGCGGTTAAAGTTGACGGTGTTCTCTTGACCGTTGATGATTATTTGATCGAAGGTGAATCGTTAACGATTTACAAATTGAGTGATTCATTTGAGTTGGAGATATCAACGCGTAATGAACCGCAAAATAATACGGCGCTAGAAGGTCTGTATAAATCAGGCGGTATGTTTTGTACTCAGTGTGAAGCGGAAGGGTTTAGAAGAATTACCTTTTATCTAGATCGCCCGGATGTGATGAGTATTTTTACAACTGAAGTTATCGCCGACAAAGTGAAATATCCCATTTTATTATCCAACGGTAACGCCGTTGCTCATAATGACTTAGACGCTGGGCGTCACAGTGTTAGTTGGCATGATCCGCATAGAAAACCTTGTTATCTATTTGCACTCGTTGCAGGGGATTTGATGGTGAAAGAAGATTCTTTTACCACCATGAATGGACGAGATGTAGAGCTGAAGATATTTGTCGAACCTCAAAATATCGATAAAACTGACTACGCGATGGATGCTCTTAAGCGTTCAATGAAGTGGGATGAAGATAAATACGGCCGCGAATATGATCTTGATATCTTTATGATTGTTGCAGTTGATGATTTCAATATGGGTGCAATGGAGAATAAAGGGCTAAATATTTTCAATTCATCTTGTGTCCTAGCGAATCCACAAACGGCAACCGATGCCTCTTATCAACGTATCGAAGCGATTGTTGCTCATGAGTATTTCCATAACTGGTCCGGCAACCGTGTAACGTGCAGAGACTGGTTTCAATTGAGCTTAAAAGAAGGCTTCACTGTTTATCGTGATGCTCAGTTCACCGCAGACATGAATTCAGCGGCGGTTAAACGTATTGAAGATGCGGCGATTATGCGTACTGTGCAGTTTGCTGAAGATGCTGGGCCAATGGCGCACCCTGTGCAGCCAGATTCGTTCATGGAAATATCGAACTTCTATACCGTAACTATTTATGAAAAAGGTGCTGAAATCGTCGGCATGATTCATAAGTTGTTAGGCGCTAAGGGATTTCGTAAAGGCTCAGATCTGTATTTTGATCGACATGATGGTCAAGCCGTTACTATTAATGAATTTGTGAGCGCAATGGAGGATGCTAATAATATTTCTCTTACTCAGTTTAAGCGTTGGTATAAGTCGGCTGGTACACCAGTGGTGGATGTTGAAAGTTATTATGATGCTGATGCAAAAACCTACACACTTACTTTCAAACAGTCGTGTGAAGAAGCATTTCTAATTCCGATTGAGTTGGGATTGATAGGCCAGAATGGTCAAGAATTGAAGCTAGGATTAGCCCCAGGATTGATCAACAAAAGGGGCGCTTATCAGCAAGGTATTTTTCAGTTAACAGAAAAAGAGCAGGTATTAGTCTTTACGGATGTTAAAGAAGAGCCCGTTCCTTCGTTGTTGCGAGATTTCTCCGCGCCAATAAAGTTGAATTATGATTACAGTCGAGACCAACTTTTATTCTTGATGCAGCATGATATCGATGGTTTTAACCGCTGGGATGCTGGTCAAAACCTTGCGTTAGGTGTGATATTTGAAGTCATGCAACAATTGGCTGACGATACGAAGCCGACGGTTGATGTACGCTTGATTTCGGCTTATCGCAATGTTCTGAAACGCAGTGATATTGATCATGCTATGTTAGCGAAGATGTTAGTGCTGCCTAGTGTTTCCTATATCGCTGAGACTCAAGCTGAGATTGACCTGCATGCAATCAATCAAGCTCGCAGTCATGTTCAGTCTGTTTTAGCTGAGGCGCTTGCAGATGATTTAGAGAAATTGTATGAACGTCTGAATGTTCAACAGGCCTATTTACCAGAACCTAAGCAAATGGCGCAGCGTGGGTTGAAAAATGCGGCACTCAGTTATTTGTTGAAAACGGGTCATAAGAAATATTGTGATTTAGCGTTAGCGCAGTTTGAAGCGAGTGACAATATGACGGATAGCATGGCAGCCTTGGCTAGCTTAGTGAATTCTGAGCATAAGACACAAGCTGAAGCGGCGTTACAGTCTTTTTATCAGAAGTGGAAAGCAGAGCCTTTGGTTGTTAATCAATGGCTAGCAGTCCAAGCGGGGTCAGCTGAATATGGGAATATTGAAAATATTAAAAAACTTCTAGAGCATGAAGCGTTTGATATTAAAAATCCTAATAAAGTACGTTCTGTTATTGGCACATTCGCTGGGCAGTCGTTAATTAACTTTCACGCTGTTGATGGTTCAGGTTATCAGTTATTGGCCGACAAAATCATTCTTTTGAATCGCCTAAATCCTCAAATTGCATCTCGTTTGATCGCGCCTTTAAGCAAGTGGAGGCGTTATGTTGATTCACAAGGTCGGCAAATGAGGCAACAATTGCAACGAATTATGGCCCAAGAAGACTTATCGAAGGATGTTTACGAGGTCGTTAGCAAGAGCTTAGTGAATGATTAGGTTGTTTTTCGAACAAATGTAGTAAAATTAGTCTTATAACAAAAATTACTGGGCTAGGCGCATTGAGCCTAGGCCTAAGTTTCTTTATGCTAAGGCATAGATAACTCACATCAGTGAGTTTAATTAGAGGTCGCAGAATGAAAAAGAATAATTGGGTCGCGGCTGGCGTATTGGTTTTGGCTTCTTTTTGCCAGCTCGCCAACGCAGCAGTATCTGTTCAACAAGCAGAACGTTTAAAAAATGAGTTAACACCTTTTGGAGCTGAACGTGCAGGTAATGGAAAAGATATTCCACCTTGGCGTGGAGGATTAACCTCTGCAACGTTAAGCTATCAAGAGTCAGGGCAGCATCATCCAAATCCTTACCCGCAGGACAAACCTTTATTTGTCGTTACGGCAGCCAACAAAGATAAGTATAAAGATTATCTAACGGATGGTCAGGTCGCTTTATTTGATACTTATCCTGATTCGTTTCAAATGCCGATCTATAAAACTCGCCGAACTGCAGCTGCACCTGAGTGGGTTTATGAAAACACCTATAAGAATGCGATACGTTCAGAATTGAATTCTAATGGTGCTGGCATTCGTTATGCTTATGGTGGTATCCCATTCCCTATTGCTAAAAATGGTTTGGAAGCCATTTGGAATCATATTACACGCTGGCGCGGAACATACTTTACTCGTCGTTCATCAGAGGTGGCTGTACATAAAGACGGTGCCTTCTCGTTAGTAACTGTTCAGCAAGATATTTTGTTCAATTTCTACAATCCTAAATCAACGATTGATGAGCTAAATAATATCCTTTTCTATTATTTGTCCTTTACTAAGGCCCCAGCACGATTAGCGGGTGGTGCTGTATTAGTTCACGAAAGTATTGATCAGCTAGAAGAAGCTCGTCAAGCATGGGGTTATAACGCAGGTCAACGTCGAGTACGTCGTGCACCAAACCTTGCTTATGATACGCCGATTGCTGCTGCTGATGGCTTACGTTATGCAGATGATACCGATATGTATAATGGTGCACCTGATCGCTATAACTGGAAGTTACTAGAGAAGAAAGAAATTTTTATTCCTTATAATAACTATGACCTTTCCAGTAATAACCTAACCTATAAAGAGATATTAAAACCAGGTCACATAAATCCGGATTTTACTCGCTATGAGAAACATCGTGTTTGGGTGGTGGAAGCTAACTTGAAAAAGGGAGCGCGACATGTATATAAAACTCGTCGCTTCTATATCGATGAAGATACTTGGGGTATTGCTGTTGCGGATCAATATGATAGTGCTGGAGAATTATGGCGTATAAGTATGGCCTATTTGAAGAACTATTATGAAATGCCAGTTACGTGGACTACGTTAGATGTTTTTCATGACATTAAAGCAAGACGTTATCATGTGCAGGGATTGGATAATGAAGAGCGTGAAACCGTAGACTTTAGCAAGGATATTCCAGGTGCGCAGTATTTTACGCCATCAGCTTTGCGACGTCGTGGCAAGCGTTAGTCATTAACAATATGTAACACACGGATGTTAGATAATTCTAATGGGGTCGGCTAAACTAGCGGCCCTTCGAAAAATTATAAAAATGGAGCGTTTTATGAGATTCCACTCGATTCGAAATCGAATCGTTACGGCTGTCCCGCGACTTAGAATTATTAAAGTTACATTGCTAGCCGCTAGCTTAGTTATTTCTGCATTGACTCAAGCACAGTGGGAAGATCCTCTTGAATCTCCAGCACTTGCGACAGATCGTGCACATAAGAGTTTATTGCTTGATATAACCCGTATTGGTAGCCGTCTTATCGCTGTCGGCGGTCATGGACATATAGTTTATTCTGATAACAGTGGTAAAAGCTGGACTCAGGCCCGTACGCCTTCATCAGTTACTTTAACCTCAGTGTATTTCCCCAGTGCCACAATGGGTTGGGCAGTAGGACATGATGGATTAATTTTACACAGTAATGATGCTGGTGAAAGCTGGACTAAACAGTTTGATGGTTACCTTGCTAACCGAGCCATTGTTAAGGGTGCTCGTGAAAACAAAGGACTTGCCATTACAGAACTGGATCGTGCTAAAAATAGTGGTGATTCAACTGCGATCGACAATGCCGAAATGCTTCTCGAAAATACGACCTATGCCTTAGAAGATGCCCTTTATGATAAAGAGAGTGGCTCTACTAAACCTTTTTTAGATGTCTGGTTTTATGATGCTAAAATTGGTTACGCTGTTGGCGCTTATGGGATGGTCTTCCGTACTCGTGATGGCGGAAAAAGCTGGTTAGATTGGTCGTCTCATCTAGATAATAACGATCGTCTGCATATTAATGGTTTAACCATGGTTGGCCCACGTTCACTTATACTAGTGGGTGAGCAGGGTTTAATTTTACGTTCTGATGATATGGGTAAAAACTGGCGTGCTTTACCTTCTCCTTACGAGGGGTCGTTATTCGGCATCATGGCGAAAGACGATGATGTTTTAATTTTTGGCTTACGCGGCAACTTATATCACTCAGTCGATGGTGGAATACAGTGGCAAAAAGTTCATACCAATTCTGAGCAAACACTTATGGCTGGTATCGCGAAAACAGACAAAACGTCTGTGCTTGTCGGTAATGGCGGATCTATTATTTTATTAAATCGTCGTTCGGAAGAGCCTAAGTCAATTATCTTACCGAGTCGTACGACCTCTGCTGCAGTAGCTCAAGCGCCTGATGGCACTTTAGTGATTGTTGGTGAAGCTGGCGTTGAACGGATTGACGTTGACGGAACTATTATCAAAGAGACAATTACTATGGCTGAGGGAGACTTTTAATTATGACTACGACAAAAAAAATGAATAATATTAAATCTGAGCCAGAGCATTATCTGATCTCACCAGAATCTGAACCCTTTCTTGAGCGTATATTATTTGCTGCACGCCCATTAGTTTTAATGATATTAGCTGTGTTAACGATGGTTTTTGGATACGGTTTAACGCAAATAAAACTGGATTCTAGTATTGAAAAATACATTCCACTGAAACATGAGTTTATTAAAAATTATCTAGTTCATAAAGATGAACTAGGCAGTGGCTTATCAAAAATCAAGATTTCTGTAGAAAGCAATGATGGTGATATATTCAGTAAAGAGTATATGGCTACCTTGCAGCTTATAAATGATGAAGTGTTTTTCATTAAGGGTGTCGACCGTTCGGCAATGAAATCTTTATGGACACCTAACGTTCGCTGGATGGAGGTGACTGAAGAAGGATTTCAAGGCGGCCCAATCATCCCTGCAACATATGACGGTTCTGAAACAAGTTTAGAGCAACTGCGTCAGAATGTATTGAAGTCGGGTCAGGTTGGGCGCTTGGTTGCGAATAACTTTAGCTCTACTATCATTGATATTCCTTTAGTTGAAGTCGATCCGGATACGGGCGAAAAGCTCGATTATCAGGAGCTTTCTCGATCAGTAGAAGAAAAAATACGTGATGCTTATTCCAGTGAAAAAATCACTATCTATGTTACGGGAACACCGAAAAAGTTAGCCGATTTACTTGAAGGCGTAACTTCTATTGTTTGGTTCTTTTTAGCTGCGATTATCTTTACTGCAATCCTATTATTCCTTTATTCCCGTTGTATTCGAGGCACTCTGATCCCAATCGTTGCTTCTTTGATTGCTGTTGTTTGGCAGTTGGGTGCTTTAGCCTTAATGGGCTTCACTATTGACCTTTATTCTGTACTTGTACCTTTCCTTATCTTTGCTATTGGTATTAGTCACGGGGTTCAAATTATTAGTGGTATAGCCATAGAATCTGGTAAAGGGGCTAATAAATTAATGGCCTCTCGACTAGCATTCCGCGGTCTTTATGTACCGGGTATGTTAGCTTTATTAAGTGATGGTCTTGGTTTCTTAACCTTATTGTTCATTGAAATTGGCGTTATTCAAGAACTTGCTATTGCCGCGAGTGTCGGTGTCGCAATGATTATTATTACTAACTTAGTATTAGTTCCTTTGGTGATGTCTTATGTTGGTATCAGTCAATCGGGTGTTCGCCATGCTAAAAATAATGAGCAAGCTGAGCCAAAACTTTGGAAGTTACTTTCTAAGATCGCGAGCAAAAAAGTCGCACCGTTCCCAATTATTGCTGCAATTATTATGGCGGCAGGTGGCATATATCAAAGCCAATCGTTGAAAATTGGTGATCTTGATGCGGGTGCTCCAGAACTTCGCCAAGACTCGCGTTATAATTTAGATAATGCCTATATGGTGTCCAATTATTCAACCAGCTCAGATGTATTCTTAGTCATGGTGGAAACTGCAAAAGAGCAATGTAATAGCTTTAAAGTGATGGACGCTATCGATCGCTTCATGTGGTACATGGAAAATGTACCCGGTGTGCAGTCAACTGTTTCGATGGTAACCGTTTCTAAGTTGTCTACTAAGGGTATGAATGAAGGTAACTTAAAATGGTCTGCGCTATCGCGTAACCAAACCATTTTGAATACTTCAATTCAGCGTGCTCCTGCAAGTTTATTGAATCAAGACTGTTCAATGGCTCCGGTTGTTGTATATCTTAATGACCATAAAGCAGAGACGTTAGAGAATGCGGTAGCTGCTGTTGAAGCCTTTAAAGAAAAATACGATGACAAGGTTGATGCCAAATATTTTGCAATGGGAACTGCTGGAATTAAAGCGGCGATTACGGCTGGTGAATTAACGAATGCTCCCGTACGCTTTCAGCTTGCATCAGGCAATGCTGGTATTGAAGCAGCGACCAATGAAGTCATTGGTGGCGCGCAAAATACGATGCTTATCTTTGTTTATGCAGTTGTTTTTGTCTTATGCTTTATTACGTTCCGCTCGTTCCGTGCGGTTGCTTGTATCTTAATACCGTTAGCACTGACCTCTATCCTATGTCAGGCACTTATGGCATATCTAGGGATTGGTATTAAAGTAGCAACACTCCCTGTAATTGCATTGGGTGTAGGTATCGGTGTCGATTATGGTATTTATATTTATAATCGTCTAGAAGTCATGTTGATTGCGGGTAAGTCATTGCAAGAAGCTTTCTTTGAAACGCTTAAGTCTACGGGTAAAGCAGTAAGTTTTACCGGTATTACGCTAGCGATTGGTGTAGGTACTTGGATTTTCTCTCCGATTAAATTCCAAGCGGATATGGGCATCTTGTTAGTGTTTATGTTTGTATGGAACATGCTAGGTGCTTTGATTTTATTACCAGCATTGGCTACGTTTATTCTTAAACCTGAGCAGATCATTGCTCGTCATAAGAAGATTCATGGCGATACAAACCCAGCAGGCTAGAACGTAATGTTTTAATCTTGCTAAAAAAGCAGCCTTTAGGCTGCTTTTTTTTGTCTGACTTTTGGCTAGAACTTCTTCCAGCCCTGAAGGATTCCTGTTTTCTTACTTGTTGAGTTACACTGGCGAGATCAATATTCGAGTTCATCTTATGCGTATTCTCCATACATCAGACTGGCACCTAGGCCAGTTTTTTATCAATAAAAGTCGTTTACCCGAACATCAAAAATTCATTACATGGTTATTGAAAAATGTAGTCGAAGAAAATATTGATGCAGTGATTATTGCCGGCGATATATTTGATACGGGATCACCGCCTAGTTATGCCAGGGAACTCTACAACCAGTTTGTCATCGGCATGAATAATCTAGGTCGGCAGTTGGTGATATTGGCGGGTAATCATGATTCAGTTTCAACCTTAAACGAATCGAAAAATATCCTAGCACAACTGAATACGCGCGTTATTTCAGCCGCAGATGATTGCCTAGAAGAGCAAGTTATAGAGCTGAATGATCAGTATGGCGAAGTTGGGGCTATCCTATGTGCGATTCCTTATTTACGGCCCCGAGACATCATGAAAAGCGCTGCCGGTGAGTCAGGAGAGCAGAAGAAGCAAGCCTTGGGGCAAGCCATTACAGATCATTATCAGATGTTATTTGAATTGGCAGAGAAGAAACGAGAGGAACTGAACAAGACCGTGCCGATTATCGCGACGGGTCACCTCACTGCAATGGGGGTAACGGCATCAGAATCGGTGCGTGATATTTATATTGGCAGCTTAGAAGCGTTTCCGGCGAGTGCATTTCCGCCTGTAGACTATATCGCCTTAGGACATATACATCGCTCACAAATCGTTGCCAAGAGTGACCATATTCGTTATTGCGGCTCGCCAATTCCTTTGAGTTTTGATGAGTTAGGGCGCCAGAAACAGGTATTAATGGTTGAGTTTTCTGCTGGAAAATTAAAGTCAGTTGAACCGCTGCATATTCCTTTATTTCAACCTATGCAGGTTATTAAAGGGAACCTTGAAAGCATTGAAAAGCAACTGATTGAACTGCACGGCATTGATTATAAAGGCTCTGAAGCCGCAAAAGTAAACAGCCTTCCAACTTGGTTATCGATAGAAGTCGAAACTCAAGATTATTTAAATGATCTTCAGCAGCGAATGCAAATATTAACTGAAAATATGAACGTCGAGATTTTGCAATTAAGGCGCGCCAAAAAACAACAGAAAGAGCGCATAGAAAGAGATAGTAAGGAAATATTAGCCGAGCTTAATCCTATGGATGTCTTCGAGCGACGCTTAGCGTTAGAAGTCTTCACGACCGATGCTGAGCAGCAACAGTTAATAAGACTTAGGCAGCAGTTTGAAAAAACAGTCGCTGCGATTGAGTCGGAGCTTGTCGATGAAGATTAATAGCCTGCGTTTTAAAAATATTAATTCCTTACAAGGGCAGTGGAAGATCGATTTTACGCTACCGCCTTTTTCAGATAATGGTTTGTTCGCGATTACTGGGCCAACAGGCGCGGGTAAAACCACTATTCTTGATGCGATCTGTTTAGCCTTATATCAGCAAACACCAAGGCTTGGGGGCATCAATAAAAGCAGTAATGAGTTAATGACCCGAGGAACATCAGATTGCTTAGCAGAAGTAGAGTTCGAGGTGAAAGGCAAAGGTTATCGAGCCTTTTGGAGTCAGCGCCGCTCACGCAATAAAGTAGACGGAAATTTACAAGACTCAGTCGTTGAGCTGGTAAGAATTGAAGATGGTAAAATTCTCGCCTCACAAGTAAAAAAAATGGCTTTGCTGATTGAGGAAATTACAGGTCTCGATTTTACGCGCTTTACCAAGTCTATGATGTTGTCGCAAGGGCAGTTTGCAGCGTTCTTAAATGCAGCGGCTAATGAGCGCGCTGAATTGCTAGAAGAACTGACCGGCAGTGAAATTTACGGTTTGATTTCTGAGCGAGTTCATCGAGATTTTACCGAGAGTAAATATGGACTAGAGCAATTAGTTGCACGCTCAGAAGGCGCTGAATTATTAAGCGAAGAACAGATCGTAGAGTTTAAAGCAGAGAGTCGGCAGCTACTAGAGCAAGTGAAAGCCGAAGATACTCAGCTTAAAATCAGCCAAGATAAGCTGGCATGGTTATTAAGCGTTGAAAAAAACCAGTTGCAAGTCCAGTTGGCTGAAACTCAACTGGCGCAGATTCAGCAGGAACAGCAACAGCAAGAAAAGAGTCTGCTGCGCTTGGTTCAATCAGAGCCAGCAGAAAAGCTTCGAGGGCCGTATCAATTACTGCAACATTCCAATGAGCAAATGGCATTAACCCAGCAGCAGTTAGAAGTATTACTGCAACAGCTACTAGATGTCGAAAAAACATCGCTATCATTGCAGCAAAATGTTGATAAAAATAATGAGCTTTTGGCGCTAGCCGAACAAAAATATGGTGAGTTTAATCAATTATTAAACGAAAAGATTATTCCTCTCGATACTGAAATTTCGCACAAAACTAAGGCGTTAGAAAAAGAAAGTGCTGGATTATTAACCGTGCAGAACCAGCGCCACAATCTAGAGACAGAAATAAAACAGAATACCAGTGCATTAGCAGATCAACAGCAGCAGTTAAACACTCATCAGCAGTACTTACAGCAGCACTCTCAAGTCGAGTTTATTGCAGCGCAATTGCCTTTATGGCGCAATCAGCTGGTAAGCATTCTGCCGTTAAAACAAAACATCGTAGCTTTACGAAGTGGGCATGGACAGCTGCAAACGCAATGGACGTTACTGAATCAACAGGCAGCAGATCAGCAAGGGAAAATTAATGCGAGCCTAGTATTGGTTAATCGCGTGCAGGATCAAAAAATAAACAGTGAGCAAGTTGTATTGCAGCAGCTATTACCGCAGATGAATGTAGAAGAAAGTCTACAGCAGTTGCGTGCTAGTTATAAATCGTATGCCCAACAATTAAAAGACATCGATCAGATCTTACTACAAGAACGAAAGATTGAGGATCTGACCGAGCAGCGCAATAAATTACAGGCGGATGAAGAGTGCCCTTTATGTGGATCAATAGAGCATCCAAAAATAGAGGCTTATCAAAAAATTAATCAGTCACAGACTGAGCAACGCAAAATTGAAATGCAAGCTCAATTAAAATCACTTGAAGATGCGGCTAACGGGTTAAAGCAAAGTGACCAGCAGTTACAGCAAACCATTGCTGAACTGACTTCGCAGCAAAAAATATTGCAGGCCGAGCAGCAGAGCCTGGGTTTATTAGTTCAACAGCAACAACATTCGCAGCTGCAAATAACTCAAAGCGAGCAACAGCTTGAAGTATTGGAGCAAGAATTAATCGCGATGCAGCAAAGTTTGGCTGAACAGCTCGCTCAATACGGTCTTGAGTTACCTGACGCCCAGTTAATTGATGCTTGGATAGAGCAGCAGCAAAAGGCGCTGAGCAATTGGCAGCAGCATAAAGATAATGCCGCGCTCTTGCAGCAGACGTTGCAATTGAGTCAGCATAAGTATGAGCAGAGTAATCTGCAAAAAGAACAAATCGATCATCAACTCACGCTGTTAAATGAACACCGTAATAACGCTGAGCATGAGTTAGCGGACGTTAAAAAGATACGCGCATCCTTATTACCCGACAGCGATGTTAATCTTGCCCGATCAAAGGCCGAGCAGGGGTTAGCCTTTGTGGTTGAGAATGCGAAGTCGTGCTTAGCCAGTTTGCAAAAAAACACACAGAATATGGAAAATATCTCGGGTCAGCTGGGTGTGGTCAAGAACCAGTGTGTGCTAAATGAACAAGACTCAGCCAGTAAAAAGCAACAATGGCAGAGTGATCTGGATATCAGTCCTTTTGCGACTACGGAAGAGTTTTTAGCTGCAGTATTAGAGCCTCAGCAGCGCGAAGCCTTAATAGCGATGGAGCAAGACTTAAAGCAGCGCTCAATCCAGCAGCAGACGTTATTAACCCAAGCGCAAGGGATAGATCGTGAGTTACAGCAAAGCAATATAAAAGCCGCAGTAGGCGATCAAGATCAATTGTGCATTCAGCAGGTATTAGAAGATGGCAGACAACAACTCAAAAGCCTAGCTCAGCGTCAGGGTGAAGTGAATCACCACTTAGAGAGCGATCAGCAGCGTCGTGAACGCCAAAAAGAGGTCTTGGCTAGTATTGAGCAGGCAAGACGAAGTTATGACGATATCGCATATCTGCACAGTTTGATCGGTTCACAAAAGGGCGATAAATTCCGCCGTTTTGCTCAGGGGCTTACCCTCGATCATTTGGTGTATTTGGCGAATCGACAGCTAGACCGTCTGCACGGACGTTATTTGTTACAGCGCAAAGATAACGCGGCACTGGAATTACAGGTACTGGACACGTGGCAGGGTGATCATGTACGTGATACCAGAACCTTATCGGGTGGTGAAGGATTCTTAGTCAGTCTTGCGCTGGCACTGGCTTTATCTGACTTGGTGAGTCACAAAACTCAAATTGAGTCGTTATTTCTCGATGAAGGCTTCGGCACATTGGATAATGAAACCCTAGATACCGCACTGGACGCGCTGGATAGTCTGAATGCATCTGGCAAGATGATTGGGGTTATTAGTCACGTTGAGGCGATGAAAGAGCGCATTCCTGTACAAATTAAAGTGACAAAGCTCAATGGCTTGGGGACAAGCTGTTTGGCCGAACAGTTTAAATTTATCCCTAATGCCGAAATAACTCAGCCTAGTTAGTGGGCTGACAGGATATTTGTGCATTAATTGTGCGTTATTTAGCCAGCTGATCTCGACAATTAGCCATTAACTCTTTATAGTGCGCGCAATTCTTATGTGCGCACCTTTTCATTCTTTCGCGTTCTCATGTCCGCAGACACTTCTAGGAAAATTCCTTTGCTATCTACCGCTAATATTACAATGCAATTCGGCGCTGAGCCTTTGTTCGAAAACATCTCGGCAAAATTCGGTAA
>Ga0105359_10002023_pt1 | contig 16990 bp, 17 predicted proteins | sample GOMGulsemesocosm_6_FD_83659 | JGI IMG/M metagenome (GOLD analysis project Ga0105359, IMG submission 83659) | Methane-oxidizing microbial communities from mesocosms in the Gulf of Mexico - GOM8C Gulf of Mexico | ecosystem: Environmental > Aquatic > Marine > Cold seeps | place: Gulf of Mexico...
ACTCTTAGGTGCTAAAGTAGTAAGTGTAGAATCCGGAAGTAAAACACTAAAAGATTCAATGAATGAGGCTATTAGATATTGGGTTACAAATGCTAGAGATACGTATTATATTATAGGAACAGTAGCTGGGCCTCATCCTTATCCTATGATGGTAAGAGATTTTCAAGCTATTATTGGATTTGAAGCACGAAAACAAATTCTTCAAAAAGAAAATACTTTGCCAGATTATGTTATTGCATGTATTGGTGGCGGTTCTAATGCAATTGGAATGTTCTCACACTTTTTAGAAGATAAAGAAACTACTTGTATTGGAATAGAAGCAGGGGGATTAGGAATAGATACAGATAAACACGGATGCTCACTTGCTAAAGGCTCTCCTGGTGTTTTACATGGCCAATGCTCTTATTTATTACAAGATGATGAAGGGCAAATTCTAGAAGCCCACAGTATTTCTGCTGGTTTAGATTACCCTGGAATTGGGCCTGAACATGCTTACCATAAAGAATTAGAAACAGTAGAATATGATTCAATTACGGATCAAGAAGCCTTAGATGCTTTTGTATGGTTAAGTAGAAAAGAAGGAATTATTCCTGCTTTTGAAAGTGCTCATGCAATAGCTTATTTAAAAAAAGCACAAAACAGATTTAAAAATAAAATTGTAATTATTAATCTCTCCGGACGTGGAGATAAAGATATGATACAAGCGAAAGATTTACTAAACTTTGACTAAGGCGTAATATTGAATGAATTTTTAAGACTTTTTAAAAAACACTCGGGCAAGGTTTTAGCCCTAGTTGTTATAACATTTTTTTCCTTTTTAGCCTACAATTTATATCAAGCACCAGTTGATGGTTTCACTAATAAATTTGTTTATTTATTAAAAACCTATGGTTATGTAATTTTATTTGCATGGAGTATTTTAGAAGGTGAAGCTGGTTTAATAATGGCTGGCCTTTTATCTCATACGGGTGATATGAATGTGTATTTAGCTGTATTTATAGCAGGACTTGGCGGTTTTGCAGGGGATCAAATATATTTTTATATTGGACGTTTTAATAAATCTTATGTACATAAAAAGTTTAGAGGGCAAAGACGTAAGTTTGCTTTATCTCATTTGTTATTACAAAAATACGGTTGGCCTATTATTTTTATGCAGCGTTATATGTATGGAATGAGAACCATCATTCCTATTTCAATAGGGCTTACAAGATACAGTGCTAAAATGTTTGCTTTTATAAATCTTATTTCTGCTTGGTGTTGGGCTGCTATTACCATTGTACCTGCTTGGTATTTTGGAGAAGAAATATTAGTAGTACTTCATTGGGCTAAAGAGCACTGGTATTTTGCTTTACCTTTTGCAATAATCTTTGGTGGAAGCATAATATACTATTTTAACAAAATGACTAAAAAAAAGGAAGATAATGAAAATTAATTTAAATGATAAAAATATTACTAAAGTAAATGCAGATGTAGAAATTATTATAACGGCGCCTGAAAATTTAAGTAAATCAAATGATATTAAATTATTAGAAAAAGTAAATTTTAAAGCACAAGATGAAGAAGTGATTTTATTACTTGAAAAACAAAAAATATATGTTGGTTGTGAAGATAACTCTTATGATGCTATTGCTATTGCAATAGCTGCTGCTATTAAAGAGCTTAAAAAAACAACTTTTTCAAGTGCAAAAGTTCTTTTGGAAAATGATGATGAAAATATTTTAAAGCCCTTAGTTGAGGGTGCTTTTTTAGGTGAGTATGAATTCTTAAAATACAAAGCAAAAAAAGAAAAAAGCAATAAAATCAAACTAAGCATTGTATGTAAAAAACTAACAACTCTTTTAGTTAATACCTTAGAAGATTCAGTAATTATTGCCTCTTCAGTTAATAAAGTAAGAGATTTTGTAAATACTATTCCGAATGATTTTTTTCCAAAAGCAATGAGTCGAGAAGCTAAAAAAATTGCTAAAAATGAGGATGTATCTGTAAAAATACATGGAGAAGATTATTTAGATAATAATAAAATGCACACTATGTTAGCAGTAGGACGTGCTTCTATACATGAATCTCAACTTATTCACTTGACCTATAAACCAAAGAATGCTACGAAAAAAATTGTTTTGGTTGGAAAAGGTCTTACTTATGATTCAGGTGGATTATCTTTAAAACCAGCCGATGGAATGTTAGGTATGAAATCAGATAAAGGTGGGGGTTGTGCAGTATTAGGAATAATAAATGCAGTTTCTTTACTTAAACTACCAATCGAAGTTCATGGAATTATTGGTGCGGTTGAAAATATGATTGGAGGAGATGCTTACAAACCAGATGATGTATTAATTGCAAAAAATGGAACAAGTATTGAAATTAAAAACACGGATGCAGAAGGTAGACTTGTATTAGCTGATTGTTTGTGTTATGCACAAGAACAAGTAGAAGATTTAGATTATATCTTTGATTTTGCAACCTTAACAGGTGCAGCAATGGTAGGTGTTGGACAATATACTACTGCTATTATGGGGAATGATACTTCATTAAAATGTTCTGCAGTAGGTACTGCTTTAAGAGCAGGGGAGTTAGCAACAAATCTTCCTTTTAACAGACATCTTAGAAAATTAATCAAATCAGATATTGCAGATATTGCTAATCTTGGAACAACCAGATTAGGTGGAGCGATTACTGCTGGAATATTTTTAGATACATTTATTACAAAAAAGAATAAAAATAAGTGGTTACACTTTGATATTGCTGCTCCTGCTTATGTTACTCATGCTTGGGGATACAATCCTATTGGAGCATCAGGAGCAGGTGTGCGAATGACGGTTGAGTTCTTAAAAAATCTTGATAATAATAAGTGCTAAACACTAAAAGATAAAGTATAAACAAAAAAGAAACTTTTCTTTTTTGTTTAAAAAGAAAAATACTTTTGAGGTAGTTTTCTTCCTGCATATAGTAATAATACAGCTAGCATTAAAAGACTTATATCCGTCGCCAAAATTTGGATTAAGCCTTCTTGATATAATTTTATAAAAGAATATTCACTGATTATTTGGTGTGCTATTACAGCACATATTAATAATACAGATGATAAATAACACGTATATTTTGTAATTTTAAATAAATCTTTTTTAAATAAAATTACTGCTAATAATACTAAAAAACAAAGATAAAATAGCGTTTCTTGTGTACTGTAGCGTTTTCCCATGAATTCATAAAAAACAGCAGCTTTAGGAATTAACCAAGTACTTGCAAACAGAAATGATGAGCTGAGAAGAGAACCTAACATAATAGTAAAACTTAAGGGTTTTAATACTTTATAGGAGAACTTGTCTTTTTTAGCTCTCTCTAACCACAAGGTCATAGCAAAAACAAGGCCTATTAATATTCCAATACTAATAAACGCAAAAATAATTCTTGGAAGATCAGAAAAAGTTCTTAAATAATGCAAATAAAAGATTGCATCCAGTGTTTTTTCTGTAAAGGTTCCATCATCTGCCATTTTTTTATCAAGTACTTTTGCACTTGTTCCATCTAAGATAATATAACTTTCATTGGTCATAGAACTTATAAAAAAGTTCTTAGGTTCATAACCTATGAATTTTACCCGTGAATTGATATCATTGTAATTGTATATTTCCATTTTATAAAAAGAGATATCATCAAATTCTTGCGTGGCTTTTGTATAAAGTTCATTTATACTGATACTTTTGATCTTTTTACTTAAATCAATATTTTTTAAAGCGGGATCAACTAAAATATTTCTTTTAGTTTGTAAAGCATTTAGGGTCTCGCCTTTTGTTAAATAATGTGTTAATAAAGGGGAACTGTAAAGACCCAAATTAAATAATGCTCCTGTTATTCCAAACATAAAAATTAAAGGAAAAGTATAAAAGAATAAAAGCCTGTGATATTTTGCATAAAAAGCTTTATTGGATTTTGTTTTTTTATTGCTGTATTTATTTTTTATTATTAATAAAATACCAGAAAAACACAAGAATACAACAGCTACAGACATAAATCCAAAGAGTATTTTAACCAATAAAGAATTGAATAATCCACCCGTATGCATTTTATCAAAGAACTTAGATATCTTAAAGTTCTTAGGTCGTACTCTCTTACAGGTGTTGGGATCTAAATAAAAGTTAGGTCTGTTTTTAACTCTAATTAAATTGCTAGCAGACACCTCAATACTAGGAAATGACAGACTAATAATATCATTTCTAACTTTTTTACCGTCCTCTCCAAAATAGGTTCTTTTTGTAATTTGTTTAAGGCATTTGTCAAAATCTATGTTGCTTATTTCTATATCATTTATATGTTGTTTTGAATCTTCCCATGTATTCACATAGGGTTGAAAAATGGTTAGTATTCCAAAAAACAAAGAGATGAAAAAAAATAAGAGTACATTTACTCCAATAAATTTGTGTATATTAAACAGTCTTTTTTTCATTGTTTTCCTTAAAAAATGTATAAAATAGCATATAAAACTATTGCGGGAATTAGTGCTTTTAAAATGGAGTTAAATTTTGTTTTTGACATAATTATGTAAAGTGACATAGCAGACCAAAAGAAAGGAAGAATAATTATTCCAATAACAATATTCTCAAATATTGAGTACTTTAATTGTTCTGAGATTATCATTATTAGAAAATAAGAAACTACAAGACCACCAAAAATTGAGAAGAATATTCTAATAAAACCTAAGGTATTGTTATTGTCTTTTAAGAAAATATTTTTGATTATTTTATTCATTTTACTCACTTGTTTTAATTATCAAGAATGATAATTAAAATTGATTTAAAATCTTATTAAAAAGAAGCTTATCAAGACTAGTTGAAAATATCTCATGATTAAAAAGAATAATATTAAAAAACATGTCCTCTTAGTGTTTAATATTTTTGAAGGGTTTTTTATAGAAGAATAACAAATAAAATTAGATATCAATTTATCTCTTTTTTTTACTTTTTAGTTATAATGCGCATAATTAACACAAAATAAAACCTTGATATAAATATTATATTTAATCAAAGTAATAATAAGGAAAGATATGGGATTAGGTGTAGGAATTGTAGGGCTGCCAAATATAGGAAAATCAACAACGTTTAATGCGTTAACAAAAGCACAAAATGCGGAAGCACAAAATTATCCATTTTGTACTATTGAACCAAATAAAGCAATTGTACCTGTTCCAGATAAAAGACTTGATGCATTAGCAAAAATTGTAAACCCTGATAAAATACAACATTCAACGATTGATTTTGTTGATATTGCTGGATTAGTAAAAGGCGCTTCAAAAGGTGAGGGTTTAGGAAATAAATTCTTATCTAATATTAGAGAAGTAGAAGTTATTTTACATATGGTTAGATGTTTTGAAGATGAAAATGTAGTTCATGTTGAAGGTGGAATTGATCCAGTTAGAGATATTGAAATTATTGAAACAGAATTAATTTATGCAGATATCACTCAGCTTGATAAAAAATGTGACAGATTAAAAAAAGATTCTAAGTTTGATAAAAAAGCGGCTGCTAAATTAGAAGTAGCTTTAGCTGTTTTAGCTCACTTAGAAGAGTTAAAACCAGTATCTTCTTATGAAGAGCGAGACAATGAAGACTTTGAAGAATTAGATGTTGAGTTAAGATTCTTATCAAATAAAGATGTTATTTATGGTGCAAACGTAGATGAAGACTCTTTAGGTGAGGGTGGAAATAAATATGTTGATTTAGTAAAAGCACACGCAAGTTCAGTTAATGCAGATGTAATTGTACTATGTGCAAAAATTGAAGAAGAATTAATTGGTTTAGATGAGGAAGAAGTACAAGAGTTCTTAACAGACTTAGGTGTAGAAGAATCAGGACTAGAGCAAATTATACATAAAGCTTTTGATAAACTTGGCCTTCAATCTTATTTTACAGCTGGGAAAATTGAAGTAAGAGCTTGGACTATTAAAAAAGAAACAAAAGCTCCCCAAGCAGCTGCTGTTATTCATAATGACTTTGAAAAAGGTTTTATTAAAGCAGAAGTAATTGCATATGAAGACTTCATCGAACATGGTGGAGAAGCTAAATGTAAAGAAGCTGGAAAACTTAAATTAGAAGGAAAAGATTACGTTGTTCAAGATGGCGATGTAATGCATTTTAGGTTCAATGTTTAATTCTGTAAGAAAACGTGACTAACGTCACGTTTTCCAGAATTAAAGGGAAGCGTATATGCCTTCAGGCATAGTTTCACCGCTCGAAGGAAAGATACATCTCAACAAACTTTCCAGAATTAAAGGGAAGCATATATTCCTTCAGGAATAGCTTCACCGCTCGAAGAAAAGATACATCTCAACAAACTTTCAGAATTAAAGGGAAGCGTATATGCCTTCAGGCATAGTTTCACCGGGGGATAACCCATAATAAACTTTTCAAGAATTGAATAGGATATTCCTATAGGAATATCTTAATTCCAAAAAACAAACACCTAATTAAAATATATTAAGCCCTAAATCCCCTGCACCAAAATCTTCCAAAGATAATCCACTTCTTCATCACTAAATGAAATCAAAGATTTATCTTCAAACAATTCTTGAATTTTAAGAAAATCAAATTTTTTAGAAAATGTACAAGAAGGATGCACTGGCATAAAACTTCGTACTAGGGAAACTTCTTGTTCAATGGGAACTTCACACAAAAGACATATATAATCATTGTGTAAACGCCCTTCATATTCAAGCAGTTTAATATAAGCTTGGCAGATTGCTCTTTTTGCATTTTGTTTTGAAATTGAGCTTATAAGTTCATTTAATAAAGTACAGTAGAAAGGGTCTACTTCTTCTATATCTTTAAGGTGAGGATAAAAGAGTTTGATAAAACGCTGCCATAAATAAAGCTTGTCTTTATCAAAAATCCAAGGGAAGCCAAGATGCATTACATCTTTTAACCTAGGAATAGTAGATTTATAATTACTTTCTAATTCAAAATCAATTTTATAACCAATATTAATAGTAGAGTGTCTCGCACCATAAAATCTATACGTAGAATATAAATGTTTATCACTTAATATTAGTACTATTAAATCATCGTCTCTACAAGGTTTAATATCGATTATAAAACCCTGCATTAATCTTCTTCTAAATCCTCATCTTCTTGTTTCATTTCTTCTAATTCTTCTATGATTTCAGCAGCTTCGTCTTCATCCATTTCGCCTTTTTCAATGTCTTTCAACATTTCACGAAAATCAGCTTGTAACTCTTGCATATTTCTTAACTCTTCTTTTGTATCAATTGAGTCATTTTTTTTAGCAACAAGTTCAAATAACTCATCAATATAATCTTCAAGATCAACAATAATATCTTGCGTTAATAATTCTTTTAATTCTTCAACTTTTGTCATGCTTAATCCTAATTTTTTAATCACATAATTATAACAAAATAAACCAGTAATTTCCTTGTATTTATCTCTTTTGTGTTAATATATAAGTATAAATATAAGGAGATATTCACAAATGCAATTTGAAAATGTAACAGTAGAAAAAGAAGCAAATATATTATTTGAAGGTAATATTACAAGTAGAAGTATACTTTTTGAAGATGGTTCAAGAAAAACATTGGGAATTATGTTACCTGGTGAATATGAGTTAAATTCTATTCATGAAGAAATTATGGAAATTAAAAGAGGTGAATTAGAAGTGATGCTTCCTGCGCAAGAATGGAAAAAAGTGGTTGGCCCATCAACTTTTAATGTTCCTGCAAATTCAAAATTCAAATTAAGAGTACATTCCTTAATTGATTACTGTGCTTCTTTTATTAAATACTAATTTTAAAAGTACATAAAAAAGGCTAAGTTTAAACTTAGCCTTTTTTTTTGTAATATTTTTACGAAACTAAAACAGTTTTAGCTGTAGATTCCCAAATACCATGTTTTGTACAGTATCCATGTGCTACGAGATTAAGTTTTTTCCCTTTAGCTCTGATATTAAAAGTAACTTCTGCATGTGATTTTTCATTTCCTAATGTTCCAGGAACAAACTCTGTTTTTGCTAATAATGTTTCTGCATTAAACAAAGAAATGCTTGCAATATAATGATCAAAATCATCTGGGTGACTATATTCATTCCCCATCTTTACAGTAACTTGAAACATTTCACCCGCTTGTGCATTTTCCTCACAGTGAATGAATGGTGAGTGTCTGTCTATTAAATCTTTTTTAGTTTCTCTCTCAATTGTATCTATATCGATATATTTATTAATTTTTGGCATTTATATTTCTCCTAAATTGAAATTTTGCGATTATACAATAATAATTTTAAAAAGTTTGTAAGAGATTCGTTATTTTCTCAATCAATCTTCTTTAATCTTTCAGATACAATTGTATTAAATGCAAAAGTCCTAAGTATTTTATTAAAAGTGGACCCTTAGGATTTAGTTTAATTTTTAAAGCTAATAAAATATTTTATTTAAAATTTTGAAGCTTGGGAGTATTATATAGAGTAAACATATTTAAAAGGAACAAAAATGAAAGTAATATTTTGTTTTTTCTTTTTTTTCTCTTTTCTTTTCTCCCAAACGACAATAACACATATTAAAATAAATAATGCTATTTCACCAGGAACTGCTCAGTACCTAAGTGATGCATTTAAAGAAAGTAAAGAAAACAAATCATCATTACTTTTAATTGAACTTGATACTCCAGGAGGTTTAGCCACTTCAATGAGGGAAATGATTCAAAACATCTTAAATTCGCATATCCCTGTAATCATGTTTGTCTCTCCCAAAGGTTCACGAGCAGCAAGTGCTGGTACTTATTTAATGTATGCCTCTCATATTGCAGCAATGACACCAGGAAGTAATATAGGAGCAGCCACCCCTGTTAATTTAATGCAAGCTCCAAAAGCTCCCAAAATAATAGAAAAAGTTGGTGATAAAGACGAGCCTCTTAATAAAAAAATAATAGATACAAAAACAGCCATGGAAAAAAAAGTCATTAATGATGCAATTGCTTATATAAAAAGTATTGCTGAATTTAAAGATAGAAATATTGCATGGGCTATAAAAGCCGTAAAAGAAGGAGAAAGTATTTCTTCAAAAGAAGCTTTAGCATTAAATGTAATTGACTTTATTGCCGTAGATGTGAAGGATTTATTAAAACAAGTTGATAATAAAGAAGTTGTTATTAATGCACAAATAGTACGTATTAATACAAAAGATGTAGAGCTTAAATTTTTTGAAGCTTCTTTAAAAACAGAAGTGTTAATGATTATCTCTAATCCCAGTTTTGCGTATGCTTTTTTAATACTTGCAATGTATGGAATCTTCTTTGAAATGATGAATCCTGGTTCTATTTTTCCAGGTGTTATTGGTGCATTTTTTGCACTACTTTCAATGTATGCTTTAAACATTTTGCCTTTCTCTTATGTTGGATTATTATTAATCCTACTGGGAATTGCTTTTATGTTAAGTGAAGTATTTATTTCTGGATTTGGTATTTTAGGTTTAGTAGGACTTATCTCTTTTACCTTGGGTTCTTTTATGTTATTTGATAAAGAAACATTGGGGCAAGATATATCTTCATCTTTAATAATATCTTTTTCCCTTGTTTCTTTGGCTTTTTTTGTTTTTTTGATGGCATTTTTATTGAAGATAAGAAAAAAAGATCCGGTTAGTGGAATAAATACCCTTCTTGGTGTAAAAGTTGAAATACTTTCAATTGGTAAAAATAATTATAAAGTTGCATGTAATGGTGAGATTTGGAATGCTATAAGTGCAGATAACTTAGAAATAAAAGAAAAAGCAATCATTACAAATATAAAATCTTTAATATTAGAAATAAGGAGAATAAAATGACTTCATTTATAATCTTATATATATTAATCTTTGTTCTTGCTCTTTTGGCTTTATCTATTCGTATTTTAAGAGAATATGAAAGAGCAGTTGTTTTTACTCTAGGGAGGTTTTCAGGAGTAAAAGGGCCTGGTTTAATACTTATTATTCCCTTAGTTCAACAAACAGTAAGAGTTGATTTAAGAACCATTGTTTTAGACGTTCCTACTCAAGATGTAATATCACATGATAATGTCTCTGTTCATGTTAATGCTGTTTTATATTTTAGAGTAGTAGACCCAGAAAAAGCGATTATTCAAGTAGAGAACTTTAAGAGTGCTACGAGTCAATTAGCTCAAACAACCCTTAGGTCTGTTCTAGGTGGACATGAGTTAGATGAAATGTTAAGCGAAAGGGATAAATTAAATGCCGATATTCAAGAAATTTTAGATAAACAAACAGATATCTGGGGAATAAAAATTTCTAATGTAGAAATAAAACATATTGACTTGGACGAAAGCATGATTAGAGCTATTGCAAAACAAGCCGAAGCTGAAAGAGAAAGAAGAGCTAAGGTAATTAATTCCAAAGGGGAATTAGAAGCCAGCGAAAATTTATTAAAAGCTGCAAATATAATAAGTCAAAATCCCCAAGCCATACAGTTACGATATTTGCAAACCTTAAATGATATTTCAAGTGATAGAACAAACACTGTAGTATTCCCTTTCCCCAGTGATTTAGCTTCTTTATTAAAAACAAAATAAATCAAGAGAAAGATTTAGCTCTAGTGATTACTGTAAAAATATGAATATTTAAAGAAAGGGTATAGGCTTGTAGACGATAAAATGCCCTCTTGATATAAAACTACTGTTCTTTTTTCTTTTTTAAATCTTTACTTGCATCTGAATCTATATTATCGATATTAAAATATTTTGTCATTTTTTATCCTTTAGTAAATGAGTATACAAAAAAGAAGATTAAAACTTTATGATAACTATTATCATAAAGAAAATAAGTTGCTTCATTAGCTAGTTATGCTAATATTCATTTTATGAACAAAGAAGATTTTTTTATTAAACAATTTATACCAGCAAAGAAAGAAAATAACTTCATTGGTGATGATGCCGCCGTAGTTGGCGAAGATGTTTATTCCATGGACGCGTTTTTTGAAAATGTACATTTTAAAAGAAAATGGTTTACATTAAAACAAATTGCAAAAAAAGCAATGTTGGTTAATATTTCAGATGCAATAGTTATGAATGCAATTCCTAAATATGCACTTTTATCTGTAGCTATTCCAAAAACGTACAGTAAAAAAGATTTAAAAGAATTGGCAAGTGGATTTAAGGTAGTTGCAAAACAATATGGTATTACTATTATTGGTGGAGATACAATAGTAAATGAAAAACTTGATATTTCAATTACTATTATTTCAAAAACAAAAAAAGCAATTTACCGCACCGGTACAAAAAAAAATGATCTTTTGTGTTATACAGGATCTTTGGGTGAGTGTAAAAGAGATTTAGAAATTCTTCTAAATGATGGAAATATTCCTTCAAAATCTAAGTTTATAAAACCTAAGTTAAACGCTAAATTCTTTTATGAAATTGTGCCTTATATTCATTCTGCTTTAGATATTTCAGATGGTTTGGTTTTTGAGTTAGAGCGTTTAAGTAAAGCAAATAATTTGGGTTTTGAATTCTTTTATGATTTAAAAGAAGATATTATTACCTCAGGCGAAGAATATGAAATATTGTTTTCCTTCAAAGAAAAGAATAAAAAAATTATAGAAAAAATTGCAAAAAAACATAAAGTAGAATTAAATATTTTTGCTAAAACAGTGAAGGGCTCTTATGAAAGCCCTTTTAATAACCACCACTTTTAAGGACAATACTTGAACAAACAATATTATTTAAACCATTCGAAAATTGACGTTTTATTTAAACAAAATAAAGATGATTTCTGTGTAACTGAAATTCCTTTATATGAATTTTCAGGATCGGGTGAACATTTAGTTATCAAAATAAGAAAAAAAGATTTAGCAACGTGGGATGCCGTTGAAATTATTGCAAAACACTTAGGGTGTAGACCTAGAGATATCGGATATGCTGGATTAAAAGATAAAAATGCTTTAACCATTCAAAGTATTTCTGTACATAAACAATATGAAGAAAAATTAAATTCTTTTTCTCACCCTTTAATTAAAATTTTAAATACTACCTATCATGATAATAAAATTAAAGTAGGACATTTAAAAGGGAATAGTTTTTTTATAAGACTTAAAAGAGTAACAGTAATAGAAGCTAATAAAATAGAACAAGTATTAAAAACAATTACACAGCATGGAATTCCAAATTATTTTGGTTTTCAGAGATTTGGAATTGATGGAGATAATTACAAAAAAGGTAAAGATATAATTGATGGCAAACTAAAAGAGAAGAGAAGAAACTTATCTCAAATGTATGTCAATGCCTATCAAAGTTATTTATTTAATTCTTGGTTAAGTTCACGTATTGAAGTGTCAAAACTGGTTGCTGCTTTTGAACCTAAGGTAATTTACGAAAAACTTTATTTACCTTTAGATATTGTAAAATCTATGAAAAAACAAGCTCACCCTTTTAAATTATTACCTGGGGATTTAATGTCTCATTATCCTTATGGAAGAATTTTTCATGTAGAAGAACTAGAAGTTGAAGCAGGTAAATTTAATTTAAGAGACAGAGTTCCAACGGGTTTATTAGCTGGTAAAAAAGTTAAAAAATCAATTGACTTAGCCTATAAATATGAAGAAGAATTTGATCTTGAAACAAAAGAAGATGGAACAAGAAGATTTGCATGGATTTTTCCAAGTGAAATTCAAAGCAATTATAAAGAAGATAAAAACTGGTTTGAGTTGCAGTTTGATTTACCAAAAGGTTCTTATGCAACAGAAGTAATTTCAGAGTTGATTCACTAATGAAATAAATTATTTTTATATTTTATAAAGTAAAATATAGATAGACTTTTCTATTAGTCAAAAGGTTTATTATGAAATATGAAAATTTAATCACTCAACTATGTGAAGTAATCAAAGAATCAGAAGTAAATGCAGTTGAGATTTACGAAAAACTTGAAGGGATTTCTGCTCTTTTAGAAGAGTGTAAAATTCCTATGCATACTCAAGAAAAGTTTACAAATCTAATCTCAGATTCAATGGGCTTGATTCAACATCAAGATTTACACAGACAAAAAATTGAGCGTGTTGTTAATACTGTTTGTGAGTTAAATGATATTGATTCATCTTCTTATAACTTAGCCTCTTCTGCTAAGCATTTAGCAGGTGATGATTCAGCTGATTTAGTATCTGATGATGACATAGAAGAACTCATTAAACAAATGGCAAAAGAATAGCTAAGCTCTTAATACAATAAGGGTGTATTCTTACGCCTTTACTCCCTAATCTTCATATGCTTTAAGTTGCATTATTATATACTAAAAAAAATTTATGATGAATAAATACAGGATAAATATTAGATATGATAGTTGGAATAGAAGGTACAATTGAAAAAAAAGAACCTACTTTGGTTCATATAAATACCTCAGGTTTAATTTATGAAGTAAGTGTTTCTCTTAATTGCAGCTCAAAAATTATTGAGAATAAAGTAAAATTATTTACAACACATATTATTAGAGAAGATGCTCAGTTATTATATGGTTTTTTGGATTACAATGAAAAAAAACTTTTTGATACTGTTATTAAAATAAATGGAGTTGGACCTAAAGTTGCTTTAGCTATTTGCTCAACGTTTACACCTGCATCTTTTTCTCAAATTGTTTCAAGCAATGATGTCTCTATGTTAAAAAGAGTTCCTGGAATTGGACCCAAAGGCGCTAGTAGATTATTGGTTGAATTAACAGGTTTTGTTATTGATGGTAATGTGGATGACAGTGATCTTAGCAATCATATGTTAGAAGCTGCAATGGCTTTAGAGTCTTTAGGTTTCAAAAAAGACATTGTTTCAAAAATATTAACTACTTGTAGCTCTACAAATACAAGTGAATTGGTGCGTGAAGCACTTAAAAAATTACAAAAATAAGGTTGAGTGTGAATAGAGAAATTGTTATAGTATTTGGTGGTGTTAGTTTTGAACATGAGATTTCAATTGTATCTGCTATTGCCATGAAGGAAGTATTGCATGCACAATTGCATTATGTATTTTTAGACAGTGAGCGAAATTTTTACCATATTCCAAATGAGCGTTTAAATGCAAAACTTTTCTCAAGTGGAAAATATAAAAAGTGTGACCTGCTAAGCTTAGGAAAAGAAGGTTTTATCAAAAAATCTGTTTTTTCAAAATCGCTTATTCCTTGTGATGTTATTTTAAATTTAATACACAGTGGGGATGGAGAAGATGGTACCTTAAGTGCTATGCTTGATTTTTATTCACTGCCTTATATAGGTCCAAGAAAAGAAGCTTGTGCCATTAGTATTAATAAATTTTTAACAAAAGGCTATGCTTCTTCGTTAAATATTAAAACAATGAATTATCAATACTATAACAAAGGTGAAATTGTAAGGGTAAAAGAATATCCCGTAATAGTTAAACCTGTACGATTAGGATCTTCTATAGGCGTTAGTATTGTAAAAGAAGAAGCAGATTTACTTTATGCTTTAGATGTAGCTTATGAATATGACAATGCAATCATTATTGAACCTTTTGTTTCTAATATTGAAGAGTATAATGTAGCTGGGTGTAAAGTTGAGGGTGAATTTATTTTATCATTAGTTGAAGAACCACAGAAATCAGATTTTTTGGATTTTGATAAAAAGTACCTTGATTTTTCACGAACATCAAAAGTGCAAGAAGCCAATATATCTCCTGAATTAAAAAACGCTTTAAAAGATGCCTTTAAAAAAATATACAATACCCTTTTTGATGGATCAATGATTAGGTGTGATTTTTTTGTTATTAATAACGTGGTGTATTTAAATGAAATCAATCCTATTCCTGGGTCTATGTCAAATTATTTGTATGAAGATTTTTCAAGCACACTTTTATCTTTGTCACAAGACTTACCAAAAATACAAGATATTAGTATTTCTTATGACTATGTAAATAAAATACAAAGTGCTAAAGGAAAATAGTGGCACGAAAAAGCATTGAAGTTAATAACAAACATTTTGATATCTCTTATGAAATCCTTAATCCCAAAGAAAAAAAGAATTTAATTATCCTTCATGGATGGGCATCATCAAAAGACTTAATGAAAAATGTTTTCTCGCCTTATTTAAAAAACTATAAGCATATTTATATTGATTTACCAGGTTTTGGAAAGTCCCCTACAAAAGAAGTTTTAGATGTTTATTTGTATACTAAAATTATTGATGCTTTTTTATTAAGTATTGATGCTTCAAAAGATATTATTATGGGGCATTCTTATGGTGGTAAAGTGGCTACTTTATTAAATCCAAGTAATTTAGTCTTATTGAGTTCTGCTGGAATTATTGAAGAAAAATCTGTAAAAACTAAATTAAAAATTAAATGCACTAAGGTATTAAATATTTTTGGTTTAAATAAAATCACTAAGTACTTTCGTTCAAAAGATGTAGATAACATGAGTGAGAATATGTACGCTACTTTCAAAAATGCTTTAAGAGAAGACCTCAGAGTTGATTTTAAACACTTTTCTAAGAAAGCCTTGATATTTTGGGGAGAAGAAGATACGGCTGCTAGTTTTGACGCTGGCAAACAAATTCATGCACTGATAAAAAACTCTGAAATGATATCTTATAAAGATGATCACTTTTTTTTCATTAGGCATGCAAAAGACATCACACAAAGAATAGAACATGGAATATCTTAATATATTTACCCACATTATTTTAATTATGACTTTAGGTTGGTATTTAATTACTAATTTACAATGGTATAACTACAAGTTAGAGAGAGTTATTTTTAAACATCATAAACAGCATTGGCATATAATGTATTTTATAACGCCCATTGTTTTATATTATTTATTAGAGCCCTTATACTTTAATGTGTACTTCTACGTTCTGTATTTAAGTTCTTTTGTATTATGGAATAGAAAACTAGATAGAAACTTGGTTTTAACATCAAGGGTTAAGCGCTTTTTATCCTTGCTTTTATTAATTACTTTTTTCTTGAACCTTCTTTGTTTATTTGGAAACTGTAATGGTCTTGCTGTCTTTATTCCTTTAATAGCAGCGTTTCTTATTTCTACATTGATGGAAAAAATGTTTGCAACATCATTTAAACATCAAGCAAAAAAACGCCTAAAAACAATGAATAATTTGAAAATAGTAGCTATTACAGCTTCGTATGGAAAAACATCAATAAAAAATTATTTGCACCAAGTCTTAAAAAGAAAATATATTACGTATAAAACACCTCGTTCGGTTAATACCATTGCTGGTATTGTATTGGATGTAAATAAAGACTTGCCTAAAAATACGGATATTTATATAGCAGAAGCAGGTGCACGAGTAAAAGGAGATATTGCAGAGATTACACAGTTTTTAGAACCGCAATATTGTATTATTGGCTCAGTTGGTGAGCAACACTTGGAGTATTTTAAAACACTTGATAATATTATTCATACCAAAATGGAACTCTTAAGTTCTCCTAGAATGATTAAAGCTTTTGTTCATGATACGGTACCTGTTTTAAAATATGACAAAATTACTAAATTCCCTAATAATTTAAATATTACTATGAGCAATTTGGATGGTATTTGGTTTGATGTAATTATTAATGAGAAAGTAGAACATTTTCATGCGCCAATTTTAGGATCTTTTAATGCTATTAATTTAACTGCTGTTATTTTAATGTCTTTAGAATTAGGCATGAGTATTGATGAAATTAAAATCGCTTTAGATGAAATTAATCCCGTTGCACACAGACTTCAAAAGATAGAGGCGGGTGGAAAAATTATAGTAGATGATTCTTTTAACGGCAATCTAGAAGGAATGTTAGAAGCTGTAAATATATCTACAAGTCATAATGGAAGAAAAGTTATTGTAACACCTGGATTAGTTGAATCAACGCAGGAATCTAATATTACTTTTGCAAAAGCAGTAAATGAAGTATTTGATTTTGTAATTATTACTGGGGCTTTAAACGAAAAAGTACTTAGAGAACATATAGATATTAATAAAACATTGTTTTTAGTTGATAAATCACAAATGGAAACAGT
>Ga0105359_10002027_pt1 | contig 16957 bp, 17 predicted proteins | sample GOMGulsemesocosm_6_FD_83659 | JGI IMG/M metagenome (GOLD analysis project Ga0105359, IMG submission 83659) | Methane-oxidizing microbial communities from mesocosms in the Gulf of Mexico - GOM8C Gulf of Mexico | ecosystem: Environmental > Aquatic > Marine > Cold seeps | place: Gulf of Mexico...
ATGAAGCTATTTCTGTTATTGATCAAATTGCTTTTCAAACCAATATCCTATCCTTAAATGCAGCTGTAGAAGCAGCAACAGCCGGTGAAGCTGGAAAAGGTTTTGCAGTGGTAGCTCAAGAAGTAAGAAATTTAGCAAGTAGAAGTGCTGAAGCAGCAAATGAAATAAAAAGTTTGTTAGAAGAAGCTACTAGAAAAACGCAAGAAGGTAAAAATATTTCTGGAAAAATGATTTCTGGTTATGATACGTTGATTCAAAATGTATCCAATAACTCTTCTATTATAAAAGAAATTGTTATAAGTAATAAAGAACAACAAGATGGAATTGAGCAAATAAATGATTCTATTGCTTTATTAGACAGACAAACTCAAAATAATGCAAGTGTGGCATCGGCTACGAAAGAGATTGCAAATGAAACCTATGATGTTGCATTATCAATTGTTACTGATGCCAATGCAAAAGAATTTGATGGAAAAGAAGAATTGAATTAAGACTTAAAATTATATGTGCTAATATTCTTTATGAATAATAACTTACAAACAGTACATATGTACCATCAAGAAACAAAACATTTCGCACATAAATATGCGCGCTCTTTAGGTTATATGGATTGGGAAACTCAACCCAATCCTTATCGCGCTTACGAAGGTAGTAAAAAAACACCTTTGCCTTTGGCTTTTAACAAAGTAACTCCTTCTTATGTTAATTTATTTAAAGAAGTGAAAAATCAAAAAGATATAAAAGAACTAAATCTTGAGAACATTTCTGCATTTTTTCAATTTTCACTTGGTCTTGCTGCTATTAAAGAATATGGCTCCCAATCATGGGCATTAAGATGCAATGCTTCAAGCGGAAATTTACAACCAAGTGAAGCTTATATTATTACGCAAGATATTAAGGGAATAGATGATGGTTTACATCATTATGCTCCTAAAGAGCACCACTTAGAGCAGCTAATTTTGAGTAAAAGTGGTTTACCTTTACCTAAAAACACTTTTGCAGTACTTTTGTCTTCTATTGTTTGGAGAGAAGCTTGGAAATACGGGGAGCGTTCTTGGCGATATACACAATTAGATTGTGGGCATGCTTTGAAAGCTTTAGAAGTTTCAGCTTCTATGCTGGGCTGGGAAATAGATTTTATTCCCTCTTGTGACAGTGATTTAAATACTTTATTGGGTTTTGATCAAAAAGAGCGCTTTATAAAAGAAGAAAGAGAAGTTCCAGATATGTTATTGCTGGTACGTTTAGATAATACATCACCTAAAAATACACTTGATATAAAAGCCTTACAAAATGCCCTAGGCAATAATTATGAAGGAAAAGCCAATTCTTTGTCTGCATCTTGGCATGAATGGGATATTTTAGAAAAAATAGAAGATGCTAGTGTAAATAATGAGCTTCAAAATAAAGAAAAAATACTTTTTAAATATGAAAATACACTTTTACGAGAAGACACTTATGAAGCAAAAGACATTGTTTTATTAAGACGCTCTGCTCAAGTAATGAATGCGCACGATAGTAATATTTCGAAATACGATTTTGAAACTATTTTAGCTTCTGTAAAAGGAAATAATTCTGCTGTTCATTTAGCTATTTTTGTACATGATGTGGAAGATTTTGAGAGTGGATTGTATTTACTTTTACGAAATGATTCACATAAAGAAAAACTGCAAATGTTATGTAAGAATGAGTTTTTATGGCAAGAAATTAAAAGCCTTGCAGGAAACTTGTATTTATTGCAAAAAGGGGACTTTAAAAAAGAAGCAAAACTTATTTCTTGTAATCAAGATATTGCCGCCCATGGTGCTTTTTCTTTAGGTATGTTGGTTGAGTTTTCCTCCCAACTTCTTGAGCATGGAGCATCGCGATATAAACAATTGTATTGGGAATGTGGAGCGCTTGGACAGCAACTTTATTTAGAAACTACTTCTTTAAATTTAAGTGCAACTGGAATTGGTTGTTTTTTAGATGATATGATGCATGAGACCCTTGGTCTTAAAGGGGATAGTTTTCAAAGTCTGTATCATTTTACCATTGGAAAAGGTTTAGTTGATCATCGTTTGACTACTTTAAAACCTTATAGTTAGTCTATTAACTAGCGAGGAAAGATAGTAAAAAGTATAACACAAATAAGTATTTTAATTATTTATGTTATACTTTTCAATGTTTAAAATAATAATTATATATACAACTATATTCTTTTTTAATATCAATAATCTATATTCAAGTGAATTTAAACATGGATTAAAATTATACAATCAAAACTTAACAAATACTGCAATCAATATTTTCATAAAAGAATCCAATTTAAATAATTTTGATGCCAAGGATATTCTGCTTAAAATTTATTATGAACAAGAACTAAATAAGAGAATGAATAAGAGACTTTATTCATATTTTTTGACAAGTGCAAAAAATGAAGATAGTTTCTTTCAAGTTAATATCGCTCTAATTCTTTTAAAGGGAATAGGGGTAAAACAAAATATTGAAGCTGCTTTATTTTGGTTAGAAAAAAGTGCAGGGAATAAGAATACAAATGCTAAAGATATTCTTGGTTGGGTCTACCATCAAGGAGTATATAAGAAACAAAATTTTAAAAAAGCATATTTTTGGCATCAGCAAGCAGCCAAAGAAGGTCATACAGAATCTCAAAATTCTCTAGGAGCACTATATTTTCACGGGCGAGGCGTAAAACAAAATTATAAAATTGCTGCTTCTTGGTATTTACGTGCAGTGCATTCACAAAATCCATATGCTTTAACTAACTTGGCTGTTCTTTATTATAAGGGTTTAGGGGTTAAAAAAAATAGAAAAAAAGCTAAATTTTTGATGAAAAAGGCCTACGATAAAAAACATCCTGAAGCACTACTTCTTTGGAAAAAATTTAAACTTTACAAGTATTAATAGGAGCTATTATGTTACGTATATTATTTATTCTTTTTTTTGTGATTAACTCCGTGTATGCTTTTGAAATGCATATTAAAAGTGAAAGTAGTTTTATTTATATTGTGAATAAGAAAAAATTTGATATTAGAAATAAAAGAACAATAAAGTCTTTTCAATATGAACTATTGTTACTTAAAAAAAAGCTTGTTAAATATGAAAAATATCCCAAAAAGAATTTTCTATTTTTGACACGTCATTATGTTCTTTTTACTGAGGCTTTATTAGATAGTAAGCACAGAAAACTTCGTATGGAAGCATACCGTTATCAAAAAAGACATGTTTCGCTTCTAGAAAAGTTTTCAAACCCTAATGATAAAAAAACAAACAGTTATTTAGTTATAGAGTACAGTGCAATGTCTAATATTATTTTGAACTTAAATTTTTATAAAAAATTTGATGAGGCTTTAAAATATCAAAAGAAAGCTATCTCTATTATTAAAAAATATCCTGGTTCTGTTGCTTTATACGATGAAGCATATGCCTATGGGAATATGAGTTCTATATATCTTGAAAAATATTTCAGAGAAAAAAATAAAAAAAATGGAAAAGTCACTCAGGTTAAAAAAATCATTGGTGAAAGTCTATATTATGCAGAAAGTTCAAAAAATATTTATGAAGTTTTACTAAAGAAAAATGATGTAAGACTAGCTTCAAAGTACGATGTATTGGCTTTTATTAATACAAAAATTAATACTTATGAGAGTTTAGTAGCAGCAAAAGAATATCAAATACTAGCAATAAATATTCTTAAAAAACATTATGCAAAAAAAAGTAAAAGAATGAATAGCGCAAGAAAAAACTTAAGTAATATTAATAAAATGATTAAATATAAAAAGATATAAAAATTTCATATACTTATTATTTTAAGATTAAGTTTTTTATATTTTCTTCTACGAAAGGTTTAGTTGATGAGCGTTTATCTGCTTTGAAACCCTACCAAAATCAAATAAATTAAAATAAATGATATTTTTAAAGTAAAAAAACTTGCTTTAAAAATATCTGTATAAAAAGTGTTTATTAGAAACACTAATGATTCTTAATTTCGCAATAAAACTCTTCACATAATACTCTTAAGCTTATTTTTTGATTTCCTTTGTATACTCACGGAATATTTATCATTGTTGTTGGGGGTGCCGTAAAAAGCTGAGATAATACCCTAAGAAGTCCTTAATCTGGCTTCATTGAACCTGATCCCGGTAATGCGGGCGTAGGAAAAGGAGATTACAAATGAGTGTAGTACTGCAAAATCTAGAAAAAATCGATTCTTCGTATATAGAAAATTTACCAAATTCAAAAAAGTTTTATGTTGAGGGCTCACGTCCTGATATTCAAGTACCTATGAGAGAAATAACGCTTCATGATACTGTTCATTCTGACAAAAGTACAGAAGCAAATCCTCCTTTATATGTTTATGATACAACAGGACCTTATACGGATACTAATGTAAAAATTGATTTGCATAAGGGATTAAAACCTTTAAGAGAAAAATGGATTAATGAAAGAAATGATTCCTGTCAATTAGAAGACTTTACTTCTAATTATTTTCATAAACGAAGAGATAAAAGTGATTTAGACACACTTAGATTTCCAAATTTAAGAAAACCAAGACGTGCTTTAAAAGGTAAAAATGTATCACAAATGCATTATGCAAGACAAGGTATTATTACTCCTGAAATGGAATATGTTGCGATTCGAGAAAACTGTAAATCAGAATTTTATAAAAATGACAAACTGCTTTCTTCACAGCATCAAGGGGAAAGTTTTGGTGCAAATATGCCTGCATATTATACTCCTGAGTTTGTACGATCTGAAATAGCTGCTGGGCGTGCTATTATTCCTGCAAATATTAATCATCCTGAAGTTGAGCCTATGATTATTGGACGTAACTTTATGGTTAAAATTAATGCAAATATTGGAAATTCTGCTACTACTTCTGGTATTGAAGAAGAAGTTGGAAAAATGATTTGGGCTACTAGATGGGGTGGCGATAATGTTATGGATTTATCTACTGGAAAAAACATTCATGAAACAAGAGAGTGGATTGTTAGAAACTCAAGTGTTCCAATTGGAACGGTTCCTATTTATCAAGCTTTAGAAAAAGTAAAAGGTGTGGCTGAAGATTTAACATGGGAAGTTTATAGAGATACCTTAATTGAACAAGCTGAACAGGGCGTGGATTATTTTACTATTCATGCAGGAGTAAGATTAGCGTATGTTCCAATGACTGCTAATAGATTAACTGGAATTGTATCACGTGGTGGGGCAATTATGGCTAAGTGGTGTTTACATCATCATGAAGAAAGTTTCTTATATACACATTTTATTGAAATTTGTGAAATCATGAAAGCCTATGATGTTTCTTTCTCACTTGGAGATGGATTACGTCCTGGATCATTATATGATGCAAATGACGAAGCACAGTTTGCAGAACTAGAAACACTGGGTGAGCTTACAAAAATTGCTTGGGAGCACGATGTTCAAGTTATGATTGAAGGTCCGGGACATGTTCCTATGCATAAAATCAAAGCAAATATGGAAAAAGAACTGGATGAGTGTTTTGAAGCTCCTTTTTATACACTTGGCCCCCTAACTACAGATATTGCTCCTGGTTATGATCATATTACTTCTGCAATTGGTGCTGCTCAAATTGGTTGGTATGGTACAGCAATGCTTTGTTATGTAACACCAAAAGAGCATTTAGGCTTACCTAATAAAGAAGATGTAAAAGAAGGTATAATTACCTATAAAATTGCAGCACATGCAGCAGATTTAGCAAAAGGTTTTGCTGGAGCTCAAATTAGAGACAATGCTATGAGTAAAGCAAGATTTGAATTTAGATGGTATGATCAATTTAATATTGGTTTTGATCCTACACGAGCACGTGAATATCATGATGAAACGCTACCTGTTGAATCTGCAAAAGTAGCACACTTTTGTTCTATGTGTGGACCTAAGTTTTGTTCAATGAAAATTTCGCAAGATGTGAAAGATTATGCAAAAAAAATTGGTGAGAAAAATATGGATAAAGCAATTGAAGTTGGTATGAAAGAACAGTCAAATAACTTTATATCTTCTGGTAGTCAACTTTACAAATAATATTAAATAGGAAGAACAATGCAAGATACACTAATATTAGGTGGAATAGAATTTACAAACAGATTATTCACGGGAACTGGAAAGTTCCCTGATAAAAATATCATACCTAAGATTTTAAAATCTTCTTCTTCTCAGATGATAACAGTAGCATTAAGAAGAGTAGATACACAAGCACAAGAAGAAAATATTTTGAATTATATTTCAAAAGATATTGTTATTTTACCCAATACTTCAGGGGCAAGAAATGCAGAAGAAGCAGTACTTTTAGCACGACTTGCACGAGAAGCAGGGTGTGGTGATTTTATTAAAATTGAAGTAATTAATGATAATAAATATCTTTTTCCTGATAATGAAGAAACAATTAAAGCTACTAAAATACTTAGTGAAGAAGGTTTTATTGTTTTACCCTATATGATGCCTGATTTAATAGCTGCACGAAAACTTAAAGAAGCTGGGGCTGCTGCAATTATGCCTTTAGGATCACCAATTGGTTCAAATTTAGGAATGCAAACTATTGATATGATTAAAATTTTAATTGAAAATATAGACTTGCCTATTATTGTTGATGCTGGTATTGGGAAACCCTCACAAGCTGCACAAGCAATGGAAATAGGAGCAGATGCTGTATTGGTTAATTCTGCTATTTCTAATGCAGGAAATCCAGAAATGATGGCGGAAGCTTTTGATATGGCTGTAAAAGCAGGACGAATGGCTTATGTAAGTAAAATGGCCCAAGAAAATGAACATGCCCAGGCAAGCTCTCCTTTAACAGGTTTTTTAAATGCTTAATGTTCAAAACTATGATAATTTTAATGACATCTTATTAGAATATGAAGATTTCAACTATGAAAAATATTTAAGCGAAGTAAGTACAAAAGATATTGAGCTTTCTTTAAAAAAAGAACATTTAAATCAATATGACTTTTTAAATTTATTGAGTCCTAAAGCTTTTTCTTATATTGAAGAAATGGCAGAAATCTCTAAAAAACACAAGTTAAGACATTTTGGAAAGGTAATACAATTGTATTTACCTATTTATATTTCAAATTATTGTTCAAGTGATTGTTCTTATTGTGGATTTTCTAAAAAAAATAGAATAGTTAGAAAGCATTTAAGCCAAGAAGACTTAGAAAAAGAAGCCATAGAAATAGCAAAAAGTGGAATAAAACATATTTTAGTTCTAACAGGAGAAGCTTCAAAAAAAGCAGACATGAAGTATTTAAAGATGGCAGTTACTGTGCTTAAAAAATATTTTACATCTATTTCTATTGAAGTTTATCCTCTCGAAACGCATGAATATAAAGAATTAAAAGACTTAGGCGTTGATGGTTTAACTATTTACCAAGAAGTGTATGATAAAGAAATATACAAAGAAGTGCATACAAGCGGTGAAAAAACAAACTATAGCTACAGATTAGATGCGCCACAAAGAGGTGCTGATGCTGGAATTAGAGCACTTAATGTTGGCTGCTTATTTGGTCTTGGAAATATTTATTCAGAAGCTTTTTTATCTGCTTTGCATGCTAAGTATTTAATGGAAAGATATTTTGATGCTGAAATTTCTATTTCTATGCCTAGAATTAATAATGCAGCAGGAGATTTTACTCCAAAATTTAATATAAACGACAAAACCTATGTACAGTTTATGTTAGCGTATAGATTGTACATGCCTAATATTGGAATGAATGTATCTACAAGAGAAGAAGCAAAATTTAGAGATAATTTAATTGATATTGCTGCTACTAAATTCTCAGCGGGATCTAAAACAGATGTTGGTGGATATACTGATGTTGATAAATCAACAGCGCAGTTTGAAATTTCAGATGAACGATCTGTAGAAGAGATATCTTCTATGATAAGAGCAAGAGGTTACCAACCTATTTTTAAAGATTGGGAAATCATACGTTAAAATGTCTTAAAAGATAAAGATTAGAACGAACTAAAGAATAGAATAAACTATTCTTTAGTATAACTAAGAAGATAAATACATTTTATTTACTTCAACCTCTTTGGCTAAGCAACTTTCATATTTTGTAAATACTTCTTTTGTATATGCTTGTTCATAATGCAAGATTAATGCTTGCTCATTAATCCATTCCTCATATAAATATAAGTACTGTTCATCATCATGTAAGTGAAACTGTAAACAACCTTCTTCTTTTCTTGTTTTTTCTATTATATTCAAAAGTGCTTCTTTAGCCTTTTGAAAATTTTCTGCTTTTGGTAAAACTTTTGCAAATAAAAATAGGTTTTTATTAATCATTATATACTCCTTGTATGAAGAATAATAATATAAATAAGAAGATAATAGTACAAGAAAAGTACCTATTTTTATAAGTTTTCTTGCCTAAATAAATAAGGTGTACTTTTATAATATTTTTTAAACTGCCCAATAAACCAGGAAACACTCGAATATCCACAACTCGTGGCAATATCAGAAATAGAGGCATCACTTGTTTTTAATAAGGTTTTTGCTTTGAGTAGGCGTTTCATATCTAACCATTCTTTTGGGTTTTTTAAGTAAAGCTTCTGCATCTCTTTTCGTAAAGCAGTTTTACTTAATCCAGTAAGTTGACACATCTGTGAGATATCATTTAAAATATCTACATTTGATTCTAGAATATACTGTACTCTAGAACTTTTTGTATTGATTATATTGTTCAAAAAAGCTAAAAAAGCATCTTTATTGTTTGATAAGGCATATAAAAAAAGCTCATGTGTTTTTAATTTTAGTAAAGCAACTTTATTTTGAAGTTTTTTTGTAAAATATTCATTAATAGTTTTAACGCAAGTGTCAAGAAAAATATCTTTTTTGATACAAATAACCGTTTTTTGTTTTGTTGTATTTATATTTAACTTATATTTTTTAATAAAATTTAAAACAAAATCGTCATCAAAACAAATTAAAATTGATTCATAGGTATTATTTGAACTAATGATTTCACTTATGAAATAATTATTTTGAGACAAGAAAAGAATTTGAGTGTTATTTATATGTACATCATCATCTAAATGAAGTACTTTTTCTCCTTTTATTAACAATATCATCATATGGCTAGTATTTCTTAAATAAAGTTTATCTTTTTTGTGAAGTTTAGATTTGGATGCTATAAAAGTCCCATCATTAATTAGCGTATAAGCATGTTTATTTTCAAGAAGATAAGAAGGTAATATTACATTTTGTATCAAATAATCTCCTAAGTTTTTAGTATTTTTATAATAGCAGTAAATACATTATTATGCCTAATGTCTTTTTTTATTACTGGTTTTGAAAAGTGTAGTAAGGGATTTTTAAAGTATTGGCAAGATTTCCTACCTGCTAGTTTTACATACAATGAAGTACTTTATTTGTATAATTATTCTCATTATTTATGATTTTATATAAAGGTTAAAAATGTCACTCATTAAAATTATTGTGATAAGTTTATTTTCTCTTGTGTTTATAATAGGCTGTGCGAATAAAAAAGAAAACATTACATTAACGAATACAAAAACAAAGAACGAAAAAATAATTAAGGATAAAAAAGTAGATAAAAATTGTAAAAACTATCTTTCTTCTATGAAACATGCATCTTATTATATTAAGAATGAATTTAATCAAGCATATTTTAAAAAAAATGATTTTTTAGGTGCGAAAGCCCAGTTATTTTTAGTGAAAAATAACTCTTCTGGTATTTTTGCTAAGAATATTAATAAAGCAAATACTTCGTATAAAAAATATCTTAGATTAGCTGTAAAAAATAAATGTGATATTGCATCTTTTAAGTCTTTGCCTCTTATGATAATAGAAAATAAAATTTCTTTGGCTAAATAGCATGAGATTAATTATTTTTTCGCTCTTTTTTGTAAGTACAGTATTTTCTATGAATTTGGATATTGATAGCTTAGCAGAAAAAGTGGTACAAGAAAAAAATACAAATAAAAAAGAACAATTACTTATGCAATTAAAAACAAAATTAGCAAAAGCCAATAAAAAAGCAAAAGAACTTGCTGCTGCTGTAATTAGAGAAAAAAGAAAACTTCCCTTAACTGTATTTAAAGAAAAAAAAAGTGAATAAAATGAAAATACTTCTTTTGGAAGATGATGCAATTCTAAGTGCAACTATTGTTCAAATTTTAGAAGAAGAAAATTATGATGTTACTTTAGCAAATGATGGGCAAGAAGTGTTGGAATTTACTTTTTTACATAAGTATGATTTGTATTTATTTGATATTAACGTACCCTTACTTAACGGTATGGATACCCTTAAATTATTAAGGCAAGCCAATGACAATACTCCTACTTTTTTCATTACGGCGCTTATCGATATGAAAGCAATTTTGCAGGGCTTTAATTGTGGGTGTGATGATTATATAAAAAAACCTTTTGATATGGATGAGTTTCTTATGCGAATTAAAGCGGTTTTAAAACGTAAGAATCCTCTTCTTATATATAAAGAGATATCTTTTGATTTATTAGAAAACAGAGTATTTAAAAACAATGTTGAAATAACCTTAGGACAAGTTGAGAAGGATATTTTTGCCTTACTTCTTAAAAATAAAAACTTAACAATATCTAAGAGTGATTTTTTTGATTATATGAATAAACCAAGTGATGCAGGCTTAAGAGTACTTATTAGTAAATTAAAAAAAGTACTTGATTTAAATATTACTAATACAAAAGGAATAGGGTACAAACTTGAAGAAATATGAACGTAAATCTTTTTTAACTACTACCTTACTTTTTTTTATTCCTTTAAGTTTATTTACTTCTCTTGTGCTTTATATGTATTATGAAGACAAAGTTAAAGATATGGAAGAAAATATTCTGTATCAAATGAAAGACTATACCTTTGATTTTAAATCAAAACATTTTATTTTAGATGTTATTGAAAACAAAGAAGATAAAAAATTGTTTAAAATTTATCATTGTAAAGAAGGACTTTGCGCTTATTTTAAAATGAATTCGGCAGCACCTTATTTATTAAAAGTGATTTATGAAAAAAAGAATCTTGAAAAAAAACACTCTGCTTTTTTTATAAAAATGATTAAGTTTTCTTTACTTTTATTTTCTTCTTTATTGTTTTTTTCAATGGCTTTTGCTTATTATTCAATGAGACCAATGAAAGAAGCCTTAAGGTTTTTAGAAGATTTTTTAAAAGATTTGATTCATGATTTAAATACACCAGCAACATCTATTTTATTAAATGCCAAACTATTAAAAAGGCGGGGTGATTTTGAAGAAATTGGGCGTATTGAATTGGCTGCTAAAACAATAGCTTCTTTGTATAAAAACCTAGAATTTATAAGTCCTAACAGTATTGATAAAAATGAGCAGGTTAATTTAGCTGATATTACAAAAGAAAAAGTAAGCCTTTTTGAAAAACTTTATCCTAAAATAAAGATAGACATTAAATACAATACAAAAGAGTTAATTATACAAAGTAACAAAATAGCAATGCAGAGAATACTTGATAATATTATAAGCAATGCCTGCAAGTATAATGTTAAAAATGGGCAAGTAATTATAACCATTGAAGATAATAAAATAGCAATACAAGACAGTGGTATTGGAATTAAAAATGTAAAAAAAGTTTTTGAACGTTATTATAAAGAGAATGAAACAGGACTTGGCATTGGCCTTGGCATTGTAAAACAGTTATGTGATATTTTAAAGATACGTATTTTGATAAGTAGTGAAATAAACACAGGCACAAAAGTAGAACTTTTATTTTAAAAGAATCACTTGAATAAATGCAAGTGATTCTTAATTAAGTGTAATTGATGTTACGATTGAGCTGGAATTTGAATTAAAATTAATTTTTCTTTTATGATTTTTTGAGCTTCTTTTCTTTTGCTTACACTCATATTCACTAATTTATTTTGAAGATCTTGTAACAAAATACTTTTTTCTTGTTTATTTTTTGTATTATTAATACTATCAACCAAATCATTTATACTCTTTTTTGTACCTGCTGCATATAATCCAATGGCTGCTAATAACATTACTACTGCTAAACTTTTTCCTAGTTTCATTTTAAATCCTTATTTTTTATATGTGGCAGTATAATTTAAAAGTATAAGTTAAGTATAAGTTCTAAGTAAAAATAATAAAAAGGAAAGATAAAATAAAGGATTAAATACGTAAGTGAAATACAAATAATAATTGTTATTATAGTAAAGGAAGTGTAATGCGAGTAATTTTTTCATTTTTTATAATGGTATTTTTCCAATCCTTATTGTTCTCAGCCGTATTAGAAAAAAAACGAATTCTGTATATTGATTCCTATCACTTAAACTATGGCGCAAGTGAAGATATTATTACGACATTTACAAATACATTAAACAAATCTAAGATAAATTATGATTTAAAAATAATTAGAATGGATACAAAAAGAAATAAAAGTGAAGCTTTTAAACAAAATGCAGCCATTAAAGCAAAAAAAGTTATTGAAATATATAAGCCTGATCTTGTAATTGCGGCGGAAGACAATGCCTCAAAATATTTAATTGTGCCTTATTATAAAAATTCGAAAGTGCCTTTTTTATTTATTGGAGTAAATGAAAGTGCAAAAGAGTATGGTTTTCCTTATGAAAATGTTACTGGACAAGTTGAAGTTACCCTAATAAAACCCTTGATCTCTTTATTAAAACAATATTCAAAAGGAAGCAGAATTGCTTATTTAAATGACAATACTTTAACCTCACAAAAAACATCTTTATCTTTTGAAAAAAAACTGGGAGTTAAAATACAGAAAGACTTTATTAATTCTAAACAAGAATGGAAGGATGCTTTTCTTAGGCTTCAAGAGACTTCTGATATTTTATTATTGGGATTGAATACTTTCAGTAATACAAAAAAAAATAAGGATATTGGTGCTTTTGTACTTAAAAATACAAAAATTATTACTGCCTCTTGGGACAAGGGAAATATAGAAATTTCTCTTATTGTTTATTCAAAAAATCCAAAAGAGTATGGAGAGTGGGCAGGTAAACAAGCTATTAAAATATTAAATGGTAAAAAACTTTCATTAATCAAAATAAGTGAAAATAAAAAAGGGAAAGTTTATATAAATGCACGCATAATGAAAAAACTTAAAATTCTTTTTCCTTTTGAAATATTGGATAATTCTATAATAATAAAATGAATTAATACTAAAACTGTAAAACAAAGAGGTTATTCTATACATTCATGATAAATAAAGACATAAATAAAATATTAAGTTTTGCTTGGGTATAATCCATTTACTTTTTTAGAAAACACTACGTTTCTCTAGAATGGTAGTATCGTTTTGATTATACATGGGTATATGTCAAAGTTAACGAGAAGCTTGAACATTGCTTGAATTGTTCAAACCAAGAATAGAATAGAGAACATTACATATAATATATATTATTGTCATCTGTCCTATTAATTAAAAGGGAAAATATGCCTACTATTAATCAATTGATTAGAAAAGAGCGAAAAAAGATTGTTAAAAAATCTAAATCGCCAGCTTTAGAAAGTTGTCCACAAAGAAGAGGGGTTTGTACTAGAGTTTATACTACTACACCAAAAAAACCTAACTCGGCTTTAAGAAAAGTTGCAAAAGTAAGATTAACTACTGGTTTTGAAGTTATTTCATACATCGGTGGAGAAGGTCATAACCTTCAAGAGCATTCAATTGTTTTAGTTCGTGGAGGTAGAGTTAAAGATTTACCTGGTGTTAAATATCACATTGTTCGTGGTGCTTTAGATACTGCTGGTGTTGCTAACAGAACTGTTGCAAGATCTAAATACGGTACTAAAAAACCGAAAAAAAAGTAGAAGGATTATAAAATGAGAAGAAGAAAAGCTCCCGTTAGAGAAGTAATGGCTGATCCTATCTACAATAGTAAAGTGATCACTAAGTTTATTAATACAGTTATGTTAGATGGTAAAAAATCTACAGCACAAAAAATTATGTATGGTGCAATTGCCAATCTTGATACTAGAGGCGAAGAAACTGGTATTGAAGTATTTGAAAAAGCAATTGAAAATGTTAAACCACTTTTAGAAGTTAAATCTAGAAGAGTTGGTGGAGCAACATACCAAGTACCTGTAGAAGTTAGACCAGTTAGAAGACAAACTTTATCATTAAGATGGTTAGTTGACGCTGCTAGAAAAAGAAATGAAAGAACTATGGTTGAAAGACTTGCTAACGAATTATTCGAAGCAGCTAACGACAGAGGCGCATCATTCAAGAAAAAAGAAGATATGCATAGAATGGCAGAAGCTAATAAAGCATTTGCTCATTACAGATGGTAGGAATTTAATATGGCAAGAGTTACACCACTAAAACAAGTTAGAAATATCGGAATTGCTGCTCATATTGATGCAGGAAAAACGACTACAACTGAGAGAATTTTATTCTATACAGGTGTTGAGCACAAAATCGGTGAAGTTCACGATGGTGCTGCTACTATGGATTGGATGGAACAAGAGCAAGAAAGAGGTATTACAATTACTTCTGCTGCTACTACTTGTCACTGGACAAACCCAATGGATCAAACAGATACTATGATTAATATCATTGATACTCCAGGTCACGTTGACTTCACAATTGAAGTTGAGAGATCTATGAGAGTTCTTGATGGTGCAGTTGCAGTATTTTGTTCAGTTGGTGGGGTTCAACCACAAAGTGAAACTGTTTGGAGACAAGCAAATAAATACAGAGTTCCAAGAATCATTTTTGTTAACAAAATGGATAGAACTGGTGCAGATTTCTTTAATGTTGAATCACAAGTAGGTGAGAGACTTAAAGCGAATCCTGTTCCTATTCAAATTCCTATTGGAGCTGAAGAAAACTTCGCAGGTGTAGTTGATTTAGTTGAAATGAAAGCTATTGTTTGGGATCAAGATGCAGAAATGGGTTCTAACTACCACGTAGAAGAAATTCCAGCTAACTTAGTTGATAAAGCGAATGAATACAGAGAAAAATTAGTAGAAGCAGCAGCTGAACAAGATGAAGATTTAGAAATGAAATACCTTGAAGGTGAAGAAATTACTAATGACGAAATCATGGCTGCAATCAAAAAGGGTTGTTTAGCAATGAACATTACTCCAATGATTTGTGGAACTGCTTTTAAAAACAAAGGTGTTCAAACATTACTTGACGCTGTTTGTAGATACTTACCTTCTCCAGTAGAAGTTGAAGATATCAAAGGTGAAACTCAAGAGGGTGAACCAGTTATTGTTGCATCATCTGATGATGGTGAAGTTGCAGCTTTAGCTTTTAAAATTATGACAGATCCATTTGTTGGACAATTGACATTTGCAAGAGTTTATAGAGGAATCTTAAAATCTGGTACTTATGTTCTTAATTCAACTAAAATGAAAAAAGAAAGAATTGGAAGACTTCTTAAGATGCATGCAATCAAAAGAGAAGAAGTTTCTGAATTATATGCAGGAGAAATCGGTGCTGTTGTTGGATTAAAAACAACAATTACGGGTGATACTTTAGCATCTGATAAAGAACCAGTTATTTTAGAGCGAATGGATTTTCCAGAACCAGTTATTTCTGTAGCAGTTGAGCCAAAAACAAAAGCTGATCAAGAAAAAATGGGTGTTGCTTTAGGAAAACTAGCTCAAGAAGATCCTTCTTTTAGAGTTAAAACAGATGAAGAATCTGGTCAAACTATTATTTCAGGAATGGGTGAGCTTCACTTAGAAATCCTTGTTGATAGAATGAAAAGAGAATTCGCAGTTGAAGCAGAAGTTGGTGCTCCTCAAGTTGCATATAGAGAAACTATTAAAAATGCAACTAAAGTTGAGTACAAATATGCTAAACAATCTGGTGGTAAAGGTCAATACGGTCACGTATACTTAGAACTTACTCCATTACCTGCTGATTCAGAAGATAACTATATCTTCAACAACAATATTAAAGGTGGATCTGTTCCTAAAGAATATATTCCTGCTGTTGATAAAGGTTGTCAAGAAGCTATGGCTGGTGGAATCCTAGCTGGTTACCCACTTGTAAATATTGAAGTTTCATTATATGATGGTTCTTACCATGATGTAGATTCATCTGAAATGGCGTTTAAATTAGCTGCTTCTATGGGATTCAAGAAAGGTTGTAGAAGCGATGCTGCTCAACCAGTTATTCTTGAGCCTATGATGAGAGTAGAAATTGAAACTCCTGAAGATTACATGGGTGACGTTATTGGAGATTGTAACAAAAGAAGAGGACAAGTTCAGTCTATGGATGACAGAGCTGGTATCAAATTAGTTGTTGCAATGGTTCCTTTAGCTGAGATGTTTGGATATTCTACAGATTTAAGATCTATGTCTCAAGGACGTGCAACTTATTCTATGGTATTTGATAACTATGCTGAAGTTCCAAGAAATGTATCTGATGAGATCATTAAAAAGAGAAATGGCTAAAACTGTTTAAAAGAGTGAGTAACCTCACTCTTTTAAGTTTTAGCGAGCTTTTGTTAGTGTAATAGAAATCTATGATTTCGTAATTACACCAAAAGGTCTGCGGGAAGTAATAATTACTTCCCGCTATTTAAAAAAAAAGCCTCAATACCTCTGGTTTTGAGGCTTTTTTTTAGTAAATTTTGAATTAAAACATTAAGACTTCACATTAATCAATAAAAATCAACACCTATCCTTTCTTTATCCAACTCTTCAAGCAATATTTAATCCTAAAATACATTTCCAAGATTAAAAATAAAACCTCACATCCAAAATTTACAAGTTATCATTGCTAAATAATTCTCTTTTAACTGTATAAATTATATAAAATAGCCATTATAATAATTTATAACTTGTAATTTAATAACATCAAAATAACAAAGTAATTACTTTGTAAAAGCCTAAATGTACCAATAATAATAAAAATTTATATTAATTTAAAAGAGTTTAGCTAGAATTATTAAGACATAATCTATAGGATATTGAATGTATACA
>Ga0105359_10002035_pt1 | contig 16896 bp, 14 predicted proteins | sample GOMGulsemesocosm_6_FD_83659 | JGI IMG/M metagenome (GOLD analysis project Ga0105359, IMG submission 83659) | Methane-oxidizing microbial communities from mesocosms in the Gulf of Mexico - GOM8C Gulf of Mexico | ecosystem: Environmental > Aquatic > Marine > Cold seeps | place: Gulf of Mexico...
AATATAGCGATTTATGTGCCAGTTATTATAAGACTTTGAAATTAAATGATATTATCTATGGTTTGTTAGAGGAGGGGTTGTTGTTTCCCAAATTTGGGAAGTTAATTTCCCTCTGATGGGAAAATTAAAAGATAAGCAACAATTTCTAAAGCACAAAAGCCTAGTAAATTACGAGGAGTCATTTAGTCAAATTACAGTTGTTCTCTGTATTGTCCTGGTGTCAATTGAGTACATTTTTGAAACCATCGAAAGAACGACCTAGGTTCATTAAAGCCCAATTGCTCGCTAATATCGTTTATGTTAATCATCGAATGAGTTAACAACTCCGTAGCTTTCTTCAAACGCACTTCGTCAACTAAGCTCTTAAATTGTGACTCTTTTGTTTTAAGTCTTCTTTGCAAGGTTTTAGCACTTAACCCTAGTAATGCTGCAATATTTTGTTGAGTAACTTGACCGCTATTGAGATTTTGTTTAATTAAGGCTTTTGTCTGGCTGACAATATCATCTGTTTGAGATAATTGAGCTATTTGTTGTTTAGCATGGTTTTCTAACGTTGATAACAGTTCTTTATTTCCTTTGTTTAAAGGCAATGCCAATAAAGCTTGTTCAAAGATGATTTCGTCTGTCGCTTGGTTAAACAATACCGAGCAATTGAACACTTTTTGATACTCAGCACAGGCCTTTAGATTTGGTTCATTTCTGCTAAGCAGTACTTGAACAGGGCTACTATCGTCACTAGTTAAATAGCGTGCAAAGGTTAACCATGAGGCTAAACAGTTGTCTATGGCATGTCTTCGTACCAACTTGTCGTTAAATAAACATGACCAACCGATACTAAAGTAGTGACCATGCTCTTTTTCGACGGGTTTAAAAAAAGTGGTACCCATATCGCCTACTAACTTTTCAAAAGGTTGAATTTTGGTGATAGCTTCCCCTAATGTTTCGCAATTCATTGTAATAAAACCTAACACACTGTAAGAATTTGCTTGCACGTATGTAGCAGTGTGCAATCCGAATAATTCATCTTTTGATAATTCGATAAGTTCGGCTATTAACTGTTGGAATTTTTCGCCTCTGATATGTTGGGCGCTACTATTAAGAACGTCTTGGCTCAAGCTGAGCTTTTGAAGTATTGCATCTAAAGGAAGGTTTTGCGCTTTAGCGAGTTGCAAGTATTGGTTTACCGCAGCAATTGACGCTTGCCCTAGGTCGTTTTTATCAGTCATATTTTCTCTTGAATTCTACAGTTAACTTAATTGGATAGGTTAATTAGTCACTTGTCTGTCCAGTTTAGACACTATAACTGTCTTTTTTGGACATTCCATCTATTTTGTTAAATTCTTAAGATAACTTTAGCAATATTCCCAAAAGGCATAATTTTCAATCTGCATTAGGTAATAATATGAGACGTTGTAATGGTCTGAGTAATGAACTTCCTAAACAGGAAGATTGATGATGAGTAAATCATTAAAGAGGCAAGACGACCTATTTTTAACTATTGATAATGGTACGCAAAGTATTCGTGCCTTACTGTTTGACCTAAAAGGGAATTTAGTTGCAAAGAGCCAAATAACCTTAGATGCATATTTTTCTGATTCTCCAGGTTGGGCAGAGCAGAGTCCTGATTATTTTTGGCAAATGCTTGGGCAAGTATGTCAACAGCTTTGGCAACAAGATACGGTAGTAAAACTAGGGTTAAAAGATAAGGTAGTCGCGGCAACAGTAACCACTCAACGTGGCACTGTTGTTAATTTGGATAAAGAGGGTAAAGCACTTAGACCTGCGATATTATGGCTAGATCAACGCCTTGCTGATTTTAATGAAGAAGACGCGAAAGTTATGCCGTGGTATTGGCGTTGTTTGTTTAAGTGTGCAGGGCAAACGCAAGTTATTAACTATTTTCGACGCAAAGCTCAGGCCAATTGGCTAGCTATCAATCAACCTGAACTTTGGCAGAAAACAGAAAAATTTTTGCTCTTGTCAGGTTATTTAACTTATAAGTTAACAGATAAATTTATAGATTCAACTGGCAGTATAGTCGGTTATTTGCCGTTTGATTATAAAAAGCAACAATGGGCTAGTTCGGTTAGTTGGAAATGGCATGCTTTAGCAATAAAGAAGTCGATGTTACCACTATTAGTAAAACCAGGGCAAAAGTTAGGCGAGATCACTGCAAATGCTTCTAAGGTTACTGGGTTAAAGGTAGGTTTACCTTTAATTGCAGCGGCATCGGATAAAGCATGTGAAGTCTTGGGCTCTGGCTGTATAGAACCTTCTACCGCAAGTTTAAGCTATGGCACAACGGCAACGATAAACACAAATAATATAAGTTATCTCGAACCTCAATCGTTTATCCCTCCTTATCCTTCTGCAATACCCGACCAATTTAATGCAGAAGTAATGATTTATCGTGGTTTTTGGATGGTGAATTGGTTTAAGAAAGAATTTGGTCAAAAGGAAATACAAAGAGCAAAAGAAGCCGGAGTAACACCTGAAAGTTTATTCGATGAGTTAGTGACAAAAGTGCCCCCTGGCTCTATGGGATTAATGTTACAACCTTATTGGTCTCCGGGTTTAAAAAATCTCGAAGCTAAAGGTGCAATTTTAGGCTTTGGTGATGTACATACTAGGGCGCACATATATCGAGCAATATTAGAAGGACTGGCTTATGCCTTAAAAGAGGGTAAAGAGACCTTAGAAAAAAGACAAAAGCAAAAAATTAGTAATCTAATAGTCTCGGGAGGAGGTTCACAATCAAATGCTGCACTGCAATTAACCGCAGATATTTTTAATTTACCCGTACACAGACCTCATACCTATGAGACTTCTGGTTTAGGAGCTGCAATTAATATTGCAATGGGCTTAGGCTATTTTGACAGTTATGCACATGCGGTTAAAGAAATGACGCGTATTGAAACAACATTTTTACCTACAAGTAAAAATGTTGTTTTATATGAACAATTGTATCAACAGGTTTATAAAAAAATGTACCAACAGTTAAAGCCATTATATAAAAAAATAAAAGAAATTACCGGTTATCCAGAATGAAAATTTTCTATTTTTAATATGAGAAAGCCAGTTATCAAAGTAGCTGGGATGAATGTTTAGAACAAATAAAAAATGAAAAACTAAAACAATTAACTAATTAAACAAAAGATAGAATTTGAGGAAACAAAATGCAATATACCCGTCGTAAGTTTATGAAGACATTGGTTGTTAGTGCAACTGCAATGGTTACAACCAGCCTTGTCGGTTGTGGTAGTTCGGACAATAAATCCGTTGTTGTCGTTGAGCCAACGACACCAGCCGTAGTTGGAATTCAAGATGGAAGTATATATTTCCCTCAATCTGTTGTTTCAGGCGATCCAAAGCCTGATTCTGTTATCTTATGGACACGTGTAGATGATGGTACGGCGAGTGATATTTTGGTTACTCTGCAAGTAGCTAATGATGAAACTTTTAGCAATTTAGTTGTAGAACAAGAGTTTAACGCGATGTCTAGTGCAGATAATTGCTTAAAGATACGAGTAACAGAATTAAACGCTGGCCAACATTATTATTACCGCTTTATTTACCAATCAGATGGATTGCATTATACAAGTCATACAGGACGTACTAAAACGGCGCCCGCTATTGACAGCGATACCAAGGTGAAATTCGCTTATGTTTCTTGTCAAGATTACATTGGACGGTATTACAACAATTACTTGTCGGTTTTAGACAACGATGATATCGACTTTGTTGTTCATTTGGGGGATTACATATACGAAACAACGGGTGATGCGCTGTTTCAGTCAAGTACAGCGGAGCGTTCTATTGAATTTACTGACAGTGAGGGGGCATTAACGATTGGTGTTGGTGATAATGCGAGTCAAGCCGCTAACAGCCTAGATAACTATCGTCAGCTATACAAAGCGTATCGTGGCGATGAGTTATTACAGAAAGTACATGAACGTTTTCCTATGATAGCTATTTGGGATGACCATGAGTTTTCAGATGATAGTTGGAGTGATCGAGCTACCTATTTAGATGGTGCAGGCGATGAGCAACAAACTCAGCGTAGGAAAAATTCTGAGATGGCTTACTTTGAGTATATGCCTATTGACCATCATCAACCCCATACCGATGCAGACTTGCCAAGTGGTGCAATGGACATTAACGATAGTCATTTATTCCCAAATACGCGCATTTATCGAGATTTTCATTTCGGTCAACATTTACATTTAGTAATGACAGACTTTAGAACTAATCGTCCTGATCACATAATTCCTGAAGACGCCTTTCCAGCTGCCGTAGAGTTAGATCAGGCAACACTGAACGGCTTTTTACTGGCTACAGGTATGGTACAGACACAGGTCGATGGTGTGATTAGCCAAATGTCTCCTTATATTAATATTGATGATGCGATGTTTGCCCCATACAAAGGAACGTTTTTAGAAATATTCACTGGTATGTATGCCCAAGAATTAATGGCGCGTATTGAAATGGATGGCAACGAAGCCCTAGTAATAGGGCAACAGCGTGCAATTGCAGCCATGCAAGGTAACTTAACAACCAGTTATTTAAACCAAGTATTAGTCGGCGCTAAAGCAAGTTTACCTGTTGAACATCCAATTCAGCAATTGCCTGCATTACCTGAGGAAGGTGTACAACGCGGTTTAGCTTTCTACACCATGGGTAAAACCTCGTTGTTTAATTACTTAGGCAGCCGCTATTTCGTTATTAAAGATACATACGACTTATACGCAGGTTATAAAGAGTATGTTGCGCAACTACAAGGTAGCTCCGTACAGTCGGGTTTCGATGCGGCCCAAACGGGATGGATAGCACAAACATTTGCGACCTCGACAAGCTCTTGGAAATTGCTCGGTAGTTCGGTTTCATTTTCGCCGTTAATTTTCGACTTTTCCTCTAGCCGCGTAGATTCAGGTATGGTGCCTTTAGAATTTGTTCTCGGCTCTAGTTTGATCCCCGAAGCGTTAAAACAACGCTTTTATCTTGAGGCTGATCAATGGGATGGTTTCCCACAATACAAAGAGAGTTTTGTTAATAATGTTTTAAGTACTTACGGTGTTATGACGCTTGGTGGCGATGTTCATAGTTCATACATTACTGAGCATAAAGCCAGTGAAGTGACAGGGCTAAAATCTTACAATTTTACTACTTCTTCAATATCATCAGGTACATTTGGTTCGTTTTTGGAAAATGGTATGAATGACATTTTAGCGCAATTAGGGGATATTCCCGCTGAAGTAGCACAATTACCTTTGTTTTTTGATACGTTAGTGAAAACAGCGACCAAGCGAGATGATATTGATGACAATTTAGTTTTTTCACGCATGGCAGAACACGGTATTGTTATTGTGGAAATAAGCAAAGATGAAATGTTGGTAGATTTTCACAATATATCGAGTGATGTAGGTGGCATTGATACTGTCAAACAGAGTTTTTATGGTGACGCGACAGCATTTCTTGCTATGGTGCGAAAATACCAATTTAAAGTGATTGACGGTGAACTGATACGTTTAGCTTGATCCATTTATTCAATGTGCTACCCCAGTGAATTAGTGAGATGAACTCGTGTGTTGATGCAACACAATAAAATAGCACAATGGAATATTGCAATGAAATAAGCATCGCAAACACAATCAATGTTATGCTCTGAGTAATATTATTACTTAGAGCATTTTTTTGAAAAAAATCACTACTTTGACATGGTTAACCTTCTGTTTATCGCTACTTATATTTTCTTTAGGCATAAGTTGGCAGATTAACCGAACCATCGATTTTTCGTATTCATTTTGGTATCAAACATTAGATATTGATGCGCATATCAATCAATACGCAGCAGAAAATACTCAAGGAAAAAAAGACTTTGTCAAAACAGAAGCTAAGCAACACTATGCATTGTTTGGTCAAATTGTTGATGGGATCTCTCAAAGTGGTTTTGGTTTAGCCGATATAAATTATCAAGTAGCCACTAAAAGGCAAATTACCGATAAAGAAAGGCTTGATAACATCAATGTACTACCTAGAGCATTGCTAACCAATTCAGAAGTTGTACACTTACAGGATGTCAGTGATTTAGTAGACAATTTAACTCAACTTTGGTTAATTAACCTTGTCTTGTTAAGTCTTCTAATTATTTATGCTTTTAAGTCAATTAATTTTATTGGCAAGACTCCAACTAGTAATAAAATTGCTATCACTTTGTTTTTTATCGTGCTCTGTTTCGCTTTTTTGTATTTCTTTGGTGTGACTGAGTTTTTTTACTATTTGCATACGTTAATATTTCCAGATGATCACCAATGGTTTTTTTATTACCAAGAATCTTTAATGAGTACGTTAATGAAAGCACCTGATCTATTTGCTGGCATCGCTGCTGCTCTTTTTATTATCGCTAGCTGTATTTATAGTGTTATTTATCATTATATAAATAACACTATAAATACTAGAAAATCATCAACAAAGAAATTGACCCATTAGATTCTTGATAGAAAACTTTGGTAATGCAATAGCTATGACAAGTTGCATTTCAAGCATAGGCTAGTTAGGGTAAATGGATAGCACTAATGTAATTTTTTTAAATGTAAGAGGGCCCAATGATATACAAATGTATAATATCTAGCATAGTCGCGATTTTACTGTCTGGTTGTTATTCTGTTTGGCATGATATTGATGATTTTGCTAATAAAATAACTTGCGCAGATAAGAAAACCAACTTAATAAAGTCAGCATTGGTTTATCAAGCTGAGGCAGTGTTTGTCCCTCAAAGCCAATCTCTACAGGTACAGAAATCATCAGAAACTGTGGTTATCCAGTTTGATAATAATGAGTCAATTACTCGGGTATCGATCTTTAGGATTGAATTAAGGTTTATGGGGCTTTCTCGGCGTCAAGTGGCACCGGTTACGTTATTAGATTGCACAATAAAATAACAATAACGCTCGCATTACAATCGACTTTAGCTGAATGTAGTTTTAATTAAAAAAGCTTGGATTATGAAAATAGCTTTTTAATTACCGTAAAAAAACTATCCTTATTTTCAAAAGGCTCCGGAGGAAGATAGCTACTTTCTAAAACTAGCAACCTTAATGATACCGTTGCGCCATGTCCCCATGGCCACCAGATTGCTAATAGAGCAGGCTGGCTTGAGTTAGCAGGGCTTGAAAAGAGTAACTGCTCTTTGGATAGCTTTGTTAGTTCACCAAGTTGGCTTTTAAGGTCTTTTGGCATTGCTTTAACTGATTTTTTATCCCATTTATGTTCAAATTGATCAGCAAGTATTGCTAGAGTATGGTCAATCTTATCTCGAGCAAATTCTGAAAGTAGCGCTTTTCGATTTTCTTCCCACTGCCATTTATGACCATCACCAATCGCGCTAATGACTCGTTCACTTGCTGTTTTTGTTTTATCTTCAATTTGTAATACATTAACGTCCATTTTATGCCTTTGTGCTAAGTTATTTTTATTATTGGTATTACTTTATTGTTATAAGCTGCTTTACTGATCAAGCAGCATCCTCAACTCGAATTTTGGCCTTAATAATTTTAATTTCTATTTTAGTGCGACCACTTCGCTGACCTAAGCTTTCAATTTTATCCATAACACCATAGAGATCAGTCGTAACTTTGCCAAAAACAGTATGTTTGTTGTCTAAAAAGGGAGTTGCTTTAAAGGTGATAAAAAATTGGCTGCCATCAGTATTCGGTCCCGCGTTAGCCATACTTAAGATACCTGCAGTATCATGTGATGTTTTTCCGTCGAATTCTCCTGCATATTTGTAACCAGGATTACCTGTGCCATTGCCAAGTGGATCGCCACCTTGTGCCATAAACCCCGGAATAACACGATGAAAAACAATGTTGTCGTAAAAGCCTAATTTCGTTAGATAAATAGTACTAGTCACATGCATAGGAGCAATGTCTTTATAAAGCAAAATACTGATTTCACCTTGATTGGTCTTTAAATCCCAGTAATAGTTTTTATTTGGCGTAAAATTTAACTGCTCTGGTTGTGCTAATTTTGTCTTCCAATTCTCTTGAGTGTGGTCAATTTTTTGTTGGGCAATCAATTTATTTACTTGCTCTATTGCTGCGTCTTGGCGACAACATGCACTTAAAAGTATCGCTAATAGACTAAGGCTGATGATTTTTGATAAAGATTTCATTGGTTATCCTGTTTTGGAATATTATTGTTTTGTTGGTACTTATCGTTTCTTTTGATAGCCAAAAGCTTTTATTAAAAAGAATGAAAGCTCCAAGCAATAAATCGACTGACTTTGTTTCCTTGCGCCATTTTTATCACTTTAAACTGGGCAACATTCGCTTTTTTTAACGATAGTTTTACTAAACCTACATTATCACTTTTAGAAATTAAAACACTAAACCATAATACTTGGCTTCTATAGTGTTTACTTTCTTTAATCATGTCACGAATAAATTTAACTTCACCACCTGAACACCAAAGTTCTGCTTTTTGACCACCAAAATTTAAGTTGGCTGAGCGATTTAAATCTTTGGAGACCTCTTTATTCAAGTTGGCGTTTTTTTGTTTGTTACCTGCCATCGCTTCTTTTAACGATTTGTGAAAAGGGGGATTACACATAGTTAGATGATAAAAATCACCTTTATTGATAATGCCCTTAAAAATATTTTGTTTATTGGCTTGCAAGCGGCAATCTATTGAATGGTTAAGGCGAGTGTTTTTCTTAAGAATATTTTTTGCATTATCGATTGAGACAGGATCAATGTCAGTTGCAACAAAGCGCCAGTTATACTCAGCATTACCTAAAATGGGATAAATACAACCCGCGCCGGTACCAATATCTAACACTAAGACGTTATCATTGCTAACGATTTTGTTATCAAACGCGCTTTTACTTTGATGCAATAAATCGGCTAGGTAATGAATATAATCGACCCGTCCGGGAATAGCTGGACAAAGATAACCTTGGGGGATGTCCCAGTACTCTATATGATAGCTTTGTTTTAACAAAGCGACATTAAGTGCCTTTACTGCGTTTGCATCTGAAAAGTTAATGGTGAGCAGGTTGTTAGGTTTTGTAACGACGTGAACCTTAAGCGCGGGGTATAAAAGGCAAAGTAGGTTAATGTCGTACTTGTCTTTATGTCTATTTCTAGGATGTAATAAAGAAGATTTATTCTCTATATTGCTTGGCGGCTTTTTAAACTTACTTTTTTCCAATTTTAAAAAGTCCATTTGAATTAAATTGAACCACTTCAGCTCTTTTTTTACCAATAAGTAATGGACCGTCATCCATAAAAAGGAAGTTTTTCCAACAAGCTTTAAACACAGCCCAAGTTGTTTCAATAATATTATTACGTGCACTGCAAAAGTAGACAACAGTATTATTGTCCCACATTAGACTCTCTAAAATTAATTCAGGCAAAGCTTCATTATCACTATCCCACAAGGCTTCCCATTTACCTTGATCTTGCCATGTATTACCGTTAAATGCCCAGTCACCTTTTTTGAAAAAATCAGGATGATCTACTTGCTTGCTTATAAAGTTGTCCCACAGAGTTTGTGCGCGTTGTGTTGCCATAGGCTTGATCTTTTCAAGGTTTTTGGCGGAAATAGGTAGGCTCTTATGTTTAAAAACCCAAGCGTTTTTTAACGTGTCTAATGGCACATAATTCATTGAAATTATTCTTTTCTCTTTATTTATAAAATAATTATATCATTTGAGTGTAATAAAATACCAACATCATTAGTAAATCTACATTATGTTTGTCAAATTTCATTTCAACATCATCGCTTATGATGATGTTGAAGAATGTTGAGTTTACATGATGTGATTTTTGAACTGATGACTTAAAAGGCATCACTCACCGAAATGTAAGGATCATTTTTGTGTGCATTCCAGATGTAAAACAGCTACATGTTTAGTTTGTTTTTTATCGAAAAAATTAAATTTGATGAATATTTAAATGAAACCATACTAGCGCATTAAGCGCACTCGTATGTCGCTCGCTCATCGCGAAAATTATGAAATCGGGAATTTTTAAAGGTGCGCTACTTATTACGACCAGGACCTATTTGGTTTTTTCATGTGTTGGCTTATGTGTATTATAAAAACACTATTACACATTTAAAGAGCAAAAGTTTTATCCTTTTGGCACGCAGTGCATAATTCAACAAGTGTCAATGACGCTTCAAAAGCATATTACTTAAGATCTTAACTCTAGCAATGAGCCAGCCATGTTGAGTGTAATGAGTTAAAACATTAAAGGTAGTTTTTCCCCCTTATATGACTATAAATAATTCAACACATAAGTTTGCTAATAAACGAATTCGTTCTTATGCTTCTTAATGGAATAAGACAAATAAATAATAGGGTATTTTATGAGTAAAGTCGTGTTAATTGTAGATGACAGCATTGTTTCTAGGATGATGGTTAGAGGAACCGTGGAATCTTTTCTACCAGATGTATCAATTATTGAAGCAAAAGGAGGAGATCATTGTCTGAGTCTACTAACGCCTGAGAGTAAAATTGACATTGCGCTTTTTGATTACAATATGCCAGGTATGACAGGAATAGAATTGATTTCAGCAGTGGAAAAGATGATTTCGATTCCCAAACGGGCTTTATTGACTGCAAATATTCAAGATGAAGTAAAGCAACAAGCTGAACAGGCGGGTGTTACTTTTTTAAATAAGCCAATTGATGATGAAGCTATGAGCAAATTTTTACTTAGTTAGGAAGTATTATGAAGGATAAATTATCTCCACTTGAAATCGATGCACTCACCGAAATATTCAATATTGGTATTGGTAGAGCAGCTAACGCTCTTAATAAAATGGTATCTCAACATGTTGATTTAACTATCCCAAGTGTCGAAATCGTACCTAACAAAACAGCCAAGTCTAAATTAAACTTTGCTAGCAATAGCGATATTAGCGCTGTCACTCAGCGTTTTGAAGGTGACTTTAAAGGCCAAGCCATATTAATGTTTAGCAAGGAAAGTGGTTTGCAATTGGTGAGCACTTTACTTGGCAATAAATTTCCACCAGAAGCTTTGTCGGAACTAGAACAAGACTCATTAGTTGAAATTGGCAATGTGATTTTGAATGCCTGTTTTGGCACAGTAATCAATTTTCTTAAGTCTTCGATAAAAATAGAAATGCCCGAATTTATACAAGGCGATATCAATAAAGTATATGTTTATAGCAGTGAGAATGATTGGTCTTTATACATAAAAGTCAAATTCTCATTGCCTGATGCGAATATTGAAGGCTTTATCTCTTTTATTATGGATATTACGTCGTTAGAGATTTTTCAAGAATCGGTCAGAAAATTTGTTTTTGGCATTTCTAACAAAAATGAAGCTTAATTTTTATAATGAATAATATTCCAGAAGATATTCTTTTTTACTCTGTTAATGAACTGTCCCTTGGGATTATTATCATTGATCAAGATCAGCATGTTATTTTTTTCAATCAATGGATAAAAGAACATTCTAGTATCTGCGATACTAGAGGAGTCGGTTGTAAACTAGGTGATATTTTAGAGGGGTTTAATGATTCACGAATAAGTGATGCGTGCACCGAAGCTTTAACTTTAGGATTGCCAACCAAACTGTCTAATACTTTTAATCCTACACCATTAGCATTATTTCGAAAAAATCATATTGGTGATGACAATTTTCGCATCCAACAACAAATCACCGTTAAAAACACCCATAATGGCCCCGTTCAAAGTTCATGTACAATTATCATTCATGATGTGTCTAGTTCAGTTAATAAAGAACTAATGTTAAAGAAATTAGCTGATGAAAATAAAAAACAACAATTAAAGGCTGAGTTAGCCAATCGAACAAAATCACAGTTCTTGGCCAATATGAGCCATGAAATTAGAACTCCGATGAACGGTGTTTTAGGTATGCTTAATTTATTGTCAACAACGAATCAAAATCAAGAACAGGTTAATTTTACTCGGTTAGCTCAATCAAGCGCGGACACTTTACTAAATATTATTAACGATATCTTAGATTTTTCAAAAATAGAAGCGGGTAAACTCGAAATAGAATTAATTGACTATGACTTATTAAATAATTTAGGCGAGTTGTTGCAATTTTTATCAATAAGAAGTAATGAAAAACAGCTAGAAATTATTCTTGATGTTACTGGAGTTGACCATCAAATGGTGGTTGGAGACCCTGGTAGGCTAAGACAAATTATTACTAACTTAGTTGGCAATGCTGTTAAGTTTACAAAAAAGGGGGAAATAATTGTAAAAGCACAAACAACTTTGAATGACAGTGGCGAAATAACCTTAAATGTTAAAGTTATAGATACAGGCATTGGTATACCTATTGATAAATGTTCTATCCTTTTCGATGCTTTTAGTCAAGTTGATGTTTCCACAACACGAGAATATGGTGGTACAGGGTTAGGGTTATCTATTGTAAAGCAATTATGTAAGTTAATGGGAGGAAATATTTCGGTAAGCAGTGTTCTTGGCCAAGGAAGCGAATTTAGTTTTGATATTCAGTTAAAATCAAGTGTAAACAAACCTTTAAGTCAGTCAAATGTTAACTTGAACGGTATGAAAGTATTAATAGTCGATGATAACCATACTAATCTTGAAGTACTTAGCAAACAGCTTGATATTTTTGGTGTTGAAGTAGTTAAAGCGAGTAGTGGAAATAAGGCATTAGCTTTATTGAGTCATTATGACAGTAATTATTTTTCTATGGTTATTATTGACATGCATATGCCGAACATGTCAGGTGAAATGTTATGTGTTGAAATTAAAAAAATTAAGTCACTTGATCATCTTAAATTAATCATGCTTGCCTCAACGGGACAACGTGTTGACGCTAAGAGTATATTAAAGTTAGGATTTTCAGCATACCAGTTAAAGCCTGTTGTGATTAATGAACTACTAAATACAATGAAAGTTGTTCTTAGTAATGAACATGTATTTCAAGGTACAATTCCGCTTGAAACCAGTCACGATGTAGCAAGTTTAGAAAGGACAAATAAAAATCCCATTGTTAAGATATTATTAGTTGAAGATAATCGAGTAAACCAACAAGTAGCCTTAGGTATATTAAACAAGTTCGGTTATTCCGTTGATATTGCTGTGAACGGGGCAAATGCGATAGAAATTTTAGAAAAACAGAGCTTTGGCCCCCCTTACCAACTGATTTTAATGGATTGCCAAATGCCAGAGATGGACGGTTATCAAACTACTGAATATATTAGAAAAAATACAAATGGTTTGATTGAATCGACAATCCCAATTATTGCGATGACAGCAAATACCATGAAAGGTGATAAGGAAAAGTGCTTAGCATCTGGGATGAGTGATTATATTTCTAAACCAATAAATCCCAAGTTGCTTCAAGACAAACTTAAACATTGGTTAACTACAAATAATTAATCTTATTTTTAATAAAATAAATTAGTAGCTAAATTATTGTCCGATGTTACTTATCATTTTACCGATTATTAAATTTAGAGCTATCTCTTTTGTGGTAATTATTGCGCCATGGAAGATATTTCTATTGTCAGTTACCCCTAAGGATAATAGGCATAAAAGTGTAGGTAATTTTACTATTTAATTGGACCGTAATGTGGTGCTCGCTGCCCTTTCGTTTAACCAAATTGCACGATTTCACGCTAGGTTAATCGACTCGTTTAGTGATGTGCTTGGACCACTACCGACTTTGTTTTTATCGCCGCAGCCTGAACAGAGACTAATTCCACCATCAGCACCGTAAGAAACATTTTGTAGATCCGCTACACTGATATTTTAATTTTTATCTGAAAAGTTCTCTTTCTCTTTGTGATTGTTCATTTTTTATTTCTTGTTCTGCAGGGGGAATTGTGCCTAAAAAAAGTCGTAATCCGAGTCACAAGGCCTATATCTTTTGATGTTTTAAAGCCTCTATTTCGCGCCTGTATTCTTCTTTAGACATGCACTCGTTAAGTGATATTCATTAAATCCTACTCTGCTTAATATTGTTGATTATCTGATCGTATTAGGATAGCTTTGTTTAAAAGGGAATTTTTAAGTTTTATGGATATATATATATAGATATTAATATGTTAGCTAATTAAAAAAATGAGGTGAATTATGGAATTTATGGATATTTTGAATATGTTGACTCGTTGGGGCCATTTACTCTTTGGTATGACCTGGATTGGACTTTTGTATTACTTTAACTTTATCCAAGGTGGCTATTTTAAGTCGGCAACTCCGGAAGGGTTAGCTGATGGTAAAGCCAAACTGGCTCCCGCCGCGCTATGGTGGTTTCGCTGGGGGGCAATGTTTACTTTTATAACTGGTTTAATATTACTAGAAAGCGTTCGGAAAATGAACGTGATGAATGAGTATATTGTCGTTGGCGCTGTCATGGGAACCCTTATGTTTTTAAATGTTTGGTTGGTTATTTGGCCAAACCAGAAAATTGCTCTGGGCATGGTTGAAGGCGATGCACCAAGTGCAGGAGCCAAAGCGTTACTGGCCTCACGTACCAACACCTTGTTTTCTGCTCCCATGACATTTTGTATGTTGGCAGGGCCGCATTTTGCAGGTTATGGTATGGGCATAGGCTCCATGGCAATGTGGGCTGCATTGTGCGTTGTCGCTGTGCTAGAAGTAAATGCGCTGATGGGTAAGCAAGGACCTATGACTACGGTCCGCGGTGTAATCGTCAGTAGTTTAGTACTTACCGCAGTAATTATTGGCATACTTGTGTTTATGTAGCCTTTAATTTCATAAAATCAAGTCTTCTTACGCCGAGCGTCGTACTCTGTATCGAGACTTGAGTGATGAAATTAGGCATGAGGTTCAACATGATTATGGTTCAAAAAGAAGATTTCTACTTTTTGGAGTGTTAACAACTATTGGTATAACTGGTGCAACTGTTGATATGGCTATGTTTGCTAATTTTCCTTTAATATGAAACTGCCATATTAAAGGAAAAGGCTGAGAAGTCAGAAATTATTAATACAAAAACAGTAACAAAATTATCTTTAAAGCAAATTGATACGATTAATAAAAAAGTTGAAATTATCAGAAGTTAATGAATTAACTATACATAATAAATGCGCTTTCACGGTGTGTCATTTTCAAAATGCAACAGATCTCTACCGTTCTGTTGCACAAATCTAGCAATATCGTTAACAGCAAAAGAAGCGCATGCAGTCTAGCGTAAACTGACTAACCCTTTTCGCAACACTTTGGGGTAGACGGTTTGAGGATCACTTTTACCACTTTGCGGACGCTTTCAAATACTAAAAAACAGTTTCCTAGGTACAACTTTGTGCCAAAGAGTAGACCTAAATAAATTTGCACGCAGTCTTAGATAACTAGAACGAAACATTAGCAGCTTAAAATGATATAGCCTGTATCTTATTTAGCTCGAAATTTTTCGATATTGGCTTGGGGTTTGCCCTGTTTCTTTTTTGAACGCGGTATAAAATGACGACTTTGCGTTAAAACCGACACGCATGGCAATATCTAATACTGTATTTTGACTCTGCTCTAACATGCGTTTCGCGGCATCTACACGATACTTATTTACATAGTCGAAAAAATTCATCCCTAGCGTTTCATTTAATGTTTGTGAAATGTAATTTGGTGAAGTAAAAATATGTTTAGCTAGCTTTTGCAAGGACAGAGAGGCATCTAAATAGAGTTCGCCTTCACGCATCGCTTTTTCTATCTTTGCTGCAATGAGTGAGGAGTGTTGTTCATCTAACGCTGAGCGTTGATATTTACGCTGCAGGCTATCGCCTTGAACGAGAACTTCTTTGATATCATCTTGGCTTTCATATAGCTCTTCAAAGCCTGGTTTTTGTCTAAGCCCCCAAATAGCAACACTCCAGAGCATCACTAATATCACTGTATTCGTCAAAATGGGATCGGTTTGGATTGAGTAAAATAGGTTATCTAGCACAATATAGACGGCCAAAGTCACCCAGATCGTCCCTACAACAAAGAGTAACCAGCTTAGCCATTTTATTTCTCTCGACTCCGTGCTGGCAAACAAGTCTTTTAAGTGCTGACGATAGCGATTAAGCCTTCGAATAATTTTGTAAAAGTAAAATCCTGATTGTACTACCCAGCCAAGTATCAATATAAGAGTGGTAATAAGCATTCCGTAGAGTAAATAGCGCAGTATGAAGGGGGTACTGGTAAGAATTACATCATTTCCTTCAACTAATAAGGCGTTTTTAATGTCGGCAGGTATGATTATAGTCAATAGCGCAATAAGTGTGCCTACACCAGCGGGAATAAAATGACGTAAATATTTGCGACTGAAACGCCATGGTGTTTCAGAAGTGAGTCCCTGAACATAAAACCAGAAACATGGGCTAATAAGTAAAAGTGCAGGCAGCGAAAGGATCAAAAATGTTGTTTGTAACGATGGGGAAAAAACAGCTAAGGTTGGCTGACACATTACTACACCAATGGCGACTAAACAGATGCCTAGTGGTAAGTAAGTTTGTCGCTCAAAAGAGCGCAAAATAAGTAAGTTTGCACCAAAAACGATTACCACTAAGGTGGAAACATTGAGTGCAAGCAACGCTGGATTTTCTATCACAGTAAAATCTCGAAACTAACGTGTAAACCAGAGAATAGAGGGTCTTATAGCATTTAATAAATGTCCGAACCTACAGGGTAATGCATTGAAACTGTTCTGGCCAATATGCTCGGACGACTCTGCCAAAGGTATTCTACATAATTTACATATCCTTAGCTAGTTGGCAAAAAAGTGAACAAAATGCCTGATTCAATAATGATAAAAAATAATGTAAAAATAAAAAACACACCTTTCAATTGGCCTGTTGTGGGTTTTCTACTTTTTATGGCCGGAATTCCCGGCTTCCCAGCTATTTTTCTACTGGCCTTCGTCG
>Ga0105359_10002044_pt1 | contig 16809 bp, 14 predicted proteins | sample GOMGulsemesocosm_6_FD_83659 | JGI IMG/M metagenome (GOLD analysis project Ga0105359, IMG submission 83659) | Methane-oxidizing microbial communities from mesocosms in the Gulf of Mexico - GOM8C Gulf of Mexico | ecosystem: Environmental > Aquatic > Marine > Cold seeps | place: Gulf of Mexico...
CGTACGGCTGTTGGACCATGGGAGAAATTTACTTTAATCAACCATGATAGCTCTACCTGTATTAATGATGGCGATCGTGTCTACATACGTGCAGGTAACGGCAAGTACTTTGGAGCAACTAACCCTAATGGTTATTTAGATGCAAAAGGTAACGGTAAAAATGATTGGCAGCGTTTTACCTTTAAAAACTTAACTGACAATGTTGGCTGTTTACAAGATGGCGATCGTATTGCACTGAAGAGTTTTCATGGCCGCTGGGTAAATAGCAACAGTAATGGTGGTGCAGATGCACAACTGGTTAACTTATCTTTCCCTGGCAAGTTCACCTTAAACTTCCGTTAAGCTATTACTTAACAATATGAATACCACGTTGCCTTAACTAATCCACTTTAATTAAGGCAACAAAGCTTATAAATTGTGTAAATAAAAAATCCGATGAGTATTTATCATCGGATTTTTTATACTTATTTTTCAAAGCTTAGATGTACCACTTAATATATTGAAGAACTACAGGGTTACTCTTATTGAGTTAAATATTCGGTCACTTCCTTCATACTCACTTCACATTTCATTTCTAAAATAATGTTACTTAAATTAATGTGATACCCTCAAAATGAAATTATCCTCAGCTATCTTCAGTCTAGTTACTTTGATAACCATTAATGCTTTCCCAACGGCACATGCTGCTTTAATCACTTTTGACACCTCATCAAATGGTAATGTTTCAGAATCTACTATTACAGAGTCAGGCTATGACTTTGACTTAAACAAAAAAGCGCTGATCACTGATGAAGCTTGTGGCTCTCCTACTTGTGCTAATAACGATTCAAACTTCCTATTAGTAAACTATTTTTCATCAGGAGAATCTTTTTTCTCTTTTTCTAGAACAGATGGCTTAGGTTTTGATTTTTACGGCTTTGATTTAGCCGAAGGGCAAGTTAACCGACAAAATTATTGGGCAACTAGCATACAAATTTCAGCAATAACCATGCTAGGTGAAACAGTTAATCAAAATTTCACCCTAGATTTTATTAATGATGGAGCATCAGGAATTGCTGATGACTTTCAAACATTCACAACCAATAGTAACTTCTCCAATTTAGCTGCTGTGGTTGTTAATGGTTTTGGCGGTATTGATAGAAATACATACAGTGTTGATAACATTAAATTAAGCACTGTGAGCGTGCCAGAACCGAGCACTATTGCATTATTGAGCATTACGTTTCTTCTTGTAAGTTTAAGAAAAAAATTAATTTAGGTGCTTCACATGAGTAAATATATAGTAAAAGCAATTTTCATTCTTTCTTTGATAAGTGCTTCAGCTAATGCAGCACTTATTACTATGGACGATAAAAAGTGGAATATTACTTGGATAAATGACTCATTCAATAACCTAAATAATGACTCTAGCTTAGAAGCCCAACCATGGTGGGGGAATGAAAGTTCTGCTGTTGATTTTGCCAATGCGCTAGGTTATATCGAAGACTATGATGATGATGGTGGTTTTGGACCAAAATTTGCCTTTGCAAATGAAAACTCAAACGTTTCTTGGGCAAACACGACACTTTCTAGTGGTCATTCAGTTGAAGAATTTCCAGTTGAAGATATGCCTTTAGCTTATGCTTATGCGCAATTGTTAGAACCAATATTGGTTAATGGTCAGCTATGGGATATTTCTTGGGTTATCGGCTCTTTTACTGATTTAAATGCAAATAGTTTACTAGAATCTCAGGCTTGGTGGGGAGATGAAAACCTAGCAATAGATTTTGCTAATGCTTTTGGCTATATGGATGATGGTGATGAAGACCAAGGCTTTGGGCCTAAGTTTGCATTTAATAATGAAGGTTCAAATATTTCATGGGCTAATACAACATTACCTAGTGGTTATTCTGTTGAGTCTTTTCCTGCTGCCGATATGTCACTTGCTTATGCTTTTGCTGAAAGAGTACAGACAGTTCCTGAGCCGAGCTCTTACATTTTATTTTCAATAGCGCTGCTCATAGCTGGCTATCGTAAATCATTGAAATAACGACTAGCTGGCAATGTAGATCTATAAGACTCAAGGACGAGTACCCAGCTTTCCTTGTTTGATGTTTGTACTTACCCAAGCATTAATCAAAATAACTAAGTGCTAAAACTCATCCCAATGTGGTTTATCTCCTAATCGCTGCGCAATAAAGTCTATCAATAAACGACATCGTTCAGATAAAAATCGTGTTTGTGGGTATACCGCATAAGCATTAATTTTTGCTAAGTTAAACTCATTCATTATCGGTAGCAAATCTCCGTCCTGTATTGCTTGGTAAGCCAAAAAAGTTGGTAGATAACAAATCCCTTTTCCTTTTATCGCCATGGCTTTTAAAAAGTCACCATTATTGGCTTTCATGATGGGGGCTAGTTGTACGTTTTGTGCTTTATGCTGCTTATCAAAGAGCACAACCTTGCCCTCTGCTGCACTGCCTTGCCCTATATTACCGTATTGCAAATAATCCAATCCTGCTAACTGAGCTAAGGTTTCGATTTGTCCATGCCTTTTAATAAACTCAGGGCTAGCACACAGTACGTGATTTATCGGGGTTAAACATTTTGCTTTTAAACTAGAGTCTTTTAACTCAGCAATGCGTATCGCTAACTCATAACCCTCTGCCAATAAGTCTATATGCCTATCCACAAAGTCTATCTGTAAATTTAACTTGGGGTGCAGTGCTGAAAACTCATCAATAATCGAGGTTAGGTGTAATAAACCAAATGACAAGGGCATGGTCATTTTTAAGGTACCCGAAAGTGAGGTTTTCACCCCGTGGGTTTGTGCATTGAGCTCTGCGACTTCATCGATAATGTTTATCGCCCGCTGATAATATAAAGCGCCCGCTTCGGTTAAGCTCGACTTCCGTGTTGTTCTTGAAATCAGCTCAGTGCCTAAGCGACTTTCTAGTTCTTTTAAACGTTTACTGACCGCTGACTTCGCCATATTCAGTTGTTCCGCTGCTTTTCCTATGCCACCGGATTCAACAATGCGCACCAGTAGTGCCATATCTTCCAACTGTCCCATTTTTCCCTCATTAAACTTTTTGTTAGAGAATAATCATTGTTCACTTTTAGAGAATTATCATTTGCAAATATCGCTGTTTATTGAATTTTAGTCAACAAGTAAACTTACCTTATTGAATCAGCTAGCCACATTGAAACAGGCTAGCCTTAACTGATTATCAAAAACAACTATCAAGATTCACCGACAAAGTGAATAACAACTCAATTTGGAGAACAAGATGAACAACACGACTTTAAACACAGCACAACAAATTAGCGCACCACTAGGTCGAGTACTTTTAGCCACTATGTTTTTTATGGCGGGCTTAACTAAAATCACCGGCTACGCCGGCACACAAGGTTATATGGAGGCTATGGGTGTCCCTGGCATGTTATTACCGCTGGTTATTGCCCTCGAAGTTATTGGTGGTCTTGCCATAATGCTGGGTTTTAAAACCAGGCTTGTCGCTTTTTCCTTAGCCGGTTTTAGCATTGTCTCAGCAGTATTATTTCATGCTGATTTTGCAGACCAAATGCAAATGACCATGTTTATGAAAAACATCTCTATCGCTGGTGGCTTTTTAATACTTGTCGCTCAGGGTCCTGGCGCTTATGCGTTAGATAACCGACTTAGCAATAAGTAATGTCTAAATTAACTCATCAACATTAAGAACTCAGCAAATGGAGGCTGTAATGATCAACAGAACTTTGCTTAAAAGCTTTTCAGGTATTAATACCGCTGATGGCGACGGTGTAAAACTTACTCGCATTATAGGTTCGCCACAGTTAAATATGCTTGACCCTTTTTTATTGCTCGACTGCTTTGAAAGCGAGCAAGCACAAGATTACATCGGTGGCTTTCCAGAGCATCCGCACCGCGGTTTTGAAACCGTGACTTATTTACTCAATGGCAAAATGCGCCACAAGGATAATGCTGGTCATGAAGGCGTCATAGAATCAGGGGCGGTGCAATGGATGACAGCTGGTCGCGGTATTTTGCACTCTGAAATGCCAGAGCAAGAAGACGGCTTATTACAAGGCTTTCAACTTTGGGTCAACTTGCCACGCACCGACAAAATGACTGCGCCAGCTTATCAAGAGTATGCCGCCGACACTATTGCTGTTGAGGCACTAGACAATGGCGGCAACATCAAAGTTATTGCCGGTAAAACGGATAAAGGCACCATTGGCCCAGTGAACAATAATTATGTTTTTCCTACTTATATGGATATCAGTCTGGCAAAAGGTAGCGACGTGAGCCAAGCGATTAGTGTTGGGCATAACGCTTTTATTTATCTACTTGAGGGTGAAATTCAAATTGTCTCAGAAGATAGTCAGCAAACACTATTAGCCAAAGAATTAGGCGTATTGAGTGATGGGGAGCAAATAACGATTAACAGCGCTGAGCATGCTAGTCGGTTTTTATTAATTGCTGGCAAACCGTTAAACGAGCCAGTTGCTCGTGGTGGTCCTTTTGTCATGAATACCGAAGCAGAAGTACGCCAAGCCTTTGTTGACTACCAACGCGGCCTTTTTTAAACCTTAATAACTGAATTATAAACTTTTCAATTAAAAAATATTTGGAGTAATAACATGGGATTATTAGTAGACGGTAAATGGCAAAACCAATGGTACGATACTAAATCTACAGGCGGCCGTTTCGAGCGAAAAGCACCAAGCTTTCGTAACTGGATAACCGCAGACGGCAGCGCAGGACCTTCAGGTATCGGTGGCTTTAAAGCTGAGGCTAATCGCTATCACCTATATGTTTCATTGGCGTGTCCTTGGGCACATCGCACCATTATTTACCGAAAACTTAAAGGTTTGGAAGAGATGATTTCTATGTCGGTAGTGAATGCTTTTATGGGTGACGAAGGCTGGACTTTTGCGCCAGGTGAAGGTGTTATCGCCGATCCTATTTTAAATGCTACTAACGCTCATGAAATTTATACCGCAGCACAAGCAGATTATACTGGCCGTGTCACTGTGCCTATTCTGTGGGACAAACACACCAATACTATTGTCAGTAACGAATCACCTGAAATTATTCGCATGTTTAATTCCGCTTTTGATGAGGTTGGCGCACTACCGGGAGACTTCTCTCCAACTGAGTTATTGGCCGAGCTTGATGAGCTAAATGACTTTATTTACCCAACAATTAATAACGGTGTTTATCGAGCAGGGTTTGCCACCACTCAAGCAGCTTATGATGAAGCTGTGGTTGAGGTCTTTGACGCCTTAGATACTATTGAAGCGCGTCTTGCGACAAAACGATACCTCACTGGCGCAACAATTACTGAAGCAGATTGGCGCTTATTTACTACCTTAGTAAGGTTTGATGCTGTCTATGTTGGTCACTTTAAATGTAATTTACGCCGCATTGTTGATTACCCTAATATTTGGGGATATGTACGTGATTTATACCAAGTGCCGGGCATAGCTGAAACTGTCGCTATGGATTACATTAAAGCGCATTATTATGGCAGTCACGAAACCATTAACCCTACTAGGGTGATTCCTGCCGGACCAGTGCTTGATTTTACTACTGCACATCAACGAGATACTTATCAATTTGACTTAACTACAGTGGCAGAGTGCGTATAAAAATCAAAAGTGTGTCAGCTAAATACTGACACACTTTTTTTAATCATTACGACCATGCATTGTTTAATTAAAACTGATAGACAAGTGTTACATAACCACGTTGGCCGACAGTATCATAAGTAAAAACATCGGTATTAGCATCATTCCAGGAGGTCAAGTAAGGCGGTTTTTTATCAAACAAGTTATCAATACCGGCAGATAACTGTAAGTTATCTGAATAACTCCACTTTAACTGTACATCATGATAACTAACACTCGGTACTGAGCTACCAATAGGTCCGCCACCATTTTCATCATCGGCTTTACCAATGTAACGAACACTATAAGCAAACTGCCAATTTTCAATAGCGGCACTGATATTTACATTTGATTTCCATTCAGCAAAACTTCCACGATCCGCGGTGATCTTACCAACTAACTCTTCTGTTTCTGCGCCCGCAAAGGCAGTATTTTCATGGGTAATTAAATGGGTAGTATTCCAATTCACTGCTAGGGTTAGCTTATCAAATTGCCCTTTATATTTAACATTGGCATCAACTCCTGCAACCTGCTCATTGGCAGCATTCATAGGACGCTTTAATAAAGAAGTGACTTGCTTGTTCACTGGATCACGCTGAAAGCTATCACAATATGCCTGATAGGCCTTAGGATCTGTATAACATAGGCGCAGCATATTTGAACCTGCAACCGAGTTAATAGCTTGATCTATTTCAATATCAAAATAGTCGAGGGTAAAAGATAAATCTTCAGCAAAAGGAGTTTGCCAAACAGCACCTAGGGTAAAAGTATCAGCTGTTTCTGGCTGTACCTCTGGATTTCCACCAACACCTGTTTTTATTGTTGAGCCTTCTTGAACAAAACCTGCTGGTACTCCGTCGGCTAAACAATTAGTTAAAATGGTACCGGTAGCGTTATGACAAGGGTCGATGGTAATTAGGTTTTCCGTATTCGTACCACCAAATAACTCTGTGATGGTTGGTGTTCTAAAGGCGCTTGATTTTACTGTTCTTAACATAAAATCTTCACTAATTTTCCAAGTGAGTCCTAACTTGTGCGTGGTATCAGAGCCGAAGGTAGAATAGTCTGAATAACGCAGTGCCACTTCAGCATGTAAGCTTTTTGCCCAAGCTTTATCGCTAAGCAGCGGAATGGCAAACTCAATAAATGCTTCATTAACATCATAACTACCTGCAATAGGATCTTCTTCACCATTTAAATGGGCAATAGCATCAGGATTACGCCAGCCTTTTTCTTTCCTGTGTTCGAGACCTGCGGCAAAGGATAACTGACCACTGGTAAATTCAAGCAAATCACCATTTAACTGGGCTTGGAATGATTGCATTTCATTGCCACCACTGCCCTCTCGCTCATAAGTGACATAATCTAAGACTTGCGGTGATAATTCATTAACACCAAAGTAATCACCACATGGAATAGCAGCGTTGGCTTCAACACTACAAAGTGAGCTATCTAAGGTTTGCGCAACTCTGTCATCATTCATATCGTAACTCCAGCCATCAATACCGGTATTACGACCATAGCTATAACTTAATAACCACGACCAATCATTACTGAAAACACCATCAAGTGCTAAGGTTGATTGCAAAGTATTGGTTTCTTGATAGAACTCCGGATCGTCAACTTCAATATTACGTCGACTTTTAAGCGTTAAGTCTTGCCCGGTAGGGTTGTAAATAAAATCTGCAGAAACATCTATATTTTTAAAGCTACGCGGCGTGACAATTTGACTAGATTGTCTATTGGCATAAATAACCTCAGCCGATAACTTCACCTCATCATTGATATCGTAATTCAGCATTGATGCTATATTCAAGCGTTTCATTGGGCTAGAGGCGTTTAATGATTCGAACCAGTTATAACCATGTTTGCCATTATTATAGGTTTCATAACTGTTGCCATCACCATTGGCATCTTGGTTAAATTGTACTTCCGAACCATCAGCCAAAGCACCTCGACCACCTATGGTTCTACCTGAATAAAAACATTCCAGCTTGCCATCTTCTTCTGTTAATGGACAATCATTACGCGCAGATTGTAAAACACTGCCATTATCAACATAGTTGATGTTTAAAATGGCATTGCCTCGGTCAAAGTTTCCACCCAGTAATAAGTTGAAATCTTTATTTTTGGCATCGCCTTCAGCACTCATACCTGCTTTCGCTGAGAATTCACCGCCAGAATGTGATTTTTTAGTAATAATATTAACGACGCCGGCCACAGCATCGGCGCCATAAATAGCCGATGCGCCGTCAGTTAATACTTCAACACGCTCAATTATGGCTACCGGTATCATGTTGAGATCAGCGCTATCATTTGCGCCAGTACCACCGGCAACAATACGACGACCATTAAGTAAAACCAAGGTACGTTTTATGCCTAAACCACGTAAGTTAATTTGTGCTGTCGCATAACCATTACTGGTCCAGTAAGCATTAGTAGCATTGCCCGCAGGACCTGCAGATACTGTTAACTCTTGTAGTAACTCTTCAACATTAGAAATACCCGAAATTGCGATATCAGCGGCTTTAATCACTGTAACTGGACTAGCAGATTCCATATCTAGTCGTTTGATTTTTGAACCGGTAATTTCAATACGCTCAATGTCTTCTTGTTGAGCTATTGCAGTGGTGGTTAAACAAAGCGCGGCAGCGCAACCAAGGAAGATTTTAGATTTTTTAAGTAACATAATTCACACTTATTAAATGACTACGAAATTTCCGCCAGTATAAGAGCAAAGTGTGCAATTGGGGTGCGACATTCGGTCGCAGTTTGACAGTTGATAAATGTTTATTAAACCTTACTTGATGTAAATCATATGTTTTTAACTGTAGCAAAGTGCAACCAAGAGAAAACAGATAAAAAATAATCAGGTTGGCAATAAAGTAAATGTGCCTTTGGCTTATTAGTAGCCATTTATTAGCCGTACTTAAACACCACTTTATTAATAAAGTGAATACCTTGGTTCGTTTTTTCCCATTGTTAGTTAAGCTTTCACGTTTTTCAGAAAAGCTTCCCTTTTTCGGTAAGGCTTCATTCCCTCTTTTACAAACCAAAACCACATATATATGTAAAATCAACAAGTTACAACCTTGGCACGCTATTGGCTCTATTAGCCGTTAAGAACCCGTTAAATAAAATGGACAGTAACACCATGGATATAAAAACAACTCAGATAAAAAAGAAGTCATGGATAAAACCTTCGCTACTAATTATTGCTGCACTCACCCTTAGTGTTTGGCAATTTACTCAAGCCAGCTCAGATGTATCCATAGCACGTAATGAAATAAACATTGCGGCGATAAAGCAAAGTGATTTAGCTTTTACCATTTCAGGTTTTGGTAAGTTAATTGCTAAACATAAACGTTTATTAACCGCACCAACAAGAGCCACAGTTGAGGAAATTTTAATACTGCCAGGAACACAAGTAAGCAAAGACACTGTGATAATGCGGTTGAACAATCCAGATCTATTATTACAAGTTAACAATGCGGAAATGGATCTAGCTCGTCACCAAGCCAGCTTAAGAGAATTAAAAATAAATCAAAAAAGTGAATACCTTGCTCATCAAGCCACACTTGGACAAATCAAAGCAAAGTTAGCGGCAGCAGAATTAAAAGTAGAGGCACAGTCAGGCTTAGCGACTAAAGGCATAGTCTCTTCGCTTGATTTTAAACGCTCTAAGCTAGCAGCAACACAATTAGCTGAGCAACTTGTTATCGAGCAACAAAGATTGAGACATTTAGAAAGTGCTCACCAAGAAAAAGTTGCCGTACAAAAACAATTTGCTAAGCAATTAACAGCCAACTTAACGCTAAAACGATCATTGCAAGCAGGCTTAGTGATCCATGCTGATATAGAAGGGGTTTTACAATCTATGCCGGTAACTTTAGGGCAAAGTGTTAATGCCGGTGAACAGCTAGCATTAGTGGCAAGTAATAAAACCATGATAGCTCAACTGAAAGTTCCGCAACAAGACGCACAAGAGATTGCCATAGGTCATCAAGCAGAAATCAATACTCGCACAGCACTGGTTAGAGGTGTGGTAAACCGTATCGATCCGGTTATCACTAATGGTAGCGTGCTTATCGACATTGATATTACAGATGCTTTGCCTGCCAATGCCAGACCAGAGCTGAAAGTTGAAGGAAAAATTGAAATCGGTGTACTAAGCAATACTTTATATGTGAAGCAACCAATTGGCATTAAAGCAAATTCAACTAAGCAGCTTTTTGCTTTACTTGCTGACCAACAAACAGCAACATTACGCACGGTGAAGTTTGGTCGTGTTATTGGTAATAACATCGAATTACTCTCTGGTGCTAGCGAAGGTGAACAATTTATTGTTTCAGATACTACTCGCTGGTCGCCAAATCATACCCTAACAATAACTGATTAATTGCTATTTATTAGTAATCACTTATTCGTAAATAATTAACAAGGAAAGCATTATGACCAAGCAAGCACTTATCGAACTTAAAAATATTAGCAAAGTTTATTCAAAAATAGATATGGAAACTCATGCGCTAATCGACATCAACATGGCTATTTATCAAGGTGATTACCTATCGATTTCAGGCCCATCTGGTTGTGGTAAATCAACGCTCTTATCGCTGTTAGGTTTATTAGATACACCAACAGGCGGCAGCTACTTAATTAAAGGCCAACAAGTAGCAAACTTAACTGCAGACGAGCGAGCTGAAATAAGAAACCTTCATATTGGTTTTATCTTTCAGGCATTTAATCTAATTGATGAAATTAGCGTTTATGACAACGTTGCCCTGCCACTTAAATATCGTGAGCCAAAGTTATCAGCTAAAGAAGTTGATGAGCTAGTAATGAATAGCCTTGAGAAGGTTGAGATGCAGCACAGGTGCTCACACAAACCCAATCAACTCTCTGGTGGTCAGCAACAGCGTATTGCCATTGCCCGCGCGCTGGTTGGCAAGCCAAGTATCTTATTGGTAGATGAACCCACCGGTAACTTAGACTCTAAAAACGGTGATTTAGTGATGGCGCTTTTAGATAACCTAAATAAAGAAGGCACCACCATTTGCATGGTGACACATGATCCTAGATATGCTGATCATGCCAAAACTAAGTTGAATTTATTAGATGGCGTGATTTTAGACAACATCACCTTACAGGAGGCAGTATGAGATTTCTAATCAATGAAATAAAAACCACAGCTGCTAGCTTATCTCGTGTACCTGGTTTTGTTTTTACCACAGTATTTACCCTGTCATTAACACTTGGAGTGTTACTGGCGGCATTTAGCCTTAATCACTTATTAATTTTTAAAGCATTGCCCTACCCAGATGCACAAAACTTAATATTAATGGAGCAAGAGTTACAAGAAGGCGAAAGAAAGTTTTCTGGTTCACAGTATTTTGTTGCGCAAAAATTAATGTATCAAAAGCAAAAAAGCCTAGATGCGATGGCGTTGGTATTTCGCAGCGACGCAATATTTGCAAGCTTACGCGACAAACCTTTAACTGAGCTCAGTTATGTAACCCCTGAATATTTCGATATGCTGGGCACACCCATTGTTATCGGCCGTGCTTTTACTGAGCAAGAGAATATTGATAGCAACAAAGCCAATGCATTAATAAGCGAACAGTTATGGCGTGAACAATATGGTGCAGATAGTAATGTTCTTGGTCAAAGCATTACCTTAGGTGAACAGCAATATAAAATCGTCGGTGTTGTAGCTTCGAGCTTTGCTGAGCCAGCTAACTTTGCTGAAGATGCTAATTCAAATATTTGGCTACCATGGGATTTTCATGGCCAAGACGAAGAAACATGGAATTATGTCTACAGTCAAACTGCGGCCATAGGAAAACTCTCTCCAGGCACGACTATTGCCCAAGTAAGTAGCGAGTTTAACAGCCTTGTTGACCCTCTGTTTCAACAAAATGGTCGTGTGGGTACTGCCAAACATCAAGCAGTCATCGCCCAATTTCAAGACTTACAAGTTGCCATCATAGGTGACAATAAATATATCGCGCTATTAATCTTACTCGGTGCAGGAGTATTACTACTTATTGCTTGCGCTAACATCGTTAACTTATTCTTTTCCAGAGCGGCACAAAGACAACGAGCCTTAGTTATTCAAGCAACTTTAGGGGCAAAACTTAAACATCTATTTTTTAATATTTGGTTAGAAAGTTTATTACTCTGTACCGCATCAATGGTCATCGGCTTAGTAATTGCCGGCTGGACTATCGAGCTATTACGCAGTGTCGCCAGTCATGCATTACCACGTTTATCAGAATTGTCTTTAGATCTAACCGCCGTTGCTTTTGCTGCTCTATTAACACTTACCTTATCACTAGTATTTGCCTTAATTACTTTAAAATTGATTAATCACAAACAGTTAATTGCACAACTACAATCAAGTGGCAAAGGCAGTGGTGCTCAAGTAAATAGCAAAGTTCGCAACGCCTTAGTTACCAGTCAAACCTGTTTAGCAACCTTGTTATTGCTAGTGACCAGTTTAGTGATGAGTAATGCCCTAAAAGTATTGAATCATCCACTAGGCTTTGAAGATGAAAACCTTTATAACCTAGAGCTAGATATTGGTGAAGGTTATCCCGAAAAAGAAAGTAGAAGTCAACTGTCTCGTGATTTACTGACGAAACTGCAAAATATCGACGGTGTAACAGACATATCACGTGCAAGTAATCCTCCTATCAGGCGTGGCAGTAACAATACCGGACTTTTTAATAGCGACAATGTTAAGTTAGGTCACTTCTCATTTGTATCCATCGATGACAATTATTTTAATACCGTTGGTTTAACCTTACTTGCTGGTCGTGGTTTTAATGAGCAAGAAGTAAGAGGTGCAAGTGACACTATCATTTTGAGTAAAACTGCTGCGATGAAAGTTGTTGCAGGAACAGGTGATGGCAACGGTAAGCTTGAAGATATTATTGGCAAAGTTGTTTATTCAGCTGGCGGGGATAGCTGGCCTGTGGTTGGTATAGTAGAAAACGTTTATAACCCTTACAACCATGAAAGAACTCAGGGTGCAATGATGTACTTTCCTGACTCACGCACAAATTTTATTATTAGAATGCAAAATGGCAATATTTTAGAAAAAACAACCATGCTAAATTTACTCGATGAACATTTTGCTGATATTAAAGTATGGCGCTTCACTTCTGTTGCTGATATTCATGAAGAGTTGGTTTACCAAAAGAAACTCACTTTATGGCTAAGTTTACTATTAGGTATTTTTGCTTTGCTCTTGGCTGCGATAGGTATTTATGGTGTTATTAGTTACAACAGCCAAATGCGCCGTTATGAGTTAGGCATTCGCATGTCACTTGGTGCCAAAAGTAAACGTATATTAATAGAATTTATTAGTGAATCATTCACGCCAATTGCCGCCGGTTTTGCCTTAAGTATGTTAGTTGCCTTTGGACTTTATAGCTTTGCTCAACAACATATTAATCAGTGGCTAAGTTTTAACTGGCTGATGATAACGAGCAGCTTACTCATATTAATTGCCATTGCTTTAGTCGCTTGTTATTTCCCGGCGAAAAAGATCATTGCTAGCGATCCAATTCAGGCATTGAGAAATGAATAAGCCAGAAAGCTAATAATAAATACTGCACTCCCGATTAAATACATCGGGAGTAATAGTGAGATAGTAGCTACCAATAAAGAGGCTATATAAGCCTCAAATAAGTATCATGTAAATAAGGATAAGATGAAAAAAACAATCATTGTTGTCGATGATCAAAGTGATTTACGACTGTCGGCTAAGTTTATTCTCGAAAACTACGGCTTTAATGTCTTAGAAGCCGAATCTCCTTTGCAAGCGTTGGAAGTAATCGCTGAACACAGTGTAGATTTAATGTTGCTTGATATGAATTTTCAATACGATACTACCTCGGGCCAAGAAGGCTTGGACATGTTGAAAGCCCTCAAAGATAAAAACTATCACTTCCCAGTTATTGTGATGACTGCCTGGTCTACAGTAGAAATTGCCGTTGAGGCAATTAAACTTGGCGCCAAAGACTTTATTGAAAAACCTTGGAAAAATCAGCGTTTAGTGCAAATCATTGAACAACAGTTTAAATTAGGCTCAGTACAATCAGAAAATAAACGTTTAAAAGCTCAACGTCCTAATAACGAAGTCGCTATGCTAGGAGAGTCTGCCGCCATGCAACTAGTGCTTTCTCAAGCAAAAAAATTGGCGGTAACTGATACTCCAATACTTATTACCGGTGAAAACGGTACAGGTAAGAGTATGTTAGCCAATTATATTCATCAGCACTCTGCCCGTAGTAGTGAAAGTTATGTCACAGTAAATATGGGTGCTATCCCTGAAACTTTGTTTGAAAGTGAGCTATTTGGTCATACTAAAGGTGCGTTTACTGATGCCAAAAAAGACCGCATGGGCCGTTTTGAAGCCGCTGAAGCGGGCAGTTTATTTCTTGATGAAATAGGTACAATACCACTGAATTTACAGCCCAAGTTATTACGTGTACTTGAGACTGGCGAATTTGAGCCGGTTGGATCAAGTAAAACATTACAGGCCGAAGTCAGGCTCATTGCCGCCAGTAATATTGATTTTCAAAAAGCCATTGCCGATGGTGATTTTCGCCAAGATTTATATTACCGCATCAACACCATAGTATTAGAAATCCCACCATTAAGGCAACGAACAGAAGATATATTGCCATTAGCAGAACACTTTTTAGCAGAAAAAAGCCAAAAGTATAATAAACACGATTTGTCACTATCAGAGCAAGCCAAAAAAGCCTTATCTCTTTATGAGTGGCCCGGTAATATCCGTGAACTTAGCCACGTCATAGAACGTGCAGTATTGTTAAGTGACACCAATGAAATAGAAATTACTGGTTTGAATGACCAACTCGTACAAGGTAACGATGGTGAAATGCCCTTTATGACCATAGATGAAGCCGAGCAAAACTTAATAAAACAGGCACTTTCAAAAACCCAAGGCAAGGTAGTAGAAGCAGGTGAATTATTAGGCCTAGGTAAAAATGCCATTTACCGCCGACTTGAGAAGTATCAAATTGATCCAAGATCTTAATACTATTGCTGATAGCAGTACTAGCATAAGCCTAGAGCGCCGCTTTAGCTGGTTAATCATTGTAAGTTTAATACCAACACTAGTGCTTTTTATTGCAACAGGTGTGGGCTTTAGCTTTAACTTACTTAGCTGGTTTAGTCTTGGTCTGACACTTGCTATTATTTACACCTGCCTGGTGATTGCCCTCTACCGTTTAGTTATCACGCCCTTTTATAGCTTAACCAGTTTAACCGAAGCACTCAAAATGGAAGACTATAGTCTCAGAGCAAAATCACCTTTTAACCAGGGTATAGTGGCTAAACTCTTTAATGAACTATCAAGTCTTAGCCAAAGCCTGCAAGTAAGTAAAAGCCGCTATGATCAACAGATGTTTCTGCTTTATGGCTTGATTGAACAGTTAGAATCACCAGTATTAATTTTAGATCAAAATGATCAACTACAACATGCTAACCCAGCCGTAAGCAAACTGTTTTCTGTACCTTGGCAAACATTAAAACAAAGCCCTGCGCAAAAGCTAGGGTTAGCAAAACGTGACGGTTTTTGGGGCTTTAAAGAGAATAATCCACTAAACATGACCAAAAAGTGGCAGGTTAGACAAAGTGAATTTAAAGAGAATAACAATAATTACCAACTATTAATGCTTAACAATATTAGTCAAGAATTACAGAAAAATGAGCAGCAAGCTTGGCAAAATATTATCCGTATTCTTAACCATGAAGTGCGTAACTCGCTCACGCCAATCTCCGCGCTAAGCCAAAATTTATTAGAAATGCCAGATCTTAAAGCTGAGCAATATCAGCAAGCGGTAAAAATCATTGATAGTCGTAGCAATAACTTATTAGCTTTTATTGATAGCTATTCAGATTTAGCCAAATTACCGCAGCCCACTATGCAATCATTTAACTTAACCGAGCTACTACAAGATATTGCCAATTTAGTGCAACAAGTAACCATTAACATATCTAAACCTATACTTATCAATGCTGATAAAGGTCAACTAGAGCAAGTACTGCTCAACTTGATTAAAAACGGCAAAGAGGCACAACGCTCGAGCGACAGCTCGGCCGAGGAAGTTGAAGTTAAGATATATAAAAGTAATCAAGGCGTTATTATTGAAGTGCTTGACCAAGGCTGTGGTCTAGCTAATACCGATAACTTATTTGTACCTTTTTACACAACCAAAGAAACTGGCTCTGGCATTGGTTTAGCGCTAAGTAGACAAATAATTAATAACCATCAAGGGCAACTAACCTTGGCAAACCGAACAGATTTAACGGGTAAAGCTCATGCTACAGGTGCCGTTGCAACCATAACTTTACCTGAGATCTAACTGAGTAATTTTCAGATGAAATTTATGGCAAAAGAAACAAGCTTAGCCACATAAAGTTGACTTTCGCCCTACTGCTTTTCGATTACAAACCACGACCAAACTGAAGAAACGTTTGAGAAAGTATGCGTTTTGCAGCTTCTTTCGATAGACAATTAGATAGTTGGTTATCATTAAATAATTCTTTACTGATTTCCTTTTCAGTTGATGACCATGTCATTTTTGCTAACACAACTTCAACCCGGCAGCTAATATTCTCATCATTTAAAATATAGAAAACCTTAACCTTATTAGATCGCTCAACAAGGCTTTTATAAGGATAATTGTCAGCCGCATCTATGGTGAAATGCTCTGCATTAGCTGGCAATAAAAACAAAAAAGAGCTTAATATAACTATGATTTTAAATTGATTTATTGAAATGTTTTTCACTTTAATTCTCGATTAATATCTTGGGTGTGATGAAATATTAGTTATGGTAAGGTTATAAAACAAACGATATTAATTTAACTATAATTAAGAAATTCTTAAGTATGAAATTTTTACCTCCGCTGAAATCGCTACAGTTTTTTCTGGTAGCGGGACAATCTAAAAACTTTAAACAAGCGTCTGAGCAACTAAACGTGACACAAGCCGCTGTCAGTCAACAAATTCGACTGTTAGAGGAAAGGTTACAAGTTAAGTTGTTTGAACGTACTAATAAGCAAACTACGCTCACCGAAAAAGGACGCAGACTATTACCCTTTATTCAAAGAGCATTTGAAG
>Ga0105359_10002046_pt1 | contig 16802 bp, 11 predicted proteins | sample GOMGulsemesocosm_6_FD_83659 | JGI IMG/M metagenome (GOLD analysis project Ga0105359, IMG submission 83659) | Methane-oxidizing microbial communities from mesocosms in the Gulf of Mexico - GOM8C Gulf of Mexico | ecosystem: Environmental > Aquatic > Marine > Cold seeps | place: Gulf of Mexico...
GTAAAATAGAGTTTAACCCACAAAATATAGATTTCATGAAGATATTAACGGCTGCGTTGTCTGAAATGGAAGCTTATATTATGGAGAATAAAGTTCACGTTGTTGTTGATAAAACCAGTAGTAAAACGATCGTTTGGGCTGAAGAGCATCTGATATTGCAAGTCTTAATTAATTTACTGTCTAATGCTGTAAAGTTCAGTCCAGAAGAGGGGGAAATAACGGTAAGTATCGTCAATAAAATGTTATCTATCGACAATATAAAAGATGGAGAAAACAGAAGTTTTCTTGAAATCAGTATTAAGGATCAAGGGCCAGGAATACCTGAAAATGAATTTCAGGCGATTTTTGAGCAGTTTGTCCAAAGTTCTAACATTAAAGCTGCTACTAGTGGTACTGGATTAGGCTTAGCTATTAGCCAACATATTCTCAAACTTCATCAGGGTAAAATACAAGTTACTAACCTGCCAGAAAAAGGAGCATGTTTTAGCTTTGCATTACTAATAACCTCTTGATGATATCATGGCTAGTATATCTGTGACGCTGTTGAGTAAGCGAGTCTATTTAAGCTCATTGGCTTTTCGCTATTTACCTTGATAGTCAAAAAGACTTTCTTTAATACGCCAGTAATACTTTTGTTTTCTGGCGATGACAAAGTCTGGGTACGGCAATATGTTAGCTAGCTTTAATGCTTGTTCAAGATTAGTCACTTCAAACGACTATACTGGGTAGATTAACTCGATGACATTCATTAATAATAACTAAAGAGTAGGGCTCATTAAAATCATCAAGATTACGGACTGCCGAATGAATGCTGGCGAACGTGACTTGGTGCTGAGTTTCTTTAAGTTTTAATCCTGCAGAATAAATACAGGCAGTAACACCATATCTTTTATGTTTTTGATGTATTTGCTCGACCAATTCTTTAACGTGACTAAGCTTGAGTATCTTTCGTTTTGCTAAGTGAGCAAGTTCGGCAATTACCAGGTGTTTACCTCACGGCATGATCATTATAAATTGAACTTTTAGCTTTAGTCTCGATCAGATCCCAATATAATACATTGAGGATAATTAACATGGATGCGACTTTCTTGACCCACTTTGATTCAGTTTCTGACCCACGTATAGAACGTTGTAAAAAATGTAACTTAATGGACATCCTCTTACTCTCGATAAGTGCCGTTATGTCTGGCTCTGAACACTGGAAGGACATTGAAAACTTTGGACATATAAAGCTTGATTGGCTACGTCAATATGGTTTTTTTGAAGCGGATATTCCGCGTCATGACACAATCGTCCAAGTATAGTGTAGATTAAAGAGTGACGAAATTGAGCAAGCAATTCAGTCTTGGATATCTTTACTTGTCAAAAGTACTGGTTGCGATGTAATTGCCATTGACAGTAAAACGGCACGACGGTCTTTTTCCACCAAAAACAGAAAAACTTCGCTCCACACCCTCAGCCCATGGAGCTGTCAGCATCAACTAGTTTTAGGGCAAGTCGCTGTAGGTACTCATTATTCCCAAGATATAGTGAGCCCATAGCTAATTATGATCTCTCTAAAAAAGCTTTCCGAAAAATAATAATAATATTTTCATACTGTTTTCACCTATCAATCTACAGACTTTTTCTTATTTTTTACTAAGTCCCCATTCTTCACGAACTTTTACATTGCATTCAGGGCAAATTCCATGACTGAAACTAGTATCAGCATGAGTACTTATATAAGCTTCCATCTGCTTCCATGAATTTTCATCATCTTTAATTTTTTTACAATAACTGCAAATTGGCAAAACATTCTTTAAGGTTTTAAAAGCATCTATCGATTGTTGAAGCTCAGCGTTTTTGTTTTGAAGTTCAGTAGTACGCTCGTGGACAATTTTTTCTAACTTTAGATTTTGAAGGTGTTCTAAACGTACTTTATTTTGCTGATTTCGAATAAAAGCCAGTAATAAGCTAGCCAGTACCATAGTGTATAACGTATAAGCCCACCATGATTTCCATGGAGGTGGTAAAACCGAAATACTAAGAGAGGTACCCGTAGCATTCCAGTAACCACTTGAGTTACTGGCTTTTACTCTTAATATATATTTACCTGGTGGTAAATTAGTATAAGTGGCTCTTCGATTTTTATAATCAGTGACGATCCAGTCTTTATCCCAGCCTTCAAGTTGATAAGCATACTGATTTTTTTTAGGATTGGTAAAATGTAAGGCTGAAAATTCAAAAGCAATAATATTATCATGATGTGTTAATACAATATGGCTGGTCGAATGAATAGCTTGATCTAATGTAAAACCGGATGATTTCTCATCTGAGTTAGGTTCATGTATAAGTACTGGTTTATTGAGTAACAACATCTCAGTGATAATTACTCTTGGTATTTCTCTATCGTTAATCATGTTTTTTGGATAAAAACGATTAAAACCATTGTTACCACCAAATAACATTTCACCTGTTTTAGTTTTAAATGCCGCAGATAAGCTATGTTGACTAACTTGTAAGACATCACCCATATCATAATCTTTAAACTTCTCATTAATGAGATCAAAACTGGATATGCCTTTATTGGTGCTTAGCCAGAGATAACCTTGATTGTCTTCGAGTATTTCAAAGATCGAATTATTTGGAAGGCCATCAGTTTTTTGATAGGAAAAGAAAGTCTTAAGATTTCTATCAAATTTATTAAGTCCCCCCCCATCAGTGCCCACCCATAGTGTGCCATTTTTATCTTCATATATGCTCAAAACACCATCAGTTGATAAGCTATTTAGCTTATTAGTATGATTTCGGTAATGTTGAAACTTTCCTGACTTTGGAATGAATTGATCCAAACCACTAGCCGTGCCAATCCATAATGTGCCTGTTCGATCCTCATAAATACTCCGCACATATTGATTTGATAAACTATCAGGATCATTGGCATCATGTAGATAACGTTTAAACTTTCCGGTCTTGGGATTGAAATGATTTAACCCTTTCCCCTGAGTGCCCACCCATAATGTGCCAGAAGAGTCTTCCAAAAGACTCGATACTCTATTAGAAGATAAACTTTCTGGATCATTGGCATCATGTTTATAGCGCTGAAACTTTCCTGTTTTGGAATTTAAATTGTTTAGACCTTGAGAAACAGTACCAACCCAAAATATATTCGTTTCGCCCTCAACAATACTCGATACAGAATTAGAGGATAAACTAGCCGGATCATTAGGGTCATGTAAGTAATGCTGAAATTTCCCTACTTTCTTGTTGAAAAGATTTACCCCTCCCCCCTGTGTTCCAACCAATAAATTGCCGAAAATGTCTTCGACAATACCTGATACTTTATCATTTGATAAACTTTTTGGATCATTAGAGTCATAGCGATAATGCTTAAATGTATTAGGCTTGGGATTGAAATGTGTAATACCGCCACCACCAGTTCCCACCCATATCGTGCCTGAAAAATCTTCATAAAGGCTCAATATTCTATTAGCGAATAATTTTTCAGATTCTTTGACATCAAAGCTGATATGTTGAAATTTATCTGTTTTTGGAATAAATTTATTCAAACCATTAAGTGTTCCGACCCATAATGAACCGGAGCGGTCTTCATATATACTCGTTACTTTATTACTTGATAAACTTTCCGAGTCATTAGCATTATGGCGGTAATGTTGAAACGTATCTGTATTAGAAATAAATCGATTCAAACCACCTAGTGTGCCAATCCATAGGGTGCCTGTCTTGTCTTCATAAATATTTCGCACATAATTATTTGATAAACTTTCTGGGTCATTGGTGACATGTAGATAACGCTGAAACTTCCCTGTCTTAGGATTGAATCGATTTAAACCTTGACCACGAGTGCCTACCCAAAGTGTGCCGGTTTGATCTTCGTATATACTCGATACTTGATCACTTGATAAACTCTCCAGGTCGTTGGTGTTATGTAGGTAACGTTCAAACTTCCCTGTCTTAGGGTTGAATCGATTTAGGCCTCCGCCTATCGTACCGACCCATAATGTATTTTTTTGGTCTACATATACACTCGATACATGATTACTTGATAAACTTCCAGGGTCGTTAATATCATGATAGTAATGCTGAAACTTTTCAGTTCGAGGGTTGAAACGATTTAGCCCCCCATCACGGGTACCAGCCCATATTATACCAGTGCGGCCTTCCGCAATTGAAAATATCTTGTTGCTAGAAATGGAATGATAATTACTTTTAGAATTTTTATATATCTTGAAATTATATCCATCATATCGAGCCAAACCATTATAAGTACCTAGCCATATAAACCCATGCATATCTTGTAAAATGGTTAATACACCATTCTGTGGTAGGCCATCTTCTGTCGTAAGACGGTTAAAACGTAATTGTGGTTCTGCAAAGGTAGGTAACGAAAAAAGAAACACTAAGCAGCAGAAAGTGATTTGTAATAAAATATAAAATTTCTTGTACGCAATATCTATCATAATTATCATAACAACGTTATTTATTTCATATATATATATAGCACAAATCATTTATACTGGATTTATCTCCTTGTAACGAAATCAAATTAGTAACATGAAATGTACTGACGGAACTTTTGTCAAAGACATTGATGGATCAAGTATTGGTGTGATTTAACGCGCATAGACGGCGATAACTAAAAAATTAGGACATATAGTCAGGCTATAATTGTTGGAATATTTTTAAAGTTTTCTGGTTAAGTTCATTTGGCAGATCATTATTTAGTCATTGAGTCTATTTAAGCTCATTGGCTTTTCGGTATTTACCTTGATAGTCAAAAAGCCTTTCTTTAATACGCCAGTAATACTTTTGTTTTCTGGCGATGACAAAGTCTGGGCAGGGCAATATGTTAGCTAGCTTTAATGCTTGTTCAAGATTAGTCACTTCAAACGACTCCGCTGAGCCCAGTTGAACACTGATTTTAGTGCTAAGGCGTTTAGAAAAAATATCATTGAACGCTTTAACTTGATAAGGCTTAGCAAAGTCAAAAGATTCATTAAGTTCAGTGCCTTCTTCATCATGGTAAATGATTTTTAACTTATCAGCGCCTTTATCACTTACCTTTGTTAAATTAAGACCTGAACAGCGAATGATTTTTGAATCTTTAAGTTGCAGTGCTTTTTTTAACATGTCATCGGGATCGACTAAGACCTCAAGGCACTGTAAACAGGTACGGGCAGCTATGTCATTTTCACCACCGCAGTGAGGACATTCTTTAAAGACAAAGCGATAGTCACATTGAGTTTCTGTCGTTTGCTCTTCAATGAGAGAATTAACTAGACCTTGGCATCGTCGGCCGTAATGTTCCACTAAATAACCGTCATCATCACAAATGCCCCAAAATGTATTGGGAAATTCACAACTTGGGCAAATGACTTGCACTGGCTGACTTTTACTATTTGGTTTTACTTCACCTACTTCCGGATGATAGAGGTCAAAATCATTGCCGGTATAGTCAATCACCAAGCAATCTTTTTTGTTATCACTTAAACGCAGGCCACGACCAATTATTTGCTGATAGAGACTAACCGATTGTGTTGGACGTAATATCGCAATCAAATCGACATGGGGCGCATCAAAACCAGTGGTTAATACTGAAACATTTACCAGATATTTAATTTTTTTATGTTTGAATGCCTTAATTAACTGATCGCGTTCGGTGTTGTCGGTAGCACCGGTAATTAACGCACTTAATTTGGCGGGTAAATAGCTAAAGACTTCTTTTGCATGTTCAACCGTAGCGGCAAAAATCATTATACCTTGACGTTTATGGCCTAATTCAATGACCTGTTCAATAATGCCTTGAGTCACCCTTGGATTTTTATTTAATAGGTGATTCATATCCGTAGGACTATAATCGCCAGAAGCGTTTGCTCGCAGGCTACTGAAATCATAGTGTTCTATAGTGGCATCGACTAAATTGGGCTCGGTTAAATATTTGCGTTTAATTAAATAGCGTAACGGTAGTTCATAAATACAGTGCTCAAAAGGGCGCTTTTCTTCACTACGCATGAAACCACGATAATGCTTTTTATAAATCCAGCCCATGCCTAAACGATAAGGGGTTGCGGTTAATCCTAGTAACTTTACTTCGGGGTTAACTTGCATCAATTTCTCAATGATTTGTTGATACTGGTTAGTGCTTGCTCCTTCTTTTGATTCGCTATTTAACCTGTCTTTAGTTTTATCTGTAGACATTTCATTAGACAAGTCAGTACTGGGTAGGTTAACTCGATGACATTCATCAATAATAATTAAAGAGTAGGGCTCATTAAAATCATCAAGATTACGGGCTGCCGATTGAATGCTGGCGAACGTGACTTGGTGCTGAGTTTCTTTTAGTTTTAATCCAGCAGAATAAATACCAGCAGTAACACCATAACTTTCATATTTTTGATGATTTTGCTCGACCAATTCTTTAACGTGAGTAAGCACGAGTATCTTTCGTTTTGCTAAGCGGGCAAGTTCAGCAATTACCAGGCTTTTACCTGAGCCAGTAGGTAAAACTATTACCGCAGATTCGTTGGTTTTTCGAAAGTGTTTGAGCACCGCTGAAACGGCTTCTTGTTGGTAATCTCTAAGTTGAAAAACTGCCACGCAGTGCTGCTACCTTATGGGGATTTAAAGCCGTTATAATAGCAAATCTAGGGAAATATAGTATCAAATGATAAATCGGATTACGTGAACCGTCAGGATATTATAATGCCCTGACGATAAGTTTTTAGAACTTGCACATGACTTTTTGAATTATAAATTCATATGGAAGTTGGTTAGTTTAAATGCACGCCTAAATAATGTAAAACTGATTGAGCAACATAGGTTTGCGGTACCGCTTGGTTAGGACTTTTTAATGAGTTCTCTCCATGATAAAAAGAGTTGTTTGTTGCATAGAATATACTTCTTTCAGAACTGCTTTGTCCGCCATGGCTTTTACCTGAAGCATTTCTACCATGATCTGTTGTGACGATGATTAAATATTCATCTTTGATTTGAGAATTACTTTCAACAGTGTCAAGAATAGCACCTAGCATTAAATCAGCATTGATGATGCTTTGATCATAGGCTTCGCCAAAGCTAAAATCATGACCAGCATGATCGACATCATCAAGGTGTAAAAAAACAAAGTCAGGCTGGCTTTTGAGTACTTGAATAAATTGCTCAACAGCTACTGTATCGTGTGCTTTAACAACGACTTTTTGCTGAGCAAATTCTAGTTCACTATATAAATTATCGTAAATAGTATCCCAACGAATGATACTGGCTATTTTAGCTTGAGGATATTGTTGATTGATCCTATCAAAAATACTTGGTGTAGCGGACTTTAAGGTTTTATCGTTCTTTGTGATTTTATGTTGATCAGCCCAAACTCCGGTTAAAATAGTTGACCAACTAGGTCCGCTGTAAGTTTGCTGTTGTGTTTTAGTATTTAGTTCACCGCCAGTAAAAAGTTCGCTGATATAAAGGCGATCAAAATTGGGTGTTTTTAGTCGTTGCAACGTTTTATAATGCACACCGTCAATACCGATCAAAATAACTTTTCGTTCATCAGAATTTACGGTAACTGCGCTACTAAAGAAACTCATCAATAATAAGTTACTACACAATAAAAAGTTGGTTGAAGTTTTCAATATGTTTGTACTAAATAAATTTGATCTTTTAGTCATTTGTTATGCTCCGTAATTATATTCTGTGATAACACTTATTATGTCAGCTAGTGAAATAGCTTTTCGGTTGTTTTATTTACATAAGATATTTGGCCGTCAATAAGTGTTGCTTGCACATTAAAGTCATTATCTACCAAGGTTAAGCAAGCTCTTTTCCCCAAAGAAATACTACCTAAAGTTTTGCTAACACCTAAAAATTCAGCAGGGATCAAACTCGCCATATGTACCGCTTCTAATGGTGGGATATCCGCTAAATTAATTAAATTGGCGACAGCTTTTTCAAGAGTTAGCGTGCTACCCGCGAGTGAACCACTCTCAGTGCGGGCAACACCATCAAGCACACTAACGTCTAGCATGCCCAACTTATAAGTGCCGTCTTTCATGCCTCCTGCAACGATACAATCACTGATCAGCCCCATTTTATTGGCACCTTTCATTCGATAGATGAGTTGTAAAATAGCAGGGTGAAGGTGAACGCCATCGGCTATCACTTCAACATATGCGTTTTTCTCTAACAATACGGCACCCGCACAGCCAGGATCGCGATGATGAATACCTTTCATGCCATTAAATACATGTACACCACCACAAGCACCTGAATGTAATGCTTCACAGGTCTGTTGATAATTAGCATTAGTATGGCCAAGCATAGCTTTAACTCCTTTGGCGGTTAAGTATTTAATTATTCCTTCAGAGCCTGGAAGTTCTGGCGCTAAAGCAACAACCTTTAACGCCCCTTGAGAAGCGTCAATAATAGCGTCGATGTTTTCTTTGCTCAGCGGCAGAAAGTATTTTTCATCATGTGCACCTTTATGATCTTCGGTAAAAAATAAACCTTCGTTATAAGCACCTAGTACTTGCGCGCCACTCGGTTGGTTATGGTAAGCCTCTCCAATGGCAGTAAATGCCGCTAAAGTATTTTCCCAAGTAGAAGTCACTGTAGTGCCTAGAAAGCCAACCACGCCATGCTTTGCCAATGATGACGAAATGGTTTCTATCGACCCCCGTTTGGCATCCATAATGTCACACCCTTCACGGCCATGTATATGCAAATCAAGAAATCCGGGGAGTAATTTACACTGGTCAAATGAAAATATGGGGAATGAATTCTCCGCAGTTTTTTCAATGGACGTAATGATGCCATTTTCAATTAAAACATAATGTTCAGCTAAAATTTTATCTTGGCTAAATACTTGTTTCACATGGAGATAATATCTTTTAGGTAAAGGCATTTTGTTTTCCTAATATTGCTGCGCCACGTACACCACTGGCATCACCGTATTCTGCTTTTCGTACTTTTGGCGCACTGACACCATCGAATAAATGTTCTTCAATGGAGGAAGTTAGTCCATCAATAATTTCATTTATCTTAGACAGTCCTCCGCCGATGACGATAACATCAGGATCGTACGAAAGTACCAGAGAGGCGAAAGAAGAGCCGAGTAAATCCATATAACAAGTGAATGTTTTCTGGGCTATTGGATCATTAACACGTAATTGCTCAACAAACTCTTGAGTACTTTCTGTGTCTGCACCAAAAAATTTATATAGCCAACCGAGACCAGGACCTGCAATATAACTTTCAATGCAGCCAACTAAGCCACAGCCACAAGTTCGAATTGGCAAGTTATAGCGTTCTAATAACATGCCTGATGCGGCGATATGACCATATTCACCTGCAATATTATTGTTGGTTTTCAACAATTTGCCGTCTATGCATAATCCACCACCTGCACCCGTACCAATAATAGCTCCATAAACCACCGCTTGATTGTCACCTGCGCCACCGCAACTTTCAGATAAGGCAAATAAACGACAGTCGTTAGCAACGGTTATTGTCCTGCCCATTAAGTTTTGTAAGTCTTGCACAATATACTTACCTGTTGCACAAGGTACATTGGCTGATTTCACTTTATCGGCTCTATCGATAATACCTGGCATACCAATACCAATAGTGCCGAGTTGTTCACACCAATTATCTGCCTTAATAATTAGCTGGTGTATTGCTGCAAGGAAATCATCATAGTTACGGGTTGGTGTATTTACTCGCCAATTTTTTAACATTTTAAGTGCTGGCGTAAATATACCAATTTCTATTTTAGTGCCTCCAATATCTAAGCCATAATGAAGTGGAGTGGTTTGTTGTTTTTTTTCTGGTAACTTTGTTGTTGGTAACATGTCATCAACCTTTATCTTTCATTAAGCGGGTATAACGTGACCCCTTGAACAACTCGGTTGACTTCGCCTGTGGGGCAGGGATTATCTGGGGTGATATTTGCTTGCATAGATTTGAAAAAAGCTAATACTTGGCAGTATAAGATGTAAGGTAAACCAGCCCAAACATCTATTAATTCTTCGCTATGTGAGAAGTTATCTTTTGTAAGTGTGGTTATGGCAAGTGCTTGATCATCTCTCTGTAATTCAGCAAGTAAGTCTTGATCATATTTTTGAGTATATTTGTCGCTCGAAGAGAAAAAAACAACTTCAGTGTTGGCATCCATTAACGATTTCGGTCCGTGACGAAAGCCTAGTGGACTTTCACAGTAACTAAGAACTTGTCCTGCAGTTAATTCTAATACTTTAAGTGCGGCTTCACGGGCGATGCCTTGTAAACCACCGGCACCTAAAAAGACTAAACGCTGTGTCGGTTGTGTGGCGAGTACTTTTATTTGTTCAGTCTTACTTTCTATAAAATTTTCAGCCCACTGTGCAGCTATTTCTACTTGGCTTGCTTGTGGGGTAAAAATAGCTAAGGTGCTTACTAACATCGAGGTAAAGCTACTGGTCATAGCAAAACTTTGATCAAGTGTGCCTTCAGGCATTAGAAGTGAAAAAGCATTAACTTTATTTTCGCTATTAGTGGCTAATTCTCCCTCCGGGTTACACGTTATCACTAAGTGATAGCAATTATCGATGATCTGGTCGGCAAGCTTAACGGCAGCAACACTTTCAGGGCTGTTACCCGATCGGCCATAAGAGATAATCAAGGTTGGAATTGATTTTAAAAGGTATTGCGGTGCATTACTAACAATGTCTGTAGTACTAATGGCTTCAAATAATCGACCTGTTTGTTGGCTTAAATGTGGTGCTATGGCATCACCAACGTAAGCTGATGTTCCAGCTCCCGTTAGAATTATACGTAAATTGGATTGTGCCATTAATGGAGTTAACCATGTATTTATTTCAGTTCTTTTACTTTCAATGTTTGCTGCCGCTTCACGCCAGATACGCGGTTGTTGTGTGATTTCTCTTGCGGTCCAATAGCCATGTTGGGCTTTTAATTGTTCTTCAGTATAGGTTAATAGTGTGCTCATGGGGATTCCTAATATTGTTAATGGTTTTCGCTAACTGCTCAAATTTTGGTTTACGGAGCGTTATTGCTTCCAACATGCTCGAGCATAAGATTCAGTCACTTGTTTTATCTTAGCTTTGACTAAATCTTGAGGTGTAGCTGTTAAGGTATTGTTGCGAATTGCACGATATTGCTCTGGCAAAAATTGGCTGAGCAAAGGTAAAGGAATACCCGAAGTACCTAGGTTTTTAAATAAACAATCAATAGCCGCTTGAATTCGAGGCTGACACCAATAATAACGAATGCGATCACTGTAGCTGTAACGTCGGTATAATGTGCCTTTACTCGCTGGTACTGGATAAAAGCGTTGCCAGTTTTTTGGATCTTCTAGCATTTCTTGTTCACAAACATCACGGATGTGCGATCGTTGCTCAACTGGAATTAATTCTTCTTCAATATATGACAGGGCAAAAATAGCTTCACGCATGGCTAAGGTTAATTGTGGGCCTACTTTTAAAATACCAAAGTGGTCTTTTATCAGCGCGACATAGGCATCATCATTTTGATAATCAGAAGAATGTGCTTCATAGACAATATTTGGAATAGTGCTAATACACTCTTTAAGTGCTTGTGCCTTTTCTGATTGATAATCAATTAAACTGGTGTGGTCGAACTCAACACCAGGTTGAACAACCAAGGCAATAACACGTTGCCACGCATCTTCAAGACCAAACTGATAAAAAGCACTTTTGTGCAACGCTAAGGTTTGCTTAACTCGAGTTGTAGGAGTTAATGACAACTCCTTTATTTCTTCTGTTGCACCGCCTGGCGGAGGGACTTCTGTACCAATAACAAAAACAAGATCTGATTTACCGAAGATATTTATAACGGTTTTTTCTGCTATATAGCAAAGAGATGCCGCACGTTCTGCGACAGTTTTATCAGATAAATTTTGTGGGTCATCGGCACAACTCATACTGGTATCTAAATGAATTTTTTTAAAGCCAGCAGAAACATAACTTTTAATAAGTTCTTGTGCTTTTTCCATTGCATCTTCTGCTAATTCATCTACCCAGCAAACGGGGCCTAAATGATCACCACCGGAAATAATACGATCACGTGGATAACCTTTTGAGTCGGCAATTTTACCAATGAATTCTAAAAAATCGGTAGGCAGCATCCCAGTATAACCACCAAATTGATTAACTTGGTTAGCCGTCGCTTCGATTAAAATAGGGGAGTCATCTTTCAGTGCTTGCTCAATAGCGGCCTCTATCACTAATGGATGAGCTGAACATATAGCGTATATACCTCTATTTTCGCCATTCCTATTGGCCCTGATTATTTCTGATATTTCTTTCATCTTTAATCCTTATTCGGTGTAATGAAATTAGCGCTTTAGGCTAATCAACAATGATGAGTTGAATGCCTGCTAGGGCAAATGAGTCGACATAACTGGCAGGAATGCCTTTATCTGTAATTACGGTATTGATCTTGTTAAGTGCTTGCACTATGTAGCAACCACGTTTGCCAAATTTTGAAGAGTCGGTGATGGCAATAATTTGAGATGATTTCTCGCACATTAAGCGATTTAAGCTAGCTTCTTGAGAAAAGTGGGTGGTGATGCCAGCTTCAAGATCAAAACCGTCAACACCAAGTATCACTTTGTCGAAACGGCAATGGCGCAAACTGTTCTCGGCTTTTTCGTCAAAGAACGACAGCGATTTTTGTCGTAATGTTCCTCCTGTAACCATAATTTCAATGTCGTCAATTTGAGCAAGTTTTGCGGCGACATTTAAGCCATTAGTCAGCACTTTAAGCTGTTTATGTTTAGTTAGCTCTAATGCAAGTTCTTCGGTGGTAGTACCGGAATCCAGAATAATAGCGTCTCCATTTTTTATTAGTAGAGCTGCTGCTTGAGCGAGTTTTTTCTTAATCTGTTGGTTTTTACTATGTTTTTGACTAATCGATAGTTCTTTAGTCAGTACGGTAGGAAAAATGGCACCACCACGTGAACGTACTAATAATCCCCTTTTATCTAAATTATTTAAATCATTACGAATCGTTACAGTAGATACGCCATACAGAGATGCCAACGTATCCACTGAAACCTTGCCATCTTTATTGGCTAAGTGAAGAATTTCATTATGTCGTTCAATACTACTGATCATTAACGTTTCCTAATCCCGTAACTTGTCATCTTATATGCTTGTCTGATAACATGCTAACAGGAACAAAAATGCTTTCAAAGGTTTTTGTTTTAAAGAAATAAAACAAATCGAAAGTTTTACTTAAAAATTGAGAGGAAATTATGGAAGCAACAGTTGAACAAGCACCCACCAGACAGTCGAGTCTGGTGCCTATGGCCATTGTTGGTGGGCTATTTTTTGTCTTTGGTTTTATTACTTGGCTAAATGGATCATTGATCCCTTTTTTAAAAATAGCGTGTGGACTTAACCATATGGAAGCCTATTTAGTGACTATGGCTTTTTATATTGCTTATACGGTGATGGCGCTGCCTGTTTCAAGGGTTTTGAAGCGAACAGGCTATAAAAATGGCATGGTTTACGGCTTATTGGTTATGGCTATTGGTGCGGTAATATTTATTCCAGCTGCGCAAGAACGAATATTTGGTATATTTTTAGTGGCACTTTTTATTCTTGCTTCGGGTTTAACCTTGTTACAAACCGCAGCCAATCCTTATATTGTTTTGTTAGGACCAAAAGAAACGGCTGCAGTACGCATTAGTATTATGGGATTGTTAAACAAGAGTGCTGGTATTATCGCGCCAATTGTTTTTACTGCTTTTGTATTAAGTGACATGTCTCAATTTGATGAAACTCGTCTTGCTGCGCTAGATGAACTAAAGCGTAACGTTGAGTTGGCTGATTTATCAAGCCGTTTGGTGATGCCATACATAGTGATGGCTATCATGTTGACAATTTTAGCCTTTCTGATCAAATTATCACCTTTACCTGAGCCTGTATTTGAGGAAGATGAAACGAGTAATGATGAAAGGTGGGCTATTTTACGCTTCCCACAACTAATTTTTGGTGCGCTGACTTTATTCTTTTATGTCGGTGTGGAGGTGATAGCGGGTGATACTATAGGTTTGTTTGGTCAAGAAATGGGCGTGAGTAACTTTGGTCAACTGACGTCCTATACTATGGCTTTTATGGTTGCAGCGTACATTATCGGTATGATCGTTATTCCACGTTTTATCAGTCAAGAAACTGCATTGGCGCTATCTGGTGCATTAGGTATTGTACTAACGGTGTTATTACTTAGTTCTTCAACGGACAGTGCCAGTGTTTGGCAATTGTTATTTGCTTGGACAGGCGCACCTGAAATTCCAAACGTTGTGCTTTATGTGGCTTTATTAGGTTTTGCTAATGCCTTAGTTTGGCCAGCAATATGGCCGATGGCATTAGATGGTTTAGGTAAACATACCAGTACGGGTTCTGCGTTATTGATCATGGGAATTTCTGGTGGTGCGCTTATGCCAATGATTTATGGATACTTAGTTGAATCAAATGGTGATTCACAAAGTGCTTATTGGATCATGCTGCCGTGCTATCTGGTTATTTTATGGTATGCCATACAGGGACATAAAATTACTCAATGGTCGGTGAATAAAAGGGGCGGACTTTATGAAAACTAAATCAAGAGTTCATTCAATATACTGCTTATCAGTCATTTTTATGTGTTCAACGCTTAGTTTTTCGAATTTCGCTAAAGAAGTAAATAGTGATGAATTGCGTCATGAGAAATGGAGTGAAAAACAACCGAACATTGTACTTTTTTTGGTTGATGATATGGGCTGGCAAGATACTTCAGTTTCATTTGCAGATAAGCAAACACCAGCAAATATACATTTTTCTACACCAAATATGCAAGCGTTAGCAGATCAAGGTGTGAAGTTTACTCAAGCCTACTCACATGCCGTATGCTCACCTAGTCGGGTTTCTCTGATGACTGGGCAAAACCCGACCCGACATCATGTCAGCAATTGGACAAAGTTACCTAACAGCGATCATTCCGGTACTTGGGGGCCAAATGCGGCACCCACGAACTGGCGTACAGAAGGATTACAACCGAGAGATGTGACTTTAGCTAAGCTTCTTCAGCTGTCTGGTTATCATACTATTCATGTTGGAAAAGCACATTTTGGTGCATATGGAACCGCAGGTGCCAACCCCATTAATTTAGGCTTCGATGTGAATGTTGCAGGCCATGCTGCAGGAGCTCCCGCGTCTTATTGGGGGGAGAAGAACTTTGGTAATGCAATGGAAGGAGCTGAGGGCTTACCTCAAGGTGTACCCGGTTTAGCGGAGTATCACCAACAAAAAGTGCATTTAACCGATGTGTTAACGCAGCGGGCGAAACAGGAAATCACCAAGGCAAGTAGAATTAACAAACCTTTCTTTTTAAACATGGCGCATTATGCTGTACACACACCAATTGAAGCGCATAAACGTTTAATTAAGCACTATCAAAAGCGGGCTTATCAGGGGACTCAAATTGATATTCCTGAAATTGAAGAAAATTACGCCTCCTTGATAGAGGGCATGGATGACAGCTTAGGTGCGTTGATGAAACATCTTGATGATTTGGGGATCGCAGATAATACATTGGTGGTATTTACTTCAGACAATGGTGGTTTATCAGGACATACCAGAGCAACGACACCGCGTGGCACAGAGCTTAACAGTCATAATTGGCCGTTAAATTCAGGTAAAGGCTCTGCATATGAAGGGGGAACCCGTGTGCCTTATATTGTTGCTTGGGCTAAACCTCAAGCTGAAAATCAAATGCAAAAATCATTACCTATTGCAATAAATAAAGTATCAAGCCAACAAGTAATGATAGAAGATCTCTTTCCGACCATATTAGCGGTGGCACAGGGTGAAAAAAATATTCCTTCAGAGCACAAGGTTGATGGCATTGATTCACGTCGGTTTTGGCGCGATGCAGCGCTTAAAGTTCAACGACCTGTCGTATTTCATTACCCACACGTTTGGGGGCCGCATGGACCCGGATATGAGCCACATAGCTCGATGCGTATGAATAACTGGAAGGTTATCTATCTCTATAACAGCCGTACATGGCTATTGTACGACTTGGATAAAGACGTAGGTGAACAGATTAATTTAGCTGAAAATTTTCCCGTTAAATTAAATAGTTTAGCCATTAAATTGAAAAATGAGCTGATAGTTATGGATGTTCAATGGCCTGTTAATCGAATGACCGGCAAAGAAGAACGTATTTCAATCCCTTTCAAATAGAAAACATTCCTCGATAATATTTATTTTTATCGAGGAATATTACGCAGACTACCCTTAGTTGTAATTTTACTAAAACCCGCATGTTTTCAATGGATTAGTGTCGACAAATTTCTATTAGGATATGAATGCCCATTGTGTTTAAGTTCATTTTAATATCCCATAAAACTCATCTTTATGAAACTTTTTGTAAAAAAGCATTGTACATCTTCTAATCAGGTTGTATGGTTGTATGACAACTGACAAGTGTTGTTGATTGCAAAATACGAAAAAATGTTGCAGATTGAGACTAATTACTCTGAAACTGAGTTTTAGCACTGCAGAAAACATAAACATGAAACTTTAAGAGTAAAGGGTGAACAGGATGAATTTTAAAACAAGTAGTTTAGCTTTAGCTATATTTGCTGCTATTACCAGTGCTTCGGCAATTGCAGAAGAAGCAACTAAAGAAAAAGTAGATGATGTTGAAGTGATCACAGTTACTGGTATCAGAGGTAGCTTAGTTCGTTCGTTATTTGATAAACGAAATGAAGATAGTGTGGTTGATGGTATTTCAGCTGAAGA
>Ga0105359_10002047_pt1 | contig 16802 bp, 13 predicted proteins | sample GOMGulsemesocosm_6_FD_83659 | JGI IMG/M metagenome (GOLD analysis project Ga0105359, IMG submission 83659) | Methane-oxidizing microbial communities from mesocosms in the Gulf of Mexico - GOM8C Gulf of Mexico | ecosystem: Environmental > Aquatic > Marine > Cold seeps | place: Gulf of Mexico...
AGGCTGCTGTTCCGCAATGGAATAGCGGCTAGTCGGCGAAGTCATTATTCAGCGAAGGTAGCAATCGGTACATTAATTTCAAATTCCTAATAAATACAAAACAAGGTGAATTATGAAATTGATCAACAACAATACCGGCTTTGCAGTACAGCTTTTATCAGCCTCGATCATTTTATCAACCGCAACAATTAATAGCGTACAGGCTGCTGGCTTACAGTTGATGCCAGGATCTCCCAATTTTGGAACTGCGGGTGCAGGTCATGCCGCTCTTGGTGAAGGTGCCGGCTCTGCTTGGGCTAACCCTGCGAGCATGACTCAGCTTGAAGGTAATCATATTGGTTTTGGCATTATAGCGGCTGAGACGGATATCCAGTTTGAGGCTACCGATCCTGGTGCGGATAATGGCGGCAATGCGGGAGGTAGTATTATCTTGCCGTCTTTTTCATACGTTCATAGTGTGAGCGATGATATCAAATTGGGGCTTTCTTTTGTCGTACCTTATGGCAGCGACCTTAGCTATGACTCTGATTGGGCGGGTAAAAATGTGGTAACTAAAACCGGTATGCATATGAAGCAATTGATGCCGAGTATCGCATATCGTTTTAATGACAATATTTCATTGGGTGGTGGTATTACCATTAACCATACAACGGTTTATCAAGACCTTTCACCAACATTATCGATTGGCCCAGTATCACAAGAAGCGGATTTATCACTGGAAGCAGAAAGCATCGATTATGGTTGGACCTTAGGCGGGCTATATGAATTTAATGCTCAGCATCGCATCGGTATAATTTATCGTTCGGGTATTGAAAGTGAGTTAGAGGGTGAGGCAGACATCTTTACTGAGGGTTTAGTTGACCTTAATGATACTTTGGATGCTGAATTAAACTGGGAAAATGCATCGAATTTGGTGATCAGTGGTTATCACGAGTTAAATAATGAATGGGCGATGATGTGGGATATCGGTCGTACTTTCTATAGTGAATTTGAACAAACTGATATCGTCGCTACGGGATTAGGAGGTGCTCCGATTGTCTTAGAAGTTGAGCGTAACTGGCAGGATGCAAATCGCTATGCGCTGGGTACCCACTATAAACTCAATGATAAAGTAACCTTACAAGCGGGTTTCTCGTATGACGAAAGTGTTGTCACTGATGAGCACCGTAGCGCCGATTTACCTCTAGATGATATCAAACGTTATACCCTAGGAACCTTATATCAAGTGACAGAAGACGTTCAGTTAGCGTTTGGCCTTGAATACGCCCAGTTAGGATCGGGTAATATTGAAGAGCCGGAAGAAGGTGAGATTCTTGATAGCCCACAAGGTAGTTATGAAAGCAGTGCGGTCGCGACTTCTTTCTCGTTTAACTATCAGTTTTAAGTCGTAAGCTAAGATTAACTATCAGCAATTAGTACTAGAAGCATAAATATTCGGTGTGATCCAACATGAATATTTATGCTTTTAATTAGTCATCATTGCAAATTATCCTCCCGCCTCATTAAACGTTTGAACTGCACTATACTGAAAGCTACTTATAGTTAATGGCTTTCTATCTATATGCCAGTTCGATCTAAATCTCTAGTTCTATTAGTCTTTTTTACAATATCTATTGTAATGAATCATAGCTTTGCTGATAGTTGTGAAAAACTATCAGTCAATGGCGCTGATGGTTGGTACCCGTACTTTGCTCGTCAAAATCCAAATCACCTAGGAATCATGGGAGACATTGTTACTCGAGCTGCTGATCGGGTAGGGCTTAATATTGATCTTCACCCCTCTATTCCTTGGAAGCGCATTTTATTTAATTTGCGATACGGTAATCTAGATATCATAGCGGGTGCGCTGAAAACTCAGCAAAGAGAAAAGCAATTTCAGTTTTCCCCCCCTGTGCATTACGCTGAATTGAGGGTATTTGTACGAAAAGACCGCAGCTTTAAATACAGTCACATAAGTGATTTAGAGGGTAAGAATGGTGCCAAGGTTAGGGGGATGAGTTTAGGTCAAGAGGCCGATGATTATGCCTTTAACCACTTAGTAATAGATGATGCGCCTTCGCCTAAAAGTTTATTTCAAATGGTTGCTAGTGGCCGTTTGGATTATGGGATTTTTTATTGGTCAACGGGTAAAAAAGAAATCGATAGGCATAAACTTAAAGATATTATTGAAATACTGCCTTCTGCGGTATCGAAAGAAGGTTTATACATTGCTTATTCTAAAAATAGTAATTGTCAATCGCAGATCACATCGTTAAATAATGAAATACTGCGCATGAAGGAAGATGGCAGTATAGAAGCCATTATCCAGTATTATCACTCGGCTATTGCCTCTGAAGAAATGGAGCGCAGTAATGATCGCTAGATTATTGATTTTATCCTTGCTCATTTTAACAGTCGTATTGCCCGTCAGTGCCGATGGTTTATTTTATGGTGTGTCTGAAGAAATGGGTGATACCTCTTCATCAACGTCTTCTAAGCGTGAGGAGGAATTATTCTCAACGCCGGTTTCCATTAGTATTGTTACCGCTGAACAGATTCAGCAGTCAGCGATCACGACCATTGCTGAGGCAATGAAATTAGTCCCTGGAGTGATTGTACGTGAGCAAACTAATGGCCAGTTTGATGTTCATATTAGAGGGCTAGAAAATCTAGTTAACGGTGGGACTTTAGCCAGCCTCAATAATACCAAAACGCTGATTATGATCGATAATAGGATTGTTTTTGATTATTTTAATGGCGGATTATATTGGGATACCTTACCGGTCAGTATCGAAGATGTTGAACGTATAGAAGTTGTGCGCGGGGCTGTGAGTTCATTATATGGCGCAAATGCAGTCACAGGTGTCATTCACATTTTCACCAAAAGAGCTAAAAATGATGCAAGTATTAAAGCCAGCCTTATCGCAGGAAGTAAAAATAGTCAGATAATTCAATTAGCCGCAGAAAAAAAGAGTCGCTTAGTCGATATACGATTTAGTGCGTTATCAGAGAGAAGGGATCGTTATAAAGATAATTATTATAGTTTTTCTGAAGACCAATACCTGCCTTCAGATCAAGTAGTGATTACGTCAGCGGAGAGTCTCCAATATAAAACTGAGCAGGCTGTTGAAAAACAGGTATTTATGCTCACGCTGAATAATGATCCATTTGAATTGTTTAATTATGACCTTACATTATTCCATCAAGAGTCAGAGGTGCAAAAAGTACACATTAATTCACGAGATATCCCTTTTACCAAGAATCTATCAAATACTAATGGTTTCAATTTAAAAATGAATTATGACAAATTTAGTTCTCGTCTAAGTCATCATTTTGGAAAGCAAGAAACGGTTGGCTTCCCCGATTTTATTTATGATACTGAAATATCACAGGCAAGTTTTTCCTATCAAATAAAATTCCCTCAATGGCTGATTCAGCCAGGCGTAGATTGGTATAAAGTGAATTATGAAGGTTTATTTATTGGTGGCAGAAGAGAAATATTAGAAGCTAATTATATGCTGCGCATGGAGTATAACCCGATACGGGACTGGCGATTCATTTCAGCGCTAAGCTATAGTGATTTTAATGCACCGGAAGATAATGAATTTAATTATCAATTTATGACAACCTATCAGCTCTCTTTTGATTCTATAATCCGAGCTTCAGTTCAATCGTCATCATCTTCACCAATTATGGTGAAACAATATATTGATATTGAGTTTACTTTTCCTAATGATCCTAGTCAGCGAGTTGATGTTAAAGGCGATATGGATGCAAATTTAAGTCGGGTGACAACCTATGAATTGGGTTTAAGGCATCAAATAGATTTTAATAATTTTGCCGAAATAGAAGTCTTTCATAATGAAATAGAAGGCTTTACTAATTATATTATTCAGCAACCTGCTATTGTTAATGGCCAAACTATTACCGCCCGCACTTTACAAAATATGCCGCAACAGGGGGTTCAGGATGGCATGACTATAAACTGGTTGTACGAAACCGCAGTATGGGACATTAACGCATTTTTAACTTGGCAAAATACTGAGATATATAATCAAACAGAAACACTTTTTCAAGGTGCTGAAACGTTTGACGAATACAGTAAATCCACCCCTAAATATTTTGCCGGTGTAAATGCCAATTGGAATTTCTCTCAGCGGTTTAATCTCAATATATTGAGTAATTATTTACATGAGCATAGCTTCGAATTACAGCAGCCACAGGGTACTAAATATATACCTTCAGCCTTGTATACTAATTTAACACTAAATTATCAGCACAGCGATAAGATGGGAGGATACCTGGCGATTAAAAATCTTTCTGATCAGCACGAGAGCCAGCATTTCTATACCGACCGCCTTGAACCCATCTATTGGCTAGGGTTTAATATCAAGTTCAAAGACTAATCTTCACTGTCTAAATATAATAATCTAGGTCAACGTGAAATAACTATGAATAAAACGGCATTAATAATCGGTGCAACAGGGCTTATTGGTCGGGCATTAGTCGATGAGCTACTCGCTAAAGAAGGTATCAGTAAAGTTATTGCGTTGACTCGGCGGCCTTTAGACATAAGTCATGAGAAGTTTGAAAATCATCAAGTTGATTTCTCTAAGCTACACGAAGAGAAAACTATTTTTAAACATGTCGATCTGTTCTTTTCTTGTTTAGGTACTACAAAGAAACAAGTGGGATCGATTGATAAGCAGAGAGTCGTTGATCTAGATTACCAATATCAAGCCGCATTAATGGCTAAAGAAGCAGGAGTTGAAGGTTATTTCCTTATTTCTTCAAGTGCCGCTTCCTCTGCAAGTCTATCTCCCTATTTAAAAATGAAGGGTGAGTTAGAGGATAAGGTCTTAGCCCTAAGTTTTAAACGCTGTGTTATTTTTCGCCCATCGCTATTGCTAGGTCACAGAGAAGAGCAACGAGCAGGGGAATCCTTGGCTGGAAAGCTGATGCCTCTATTAGCTCACTTACCTTATTTGAAGCGTTATCGTCCTATTCAAGGTACCGAAGTTGCCGCGAAAATGGCGAGTGTGGCAATCAGCGACCATTCTGAGTCTAATAAACAGGACTCGAATAAGCAGGGTTCTAGCGAATTTTATAATCTAGATGAGATCTTCTAGCCCCTTACTGACTTGAGTCATTGAAAAGATTATTTCTACTAGGCAAATCGTGCAGCAGTCATTACCATAGAATTCTACCGAATCACTTAGGGATTGATTGTGAGAAAACTAGTCTTTGTTATTACTTTAATTGCAATTGTCATTATGAGTATTACGCTATGGCCCGAGAAAGCAATTCAAGTCACTATGGTAGAAGTCAGCCAGCAAAAAGTAGAATCCCTCGTTTCTAATACCCGTTCGGGTACAGTAAAAGCTTGTCAGCGTTCTAAACTCTCTCTTGCACTAGGTGGTCAAGTCAGCCGCTTGCATGTTGCGCAAGGGGATAAGGTTATTGCCGGTGATTTATTATTGGAATTATGGAACGATGATTTAAGGGCGGCATTAGCTCAGGCTCAAGCCCAGGTAAAAATGGCGCAATTGAATCAAGCGTCTGCGTGCCGCCAAGCGCAAGCCGATGATCGAGAAGTTGTGCGTATTCGCGAATTACAGCAAAAGAAACTTGCCTCGGCGGAACAATTAGATCGAGCACAAACCAGTGCCGAAATTATGGGGCTAAATTGTCAGCAACATAAAGCTCAAGTTTTACAAGCCAAAGCTAACGCAGATGTACAAAAAGCCCGCTTAGCACAAACTCAATTATTAGCGCCGTTTTCAGGTATTGTCGCGGATGTTAATGGCGAAATAGGTGAATACGCAACACCTTCACCACCAGGAATCGCGACGCTCCCTGCCATCGATTTAATTAATGATCAGTGCTTATATATTTCTGCTCCCATTGATGAAGTTGATGCCGCACGTATTCAGTTAGGTATGGCTGCACGGGTGAATCTAGATGCGTTTCGGCAGCAGTCTTTCTTAGGGGCAGTAAAACGAATAGCGCCCTATGTGCAAGATAATGAAAAACAAGCTCGCACAGTGGATGTCGATGTCGAATTAACGGACTTACCTGAAGGCATTAAGTTATTGGTTGGTTATAGTGCTGATATGGAAATTATTATTAGATTACAAGAGGATGTATTGAGTATTCCTAGTGATGCGTTGATTGAAGGAAATCAGGTTTTGGTTCTAGCAGACGATGGTGAGACTTTGAAAAAAGTTGAACTCGAGCTAGGTCTCAGTAACTGGAACTGGACTCAGGTTGTATCGGGTTTAGAGCTAGGTCAGAAAGTACTAACTTCCTTGGATAATCCTGCGGCATCTGAGGGCGCGAGAGTAACTGTGGTTGAATCGCTTGAATAATATAAAACACATGATACAAGTGAATAAGGTGAACAAAACCTTTCAACTGGGTGATCAGCCAGTACATGCGTTGAATAATATTCAGCTAAAAATTGAAGCCGGCGAATACCTCTCAATTATGGGACCTTCTGGTTCAGGTAAATCTACCTTACTGAATATGCTGGGTTTATTAGATGTGCCGGATAATGGCGAGTACTGGTTGCAAGATAGCGACTCCTTATCCTTAGATACGGTGCCGATGGATGAAGAAGTGAGGGCACGCTATCGTCGTGATCATATCGGTTTTGTCTTTCAGTCTTATCATCTAATCCCCAGGTTAACGGCCGCGGAAAATATTGAGCTGCCTTTGGTATTAGCCGGTATTCCACCCCGTGAGCGAAAAAAACGGTTACAGCCGATCATAAAGCGTTTAGGTCTTGAGCAAAGGTCAGGTCATTTACCCAATCAATTATCTGGAGGTCAGCGCCAACGTGTTGCTATTGGTCGAGCAATTATCATGCGGCCGAAATTATTACTGGCCGATGAACCAACGGGAAACTTAGATTCGCACTCGGGTGCCGAAGTTGTTGAGTTATTGGAAGAACTGAATGGCGATGGTATTACCCTGATTGTTGTAACTCATGATCTGGATCTAGGTGATCGAGCAAAGCGTAAAATTCGCATGGTGGATGGCGAGATTGTAATGGATCAACAAAATAGCAAAATTCATTCTCATAACGAGCCGTGCTAATGCGCTGGCAAGACCATTTATTATTCAATCTTCGGGCATTATCTCGTCAACGTTTCCGTACTTTTATGCAATTAATTGCCATGTCTATCGGGGTATTTTCGGTCGTTCTATTAACCGGCTTAGGAGAAGGAGGTCGTCAGTTTGTGATGGCTGAGTTTTCGGTAATGGGTAATGATATTTTACTTATCTTACCGGGAAGAAAAGAAACAACTGGGGGTATGCCCCCGTTAACCGGAGGAACCCGTGATATCACTTTACAAGATGCTCAGGCCCTTTCTAGATTACGTAATGTCGATGGCATTGCGCCACTGGTTGTCGGCAAGGCTGAGATAAATTATTCCGGCCGGAATCGAGAGAGTTTGATCATAGGTGCGAATCCAGGTTTCTTTAAAATGAGACACTTATTAGTTCAGCAAGGGAAAATACTTCCCGATATTCCACTGCATCAAGCGACTCCCGTTTGTGTGCTAGGGCCGGAATTAAAATATCAACTGTTTGCATCTAAGCCAGCATTGGGGCAGTGGTTGAAACTGTCAGGGTCACGTTGCCGGGTGATTGGTATCTTACAAAATTCGGGTACAGGTCTTGGTTTTGATATGAATAATGCACTCATTATTCCTGTTGCCAGCAGTATGCAGCTGTTTAATACCGAAGGACTTTTCCGAGTGATGATTGATGTCCATTCAATAGCAGGAATGAATACCGTCATGCAGCAAGTCGAGAGAGTGATGCAAGAACGTCATGATGGTGAGTTGGATATTACCGTTATTACTCCCGCATCTTTACTATCGGCTTTTGATGATATTTTAGCCGTAATTACACTAGCAATTGCAGGCGTAGGTGGTATTAGTTTATTTGTTGCGGGGGTATTGATTATGAATATGACGCTGATTAGTGTCTCACAACGTACAGCAGAAATTGGTTTGTTAAAAGCACTAGGCGCTTCAAGTAAGCAGGTTAGATTATTGTTTGTCGGCGAAGCGTTAATTATGTGTTTGGCAGGTGCTTTAATCGGTATCGCACTGGCTGAGGTTATATTATGGATTGCACGCCATCAATCGGGTGGTTTGTTATTTTACGCACCTTGGTGGGCGAGTATATTAGCCTTGTTGGTAGCATTAAGTTGCGGACTTATATTTGCTTGGCTACCCGCAAGACGAGCCGCTAATCTGCCTCCTGTTGAGGCATTGCGCTAATCCATGTTAACAACAGAAAGGACTTAAGTATGCGTTGGCAAGATTGGCTTCGACTGGTCTTCTCTTCAGTACGGTTTAATCCGCTTAAGAGTTTATTAACCTCCCTAGGAATTGCAATTGGTATTGCCGCCGTCACGTTACTAACCTCATTGGGAGAAGGTGTTAGGTCTTATGTATTGGACAATTTTTCGCAATTTGGTAGCCGTATTATTGCGGTAACTCCTGGTAAAGATGATACCGGTGGTATGGGCGCGTTATTAAGTTCTGTTCGTTTTCTAACATTGAATGATGCCCGCAGCTTAGAGCGCTTACCACATGCGGAGTATGTCGTCGCAAACGTACAGGGTTCGGGCGCAATTAAGTATGGTGCTCGTAGTCGAAATACCGAAATTTTAGGAACAACCTCAAGTTTTGTTGATGCTTGGGATTTTCCTATCGCCAGCGGAAAATTTATTCCTTATAACCGAGGTCAGGTAAGTCCTGCTTTTGCGGTCCTAGGCTTTAAAGTAAAACAAGAATTGTTTAAATCGATCAATCCTTTAGGAAAATTTGTTCGCATTGCAGGTCAGCGTTACCGGGTGATTGGCATTATGCAAAGTAAGGGCACTATGCTGGGCTTCGATCTTGATGATATGGTTTATATTGCAGCAGATCGAGCGCTGACATTATTTAACCGCGATGGCTTGATGGAGATAGACATCGTTTTCTCAGCTCAAACCGATTCGAAGAAAATGTCGAAAAGTATATATGACAAGCTTGTAGATCGACATGGCCAAGAAGATTTCACCTTAACGACTCAAGACGAAATGCTTGCAAGTCTCGATAGTATCTTGTCGATTCTCACTTTAGGTATTGCTGCGCTAGGATCTATCTCATTATTAGTCGGTGGGGTAGGTATTTTCACTATTATGACGACGAACATACGCGAACGTAGTGCAGAGATAGGCTTACTGCGTGCCATTGGTTCGTCACGAAATCAGTTACTCAGTTTATTTCTCGGAGAAGCGATGCTGTTATCATTCATCGGCGGTATTCTCGGTATGCTAGTGGCTTTGCTTTTGCTGGCATTAATGGCTATTTTTGCCCCTGCTTTCCCTATTAGTCCACATCCTGTCTACTTAGTCACTGCTTTAGTTACCTCGGTCTTTATAGGCCTATTTTCGGGCATTCATCCCGCTTGGAAGGCCGCAAAAATGAGTCCTGTTTATGCCTTGCGTAATGAATAGGTAATACCTGGTCATCTACACCTAATCCTACTGTCTTGCCTGACTTTCATTTATCTTTTAATGGCAGCTCTAACAACATACGGCTAGATTTAAAAGGTTATCCTTTGAACGTCGAGCCTCGTTGTGCAAAGAACTACTTCCTTTTTAGCCACAAATCACCTGAATCAGCAAGCGTTAGCTTGCTGTCTGAGTCCAGTCGCCCTTATATTATTTACCCTAGATAGATATATCCATATTCTCAGCGGGACTTACTATGAGTGAGGAAATTATTACCAAACTCTCTTCAAATCTGGCTGACCTTATACAAGCCGATTACATATTTGTAGGTCTATTAGAAAATACTACTCAGATTATAACTGAAGTCATTATTCATCAGGGGAAATCAGTTAACAATATATCTTATTGCCTAAAAGGAACGCCCTGTGAGGTGGTGTTAAATACGGGATGTTGTATCTATACCGATCATGTTATAGAGGAATTTCCTGAAGATCAGTTATTAGTAGATATGGAAATTCAAGCTTATATCGGTGTAGCCATCTATAACTCAGATAAAGAAGTGATCGGCTTATTGGTCGCTCTTTATAATAACCCTATTAAGGATACTGCATCACTTAAATGTTTAATGGAGTCTTTTTCATTGAGCATGTCAGCAGAATATTCTCGGCGACATCATATTAGTCAAGTTGAAGATATTAAAAAAGATTTACATGAACAGGTTTCTCGACTGGAAAAACAGCAAGAAGTACTAAAGCAGGCGCAGAGAATTGCAAAATTTGCTTCTTACGAAATAGATGTCATTAAAGGCAAAATTAACTGGTCTGCAGGCATTGATAAGATTTTATTTATAGATGTTAATCACGAAAAATATACTAACTGGTCAGGGGTGTCAGTTGATGAGCCCTGGATGGAATATATTGTTTTAAAAGATAGAAAGAAAATATCAGATACCTTAAAGAACACCATTAAAAACTCGGAGTCATACCGAATTCAATATACCGCCTGCCTACCAGATGGTCGATTGAAAACTATGTTGACGGAAGGGATTCCGATTAACGACGAAAATGGAGCTGTTATTGCTATACGTGGATTCTTACAAGATATTACTGAATTAAACGTAACTCAGACTGCATTGATAAATCGAGAAAAAAGGTTAAAAAGCTTATTTGATAATAGTCCACTAGCTATCATAGATTGGGGATTAGACTTTACTATTAAAGGTTGGAACCATTCCGCGGAAAGGATTTTTGGCTGGCGTAAAGACGAAGTGATAAATAAAGTAGGTGATTTTATATTACCTGAAGATATCATGGTGGATGTTTCAAAAATATGGCAAGGCTTAGTCTCTGGTCAAGGGGGCGAATACAGTATCAATACAAATAAAACAAAAAACAGAGGTGATATTGTATGTGAATGGCGAAATGCTACAGTTTATGGCGCTAATGATGAAATTTTATCAGTCGTTTCTTATATCGAAGATATTACCAAGAAGTTTCATGAGGAAGAATTAGCAAAACAATTTGAAGAAAAGTTTTTGGCGATCTTTAATGCCTCTCCTGATGCGATTACGGTGACGAGAAAGAATAGTGGGGAGTTTGTTGATGTTAATAAGGGCTTTGAACAAATAACGGGTTTTACTCGTGATGAAGCTATTGGTCAAACGTCATTAAGTCTTAATTTAATTGAACAAGAAGATCGTGAGAAATACATAAATCATGTTTTTAATAAAGGCATGGTTTCAGATGTAGAGATAAATTTTCATAATAGAGAAGGTGAGGATTTATTTGCACTTTATAGCGCTAATGTAGTAACGATTAATGACGAAGAATTAATAATTGCTTATTGTCATGATATAACAGAAAGGAAGAAATCGGCACAGCAGCTTGTTTTGCATAGAGATAATTTACAATATCTAATTGAAGTTCAAACCAAAGATCTTGTCGGTGCAAAAAATGAAGCAGTACAGGCAAATCGCTACAAATCCGAATTTCTAGCCAATATGTCCCACGAAATAAGAACGCCGATGAATGCGATCACCGGATTGACTTATTTAGCTTTACAAACAAAGCTAGACGAGCGACAACGAGATTATCTAGTTAAAATTGATACGTCAGCTAAAAATTTATTATTATTAATTAACGATATATTAGACTTTTCAAAGGTAGAGTCAGGTCATCTAAATATAGAGCCGGAACCTTTTAGAATTGATGAGCTTTTGGAGAATATAACGGATTTAATTAGAAATAAATCTAATGAAAAAGGGCTTGAATTGATAATTCAATATCCTGGTAATATTCCATTGATGTTAGTGGGTGACTCCTTAAGACTTTCACAAGTTCTTACTAACTTAGCAAGTAACGCTGTGAAATTTACAGAAACGGGTTTCGTTAAAATTGAAATTAGTCTGAAGTATGCAGCAGATGAACAAGTTGAATTGCTGTTTACTGTGATGGATACCGGTATAGGAATGAGCCCCACGGCAGTAAAAAATCTATTTAAACCCTTTGAACAAGCAGACGGTTCGATAACAAGAAAATTTGGTGGAACTGGATTAGGCTTGTCAATCAGTCAAAAGCTAGTTTGCCTGATGGGAGGGGAGATTAAAGCGAGAAGTATTTTACATCAGGGGACGGAGTTTTATTTTAACTTAAAGTTTGACATAGCTGATAGTCAGCAGACCTTCAGGGATGAGTGTGTTGAGCTAGTTGGGAAAAGTATACTTATTGTAGAAGATGATCATTCGACACAAGGAATATTAACTGAAATATTAAATACACTCGGTATGAACGTAAATGTAGTTGATGCTGCAGAAGATGCTTTAGCCTTGATGTCAGAAAATAATAATTATGATCTGGTTTTATTAGACTGGAAGCTTCCTGGGATGGATGGTTTAGCATGTGCTAAAAAAATACATGAAACTTTTAATCTGGATGTTCCTGCGTTAATTATGGTGACGGGGTATTCAAAAGACCATGTCGGAAACGAAACCGATTTTGAATGTTTAGACTACTTTCTATTAAAGCCAGTAACGCCTTTATTGCTAATTAAAACGATTAAACGAGCTTTAGGGGTAGAGTCTAATGAAACTCAGGCTTTAGACTCCTCTATGGTCGATATAACATCGGTAGCGGGTGCTAGAGTTTTATTGGTGGAAGATAATCCAATTAATCAACAGGTAGCTTCTGAATTATTACGCATGCGTTCTATTAATACTACGATCGCAAATAATGGAGCGCAAGCATTAGATAAAATAAAGGAGGATGAATTTGATTTGATTTTTATGGATTTACAAATGCCGGTTATGGATGGATATAGCGCAGCCGAAAGAATTATTAACGATGAAAGTTATAAACATATCCCCATTGTAGCAATGACGGCTCATGCGATGCCTTCTGATCAAAAACGTTGTATGGAAATTGGGATGAAAGGGCATATATTAAAGCCGATTGTGATCGATGATATTGATCGTGCCTTAGTAAAATGGATCGCGCCAAGAGATGGGATTGGTTCGGCCTATATTAAAAATATTGAACAGCAAGCAAGCAGCTCTGAATATAATGGTTTTCCTGAGGATATCGTAGGCTTGGATCTTAAATTAGGTTTGTCGTTAGTCGCAGGCAATAAAGACGTTTATCTGAATTTACTGGCTGACTTTTCACGCAGATATAAACATGTGATTGAGCAGTTGCGGGTCGATATTGAAATGAGCAATCGTGATTATATTCATGATATTGCTCATACACTAACCAGTGCAGCCGGTAATTTAGGGGCAACAGATTTAAGCAAGGTTGCTGCTACGCTGGATTTACAATTACAAGAAGGAACTCTGGATCCCTTAATTTGTAACGCTTTATGTCAACGCCTAGCAGTATTAATTGAAAGTATTGATAACTGGCAAACAAAATATAGAATTTCAATGCCGCAAGAGAATGAACACATATCTAGCCCTTCGTTCATCACACTACTTAATAGTGAAGAGAAAAATAAGTTGAGCACCTTTCTTGCCGATGATAATACGGCCGCTGTTGAATTGATTCAAAATATAAAACACCGGCTCCAAGGGAAGGCCAATAAAGATTTAGTGTATTTTATCGATCTAATTGAAAGCTATGAGTTTTCTGATGCATTAGAGCAATTCAAGTTTTTATGTCAGCAGTATAAAATTTAACATGCGGAATTCTAGCGCATCGTTATATGGAGAATGTGATGTCACAGCATAAGGGGCGAATTCTTATCGCAGAAGATGAAATGGTAAATATCAAGGTATTGGTTGCTACTCTGGATTCTTATGAAACCATAATTGCAAAATCAGGTGAGCAGGCAATTACGAAGGCATTATCTCAACAACCCCCAGACCTCATCTTATTGGATATTAATATGCCGGGAATGGATGGCTATGAAGTCTGTCGAATACTAAAATCAAATGAAGAAGCAAAAGATATCCCAGTGATTTTTATCACTGTGCAGGCCAGCGTTGAAGATGAGACAAAGGGCTTGGAACTGGGAGCTGTTGATTATATTTCTAAACCTTTTAGTCCGGCAATAGTACGTGCTCGAGTAGCCAATCATCTAGAGTTAAAGCAACAAAGAGACTTGCTAAAACAGCTAAATATTACCGACCCTTTAACTCAGATTGCTAATCGTCGGCGTTTGAATGATTATTTTGACAGCTGTTTTTTACAGGCAAAAAATAATAAGACAGACCTTAGCTTATTAATGATTGATATTGATAATTTTAAAAAGCTTAACGATTTAGGAGGGCATGATTATGGTGACGAGTGTTTATGCAAAATAGCACAATGTATAAAAGAATCTTTGCAATGTAGCTCTGAACTAGCCGCTAGATTTGGAGGAGAAGAATTTTGTGTGATTTTACCTGGGACTTCAATAGAGCCCGCTAGGATAATTGCGGAGACTATACGTAAAAATATTCATGCTTTAGCTTTAGTGCATCCAGATGCTGAGGTTGACGGGGTAACCGTCAGTATTGGCTGCAGTGAATTAACACAGAATACCGAGACCCCTAAGGTATTGTTTAAAGCGGCGGATGAAAATCTTTATAAGGCCAAGGAAATGGGGCGTAATTGTATCGTCTAATGTGTATTAGTTCCGACTTGATATGAACAAGGTGTGGTTCTTCTGCTTGTTAAGCAGCATAAAACTCAGCTAGATTTGTTGATGAATTAGCTTTGGCTTGTTCAATGACTTCATGCGCTTGGCGTACACATTGGCCACACTGAGAACCTACATTCAGGCTGCGACGAACATCACGTACGTTCATTGCGCCATCTGCTACGGCTTGGTGGATAGCTTTTTCGTTTACTGCATGGCAGATACAAACAAACATGACGAATAACCATTAACTAAATTTGATAGGGTAATACTATCGCTAATGATAATGGTTATCAATCATATTCTTATCTATTGCTAAGAAGATGTCACTCTAGTCAGGTGCTCCTTACCCAAGTGCTCCGCTGCCCATTTGGCTTTGTATATAGTTAGCGATGCCTACCTTATCAATCAAGCCAATATGTTGCTCTAGCCAATAGATATGGTCCATTTCAGTATCGTCTAATAAGGCTTCTAAGATCTCTCGGCTGACATAATCACGCTCTTGCTCGCAGACTTCTATAATGCTTCTTAAGCTGGCGGCTACCGTATTTTCAGCGGCTAGATCATTTCTTAGCATCTGCTCAACATTATTCCCAACCATTAGGGCTTCTCGCGAAGCAGTATCGGGCTTTCCTTCTAAAAACAATATGCGCTCAATCAAGCGCTTAGCGTGACCAAGTTCTTCTTCATATTCGTGAGCCAGCTTTTCATGCAGCTTATGGATGCCCCAATCTTCATACATTTTACTATGAGCCAAATATTGATCCATAGACGTAAGCTCAAGGGTAAGCTGTTTATTGAGTAGGTCTATGACCTTGCTATTACCTTTCATATTAGCTCTCCATCATAGATTGTTGATAGTTTTCAATACCGGTAGCGGTGATTAAGAATTCTTGTGTCTCAAGCCAATCGAGATAATCTTCTTCGTAACTTAGTATGCTTTCCAGTAGCTCTCGGCTGACGTAGTCATTTTCTTGTTCGCATAGTTCTATAGCATCTCTTAACTCGGCAATTTGGCTGACTTCAACGTTCAGGTCGCACATCAGCATCTCCTCAGTATGCTCGCCGATTTGAAGCTTACCTAGCTGCTGTAAATTGGGCAGTCCTTCTAGAAACAGAATTCGTTCAATGAGCTCATCTGCTTGTTTCATATCTTTAATTGATTTCTTATAAGCCTTTTCATTTAGCTCTTCTAATCCCCAATTTTTAAACATCCGAGCGTGCAGAAAAAATTGGTTGATTGAGGTGAGTTCAGTCGTGAGTACTTGGTTAAGCACACTTAGAACTTTTGGGTTTCCTTTCATCGCTATGCCTACTATTCGTGAGTATATAGTCATAGTTAAGTACTTATAATTGCTAATATGAAATACTATTTAGGGATATAAACTTTCATTATATATAGATCAGGGATAAGCGAGTCTAAATACAAATAAAAGTGATTATTAATAACAATATTTGAGTTGTGGCCAGCTTACCTAGGGGAGATGGGTGACGCGAAATGGTTCAAACGCTTAAGATTTACCGACTATTGGTTATTAATTTAAATTTTTATCTTCTCGTAATCGGCGTGTCATTAAATCTATAAAACACCTAACCTTGTTGGAAGCCATACGGCCTTCGCGATGGATGATATGTACTGGCATTGCTGGCAGCTCGTGATTTTCTAATAGGATTTTTAATTCACCTTTCTCTAACTCATCGGCAATTTGATAAGAAATAACTCGAGCAATACCAAATCCTTGTTTCGCGGCATTAATCGCCCCTTGATTACTGGTCACAGTGAGTCTGGGTTTAATGCGCAGGTTGAATTTATTTTTATTCAGATTCTTTTCTTTGCCTTGTCTATTTTTTGTATAGGTCGTAGAAAACTGCCAATCATGGGCTAGGTTACCCGCGCTAGAAGCAATCAAGGTATGTAGGGCTAAATCATTTGGATTTTGTGGAATCCCTGCGCGCGCTAAATATTCAGGAGAGGCAACCAACATTAAACGGACTTGGCCAACGGTTTTTGCATGCATAGTTGAATCGGGTAGTTGACCTATGCGTATACCTAGATCAAAACCTTCTTCTAATAGATTCACTACTCGATCTAGAAATACCGCATCTACTTGGGTTTCTGGATAGGTTTTAAGATATTCGACTATGCCAGGCATAACCAGCTTTTGCCCGAATAGCACCGGTGCTGTCACTGATA
>Ga0105359_10002052_pt1 | contig 16795 bp, 16 predicted proteins | sample GOMGulsemesocosm_6_FD_83659 | JGI IMG/M metagenome (GOLD analysis project Ga0105359, IMG submission 83659) | Methane-oxidizing microbial communities from mesocosms in the Gulf of Mexico - GOM8C Gulf of Mexico | ecosystem: Environmental > Aquatic > Marine > Cold seeps | place: Gulf of Mexico...
CGTTCGTGATTTAAGTAAGCAGCTGGATAAAGAAGTTAATCTGGTCATGCTGGGTGAGAATACAGAATTAGATAAAACAGTGATGGAAAAAATCGGAGACCCGCTTGTACACCTCGTTAGAAACTCCCTTGATCATGGTCTAGAGGGGGTAAAAGAACGCACAGACAATGGTAAATCCAGTGCCGGTACAATCACCCTTAATGCTTATCATCATGGCGGAAATATAGTCATTGAAGTGCAAGATGATGGTGCCGGATTAAATAAAGATAAAATCCGCAGTAAGGCCATTGAAAAAGGTTTGGTCGCTGAAGATGAGCAACTTACCGATGGCCAAATTTATGATTTGATTTTCCAAGCAGGTTTCTCAACAGCAGATGTTGTTAGTGATGTTTCTGGGCGTGGTGTAGGTATGGATGTGGTACGTCGTAATATTGCCGAATTAAATGGCTCTATTGATGTTTCATCGACACCTGGTGAGGGATCTATATTTTCTATTCGCCTACCTTTAACCTTAGCTATTCTTGATGGTCAATTGGTGAGGGTTGGTGAGGAAGTTTATATCTTCCCTCTGGTATCAATTGTTGAATCTATTCAATTAGAAAAGTCCATGCTAAATAATATTACGGGCAGTCAATTTGTTATGCAGTTGCGTGATGATTATGTACCGATTGTTTGCTTGCAAGATATTTTCAATACCGATACAGAAAAGAAAGATCTCGAAGGTGCCATGTTAGTAGTGGTAGAAGGAGATAATGAAAAAATTGGTATTGTCGTTGACGAGCTTTTAGGTCAGCAGCAGGTTGTTATTAAAAGTCTTGAACAAAACTACCAGAAAGTTGATTTGATATCCGGAGCCACTATTTTGGGCGATGGCACAGTTGCATTAATTGTGGATGTATCAGGTTTAAATAATCATTCTTCAGATAAAAAATCTGATGAACAAACTCAAGCTGCTTAAGGGAGTAGTGTATGACAAATGCAGCTCAGCAATCACATAATGATAAAGCAACAGGTACCGGTTCTGATGATGAACAGCAGTATCTAACTTTTATTATGGCTGGGGAAGAGTACGGTGTTGATATTCTTGCAGTGCAAGAAATTAGAGGCTGGGAAGCAACAACCGTTATACCTAATGCTCCTGATTATATAAAGGGTGTTATCAATTTACGAGGGACAATTGTTCCCATCATGGACTTACGAAGTCGGTTTAGTTTAGAGCGTGTTGAATATAGCCCAGTAACGGTTGTTATTATTCTAAAAGTTGAATCGGATCGTGGTGAACGAGTCATGGGGATTGTGGTTGATGCTGTTTCAGATGTTCATTCAATTAGTGATTCTGATACCCGTAATAGTCCTGAATTAATTGAAGATTTAAATACTGAATTTATTCGAAGTTTGGTATCTGTCGATGACAGTATGATTATTTTATTAGACGTTCAGCGACTATTAACGATCGATAAGCAGTTATTAGATATAGCAACGGATGTTGCAGCCGATAACGAATAAGTCCAAATAATGAATTTGATGATGAACAGGGTGAGTATCATGTCAGAAGAACAAAACTTAACACACTGGAAAATTCCAACGCTAACGATTATCCCAGCGGCGCTGGCATTAGTCTACTTGGCAATGACAGCAGAAAATGCAGGTTTATCAGCCGTCGTTGCGGTCATCGGACTTGCCTTGTCGGTAGTCTTAGGTTGGTTGCAGTTGTCTAAGCAAGGCGTGTCAGGGACAGGAAATCAAGCATTGGAAGCCGAGCGCTTAAGCAAAGCGCTGGATGTGTGTAACGCTAATGTGATGCTTGCTGATATCAATAATGAAATTTGTTATACCAATGAATCCGTTGCAGCGATGATGAAAAATGCGGAAGCGGCAATTCGTAGTGACCTTCCTAATTTCAATAGTGCCAGCTTAATTGGTACTAATATGGATGTTTTTCATAAAAATCCTGCTCATCAGCAAAATATGGTGGCGAATTTACGTCAGACTTATAAAGCACAAATTGTTGTCGGTGGCCGAACCTTTGGTTTAACCGCAACCCCGATATTTTCTGATAATCAGTTGCGTTTAGGAACGGTTGTTGAATGGGAAGACAAGACGGACGAACTCGCAAAAGCACTAGAAGAACAGCAAGCTTCAAAAGAGAATGTTCGTATTCGTAAAGCATTGGATGTGTGTAATACCAATGTGATGATGGCCAATGAAAATCTTAATATAATTTATATGAATACCGCCGTACAAGAAATGATGGTGACGGCAGAAGCCGATCTTAAAGTCGCATTGCCTAATTTCAATGCCCATCAGTTAATGGGGGTGAACGTTGATGTTTTCCATAAAAACCCCGCTCATCAGCGCGGCATGTTAGAAACTCTGTCAGCCGTGTATAAAACCAATATTAATGTGGGTCGCCGAACTTTCGGATTAATCGCGACGCCTGTATTTGAAGAGGGCCAGCGTTTAGGAACGGTCGTTGAGTGGATCGATAAAACTGACGCACTCGCGCTTGAACGTGAAGCTGAGAAGAAGGCACAAGAAAATACTCGTATTCGTAAAGCTCTCGATGTGTGTAATACCAATGTAATGATGGCCGATGTCGATTTAGATATCGTCTATATGAATACAGCCGTTCAAGAAATGATGGCTAACGCAGAAGCTGATCTTAAAGTTGCATTGCCTAATTTCAATGCTCAGAAGTTGATGGGGGTTAACGTTGATGTCTTCCATAAAAACCCGGCTCATCAGCGTGGCATGTTAGAAAAATTAGCCAATGTTTATAAAACGGATATTGAAGTGGGTCGCCGAACCTTTGGATTAATCGCAACGCCCGTATTTGAAGAGGAACAGCGTTTAGGCACAGTTGTTGAGTGGATCGATAAAACTGACGCTCTCGCCCTTGAAATTGAAGCAGAGCGTAATGCGAAAGAAAATATTCGTATTCGTAAAGCGTTAGACGTGTGTAATACCAACGTGATGATGGCGGATACCAACTTAGACATTGTCTATATGAACGAATCGGTGACGGCGATGATGAGAGTTGCCGAGGCAGATTTAAAAGCTGAGCTACCGAGCTTTGATGCCAATAATTTAATTGGTAATAATATTGATCAATTCCATAAAAATCCTGCCCATCAGCGCGGAATGCTCACTAAGCTAGCCGATGTCTATAAAACAGATATTCAAGTGGGTCCTCGTACATTCGGACTGATTGCGACTCCGGTATTTAATGACGGCGAACGCTTAGGCACCGCTGTAGAGTGGACGGACAAAACTGATGCGTTGATAAAAGAAGCAAAAGATAAGGTTGTTTCTGATACCAATGCTCGTGTGAAACAGGCGCTAGATTCTGTATCGGGCAATACCATGATTGCTGATAATGAATTTAATATCATTTATATGAACGCGGCTGTTCAAGGCATGATGAGTAATGCTCAAGGAGATATTCGTAAAGACCTACCTAATTTTGATGCCAATAAACTGGTTGGGCAAAATATTGATGTGTTCCATAAAAACCCGTCTCATCAGCGTAACCTAGTGGGTAATATGAAAGGCACGTATGAAGCTCAAATTGTAGTCGGTGGCCGTACTTTTGGGTTAATTGCTAACCCTATCGAGAATGAGCAGGGTGAACGTTTAGGTGCGGTAGTTGAATGGATGGATCGCACCGATGAAGTCGCTGTAGAAAAAGAAGTTGATGATCTTGTTGCCGCAGCGACCAGGGGGGATTTATCTCAGCGTTTAGAAACAGGCAGTAAAGATGGCTTCTTCTTAAGCCTGGCTAATGGTTTGAACAACCTGGTCGGTATAGCAGATGATGTAGTGAACGATACTGCGCGAGTTCTTGATGCCCTGGCTCATGGACGCTTAACCGAAACGATTTCTGCAGACTACGAAGGTTCGTTCGGTAAGTTAAAACAAGATTCCAATGCAACGGTCGCTAAGCTAACTGAAATTATTACCAATATTCGTGAGTCTGCTTCAACAGTCTCAACCGGTGCTAATGAAATTGCTCAAGGCAATGCTGATTTGAGTAAGCGTACAGAATCTCAAGCAGCGAATCTTGAAGAAACTGCTTCTAGTATGGAAGAGATGACCAGCGCGGTTAAGCAAACCAGTGAAAACTCGACACATGCCAATGAGCTGGCTGTATCTGCTAGTAAGCAAGCGGCACAGGGTGGAGAAGTTGTTAGTCGAGCAGTCACAGCAATGGATGAAATCAATCAGGCAAGTAATAAGATTGCCGACATCATTGGGGTGATTGATGAAATTGCTTTCCAGACCAATTTACTGGCCCTAAACGCCGCAGTAGAAGCAGCGCGAGCCGGTGAGCAAGGTCGAGGCTTTGCGGTGGTAGCAGGTGAAGTACGAAACCTAGCCCAGCGCAGCGCAGGAGCGGCGAAAGAGATTAAAGATCTGATTCGCGACAGTGTCGAGAAGGTAAATGCTGGTACGAACTTAGTGAATGAATCGGGTAAAACGTTAGAAGATATTGTCTCTTCGGTGAAACGCGTAACAGATATGATTGAAGAGATCAGTGTTGCAGCGCAAGAGCAGTCATCAGGTATTGAGCAAGTGAACAGTGCCATTGCTCAAATGGATGAGATGACTCAGCAAAATGCTGCGCTTGTTGAAGAAGCGACCGCTGCAGGTGAAGCGATGGCTGAGCAGTCGAGAGGAATGATGACCTTGATGGACTTCTTTACCTTAAGTAATTCAGCAGCGGGTATGTCGGCAGGCTATGTTAATAGTCCTTCACCAACGGCAGCTACGCCAATGAGTGTTGCACATCAAGGAAAAGGTGCTGCGATGAGTGATTCTTCAGATGATGAATGGCAAGAGTTTTAAGGGCTGATATGTCAAGAGTCAAAGTGGAGATAGACTACAGGGAAAAGGAATTCCCGATGACTGCTAAAGACTTTAAGCGCATTGCAGAGTTGGCAGGACGGTATACAGGGATCATATTGGGTGAGCATAAGCAGGATATGGTTTATGGACGTATTGCTCGGCGTCTGCGGAAATTAAATATTAATAGTTTCTCGAAATATTTGGATTTTTTAGAAGCGAATATAGATGAGGAATTATCCAGCTTTATTAATGTTATAACAACGAACTTAACATCATTTTTTCGTGAGAATCATCATTTTGATTATCTACAGAAAACAGTGTTGACAGAGTTGAAAAGAAAAAATAGCGTGACTAAAAAGCTAAGAGTTTGGTCTGCTGGTTGTTCAAAAGGCATGGAGCCCTACTCAATCTCGATGACATTGCTTAAATCTGGTATACCATCAGATTGGGATGTTAAAATTTTAGCAACCGATCTAGACTCTGAAGTATTAGATATCGCAAAAAATGCAGTCTACTCATCAACAGAAGTTGATGGTTTAGATAAAAATATTGTGAAAAATTACTTCCAGTGTGGTGCTGACGGTAAAGATGTAAGAGTTAAGGATAAGGTAAAAGCGCCTATTCACTTTAAACGTCTCAATTTATTAGAATTTTGGCCAATGAAGGGACCTTTTGATTTTATATTTTGCCGCAACGTTGTAATTTATTTTGATAAGCCAACGCAGAAAGTTTTGTTCGACCGCTATGCTGATTTATTAAATGTCGGCGGTTACTTATTTATTGGCCATTCAGAAAATTTACACGGAATTAGTGAGCGCTTTGAAAATATTGGTAATACTGTTTATAGGAAGATACGCTAATGGCCGCATTACCTAGCCATCTACCTCAGCGCGAGCAGCCAGCAGTAAGTCTTGAGTTCGATCATGTCAATCGTTATTGGGATAAAGTGCATGGTGTTTGGGCCGCTAAGATATTGCCTGGCGAGTTGTATGTATCCACTCATGGGGAGATGATTTCGACAGTACTAGGTTCTTGTATCTCGGTATGTATTCGAGACAAAAATAAAGGCATCGGTGGCATGAATCACTTTATGCTGCCGTCAGATAATGAATTTTCCAGCGAGAGTTGGGGGGATAACCCCGCTACGTCGGCCTCTCGTTACGGCAATTGGGCGATGGAGTATTTGATTAACGCTATTTTAAAACGTGGTGGTGAAAAGAAGAATTTTGAAGTGAAAGTATTTGGTGGTGGCCAAATGATGGCGAAGATGACGGATATAGGGCAAAAGAATATTATATTCGTTTACCAATACTTAGCTGAAGAACTGTTGAAAATTGAAGCGAGTGATGTGGGTGATATTTTTGCCCGCAAGGTATTGTATTTTCCGGATACAGGAAATGTGAAAGTAAGACGCATTAAAGACGTTAAAAACGATACTATTATTCGTCGTGAAACAGAATACGAAAAACATGTCTCTGTGGACAATCAGTCTAAGCCTAGTACTGATAATATTGAGTTGTTTTAGGAATTTATATGGCCAAAATACGTGTATTGGTAATTGATGACTCTGCTTTAATTCGACAAATGTTGACTGAAATATTAAACAGTCGAGATGATATCGAAGTGATTGGAACTGCTGAAGATCCTATTATCGCCAGAGAAAAAATAAAACAATTGTCACCTGACGTTTTAACGTTAGATATTGAAATGCCTAAAATGACAGGGCTGCAGTTTTTGCAAAATCTTATGCGTTTGCGGCCGATGCCCGTCATCATGGTTTCAACATTAACAGACCGTGGAGCACCAGAAACTCTGGAGGCCCTTGAATTAGGTGCGGTTGATTATATTTGCAAGCCAAAGGCGAAAACTGAAACTAAATTAAGAATTTTTGCTGATGAACTCGTTGATAAGGTTCGCATGGCTTCAACAGCCAAGGTGAGGCCTTTTGAACAAAGTAAAATTTCGCAAACAGCTATCGCAAAGGATACTCAATATCCTAGGATTATTGCTGTGGGTTCCTCCACAGGAGGTACGGAAGCCATTAGAGAGTTATTAACATCAGTGCCGGCGAATTGTCCGCCAATATTAATTACTCAACATATTCCTAAAGTCTTTAGCGCTTCTTTTGCCGATCGTTTAGATCGAATGTTGGCGATGGACGTTTTTGAAGCGCAGGAAGGTATGATTATTCGTCAAGGGTGTGTCTATATCGCCCCTGGTGATTATCACTTAACTGTTAAGAGGTTTGGTACAAAGATGGTTTGCCATATCATTCAAACAGAAAAGATAAATCGTCACCGGCCTGCTGTGGATGTGATGTTTGATTCAATACTACAGGCTTATAGCTCAAGTGTGGTGGCTGTTATGTTAACGGGGATGGGAGCGGATGGTGCACAAGGAATGTTGAAACTAAAGCAAGCTGGAGCCATTACCTTCGCTCAAGACGAAGCAACGTCGGTTGTTTGGGGGATGCCTCAGGCTGCCTATAATATTGGCGCTGTTGATGAAGTACTACCTTTGCACAAAATTCCAGAAAAAATGTTAAAAGCAGCACAAAAAAAATGATTATTCAAAACCTATGCTAACGCTAAATATCAGCTAAAGTATAAGTATAAGTAGAAGACTAAGGAGAGTAAAGATATGGGCGTTCAAGCAAATATTGATAATAGCGGAAAAGAGCTAACCATTAAAATTGATGGACGCTTTGATTTTAGTGCTCATCAAGAGTTTAGGGATGCTTACGAGAGTATTTCAGAAGACCTTGATAGTTATGTTGTCGACCTTGGCAATACATCGTATTTAGACAGTTCTGCTTTAGGGATGCTGCTGCTGCTGCGTGATCATGCTGGCGGTGATAGTGCAATCATAAAAATAGTTAAGTGCAATGATGATGTACGAAAGATTTTGACAATTTCGAATTTTGAGCAACTTTTTACTATTCAGTAAGAGGGTAGGGGAAACTAGAATGAAGATCTTGATTGCTGATGATAATGCATCAGATAGACTGTTATTAAGTAAAATCATCAGTAAGCAAGATCATGAAGTTATTGCCGCAGAAAATGGCAAGCAAGCGATTGATTCTTATGTGAAATACGCACCAGACATCATCTTAATGGATGTATTGATGCCTGAGGTTGACGGTATGGAAGCCGCAAGAGAGATCAAGAGAATTGCAGGGGAAGACTTTGTTCCCATAATATTTTTAACGTCCCTCGTTGATGCTCAAAGTCTTGCTGACTGCCTACAGTCAGGCGGTGATGATTTTTTAACTAAACCTTATAATTTTATCATTCTTAAAGCCAAAATTGATGCTTTCGTACGTATGAAAAAGATGCATGTTACGTTGCAGAAGCAGCGTGATACGATCTCTGCCAACAATCAACATATGCTGCATGAACAACATGTTGCGAAAGCGGTATTTGATAACGTTGCCCACTCTGGTTGCTTAGATTCTGCCAATATAAAATATATGCTATCGCCGTTAGCTGTTTTTAATGGGGATGTATTATTAGCGGCACGTAAACCTTCGGGTGGCATGCATGTATTTTTAGGAGACTTTACTGGGCATGGTTTACCCGCTGCGATTGGTGCAATGCCTGTAGCAGAAATATTTTATGGTATGACCGCTAAAGGCTTTGCGCTTCGTGACATTCTTCGAGAAATAAATTCAAAACTCAAAAGTATTTTACCTGTTGGTTTCTTCTGCTGCGCTGCTGTAGTTGATTTAAGTTTCACCAAACGCAGTATTAGTATGTGGATGGGCGGCGTTCCTGATTGTTATTTATTGAGTAATCAAGGCGCTAAACTTAAATCAATCCGTTCTCACCATCTGCCTCTAGGAGTATTAAGCAGTGCTCAATTTGATGATGAAATGACAGAGCATTCGATGGGCATTGATGACCGTTTATACATGTGGTCTGACGGGATTGTTGAGGCACGAGATAGCGAGGGTGACATGTATGGGGAGGAGCGGCTTCTTGACGTATTTAATCAGAAGGCTAATCCTGAATTATTATTTGAGGCGGTTAAGAACAGTGTGAATGCCTTTGTCGGCGAATCGGAAAGGGATGACGATACCACTATTATTGAATTGAAAATGGTTGATGAAAGCGAACTAGAGCAATCAGCATCGGTTCAAGAAAAGGCAGCAATAACGGGCCCCAGTGATTGGCAGTTAGACTATGAGTTAGGTGTTAATTCATTGAAGCATTTTAACCCGTTGCCTCTAATGATGCATATTATGATGGAGGTTCCCGCCCTTAGGTCAATGGGAGGGCAGCTTTTTACTGTGGTCGCTGAATTATTCTCGAATGCTTTTGAACATGGTGTGCTCAAATTAGATTCGGCATTAAAATCGACCCCTGCAGGTTTTGCTGAATTCTACGCTTTGCGTGAGACTCGAGTAAAAGAACTTCAGTCAGGTTTTGTTAAGATTAGAATGATGCATACTTCTGAGGATGGCCGTTCAGGTATTTTTAGTTTTAGCATTGAAGATAGTGGCGAAGGGTTCAAATATTCGAATGCACTTGATCAAAGCCAGCCAAAAATTAATAGTGGAACCCCTAGTACGAACAAGTTCAGCGGGCGAGGGATACCACTTATTTATTCATTATGTCATTCTTTAGAGTACCGAGGCTGTGGTAATGAAGTTGTGGCAGAGATACACTGGCCACAGAAAGCAATAGTAAAATAAAGAGGTGGTAAGGTTTGGACAGAGCATCACATTTCGATACTGAAGCATTAACGATGCTAGAAGAAATCATGGAAGATGAATTCCCTGAATTAGTTCAGGTATTTATTGAGGATTCCGAGCCTAGGGTTTCGGCTTTACGACAGGCCTATGAAAATAAAGATTGCACAAGCCTTAGGGAAATCGCTCATAGTTTTAAAGGCGCTTCGGGTAATTTATCGGCGCTGCCTTTAGCGGATCTCTGTTTTAAGGTAGAAGAAAAAGCACGGGGTGCAAACTTAGAAGATATTCAGCCACTAATCAATGAGATTGATGTTGAATATCAAGTTGTGAAATCAGTCTTGTTATCTTTAATTAAGTAATTCTTTCCTAGCATTCTCTAAGTTGGCCCACCGTTTGCTCTTATTAAGTTAAGATTAATGGGAGCTACTATGGAAACTCAACCAACACAGTCTGGTTTGATGCAGATTTTTACCAGTCTAGGCTTGGCTACGGACAATTCGTTACCGGCTTTAGATGCGCAGAACCCTGATGGTAAAGGCTTTTCTAGCTTATTATCAGGCTACCTACCTAACAAAGCACAATTACAGTCTGAAACTTTAAGCGCTGAATTATTATCTCAGCAGGTCGCGAACGAGCCACCTATCGATGGGCTAAATTCTACGGCCCTAGCGGCTGAAGGTTTGCCGCTCTTGGGACAAACATTGCCGCTAGAGATAAATACGTTAGATAACTCCTCCATTAATATTCTATCGGGTGAAGACATTTCTCTTTTCACTTCTGTCGATGGTATGAGGAAGCCGATTAGTCCCAATAAGGTGTTAGGGGAGACTGCTTTACAAGGCACATCGTTAAAATCCTTAAACGGAGCCTCCTCATCCACTGAAAAAGATACGCCTTTGCAAGCATTGGAAGAGCAAGGATTTTATGCCCAGTCACTCGTTTCAAGCGTTATAGGGAATGAGTTAGCGGCGAGAAATTATAATAAGGCTCCTAGTATTGGAACGGAGTCGGCTAAAGCGATTCATGTAATACCCCAGCAAGTTGCTTTAACGGCAGAATTAAAAACGGCCGCTTCAGCCCAGCCTTTAACGGCGAGCGAGCTGGATGAAACGATGAGTGTAAACTCGGATCGTTTCTTAGGCTCTGAGCAAGTATCGAGTCTGCTTAGGCCTAAGAGCCTAGCAACTTCTGAATTAATGCCGACACCGATAAGTATGGCGACTGTTCAATCCCCTACAGTTACTGAAAATACAGTGAGTTTAGCGCTTGCAATGAATGTTGATCCTACAAGTCAGTCTTTGGATGAATTGATTGATGGCGAGGTCATAGAGCAAGGTGAATTTGAGGCAGAGCTCAAGAATTTAGAGCGCAAGCAAGATGATCAAACCTTAAAATTAAGCAAAGGACAGCAAGCCTGGGGAGATGCCTTAACGGAACGCATCACGATGAATGCCGCTCAGGATATCAAGCAGGTCACAATACATTTAGATCCGCCTGAGCTCGGCAGCCTAGAGCTTAAGCTACAGATCAATGATGATAAGCAAGCTCAGGTTCAGGTCCAAGTCCAGAGCCCGCAAGTAAAAGAAGCTTTAGAAAGCAGCGCCCATCGTTTACGAGATATGTTAGCAAGTGAGGGTCTTGAGTTAGCGGGGTTTGATGTTCAATCAGATTCTGGTTATGGCCAGCAGTCATCAGGAAACACGGATGGGCAAGGTCAAGAGCAATCACAAGATTCTGACGCTTCTCAAAATACCAGTGAAAATATTAGCCTAGAAATGCCTAAGCCGAAAAATAATAACTTATTAGATACCTTTATCTAACTCCTCTCCGTACCTTGTCTAAGCTGACTATAGGGCCTGTTATTAATAATTTCAGGCCCTTACATCGAGCATCCATTTTTTTGACGTAAAAACATGGCATGCGTATTGCTATTTTGACTATAACTATCGGAGAACTGACGCTATGGCTGCAGAACAAGATTTGAAACTCGATCAAGGCAACCCTGAAGAAGAGGGTGGTGGTAGCAAGAAAAAACTGATCATCATTGTGGTTGCTGCTGTATTGCTGATTGGGATCGCAGTAGGTGTCACCATCTTCTTGATGTCTGGTGATGATAGTGGAGAAGATCAGACGGGAGGAGACGAAGCCGCTGAGGTCGTTGAGGAAGTCACTCTTCCTGCCCAGTATATAAAATTGAAGCCCCGATTTATTGTTAACTTTAATATCGGTACCCGACAACGTTTTTTACAAACCAGTATTGAAATAATGACTCGCTCACAAGGGGTTGTTGATGCTGTCGAATTGCATAATCCAATGCTACGCAATGAAATAGTTCGAATACTGTCTGAGCAAGAATTTAAAACTTTACGGACACCGGAAGGCCGAATAGGGTTGAAATCAGCTTTGCAAGATCGCTTAGTAGAGGTGCTGAAAGCAGAAGCAAGTATTGAAGGCATTGAGGCCGTTTTATTCACTGACTTTGTGATGCAATAGGGAATACGTGTGCAAGACTTATTAAGCCAAGACGAGATTGATGCCTTATTACATGGCGTTGATGATGTAGATGACGAGCCCGAATCGGATATCGATGCAGCGGGTGTTAAGGCTTACGATATTACCAGTAACGACCGCATCGTACGTGGTCGTATGCCAACGCTGGAAATGATCAATGAACGTTTTGCCCGGTATACCCGCATTAGTATGTTTAATTTTTTGCGCCGTAGTGCCGATGTGGCATCGGGTGGTGTACAAATAATGAAGTTTGGCGAATACGTTCATACCCTGTATGTGCCGACCAGTTTAAACCTTGTAAAAATCCGCCCGCTTAGAGGCACTTCACTTTTTATATTAGATGCCAAGCTTGTCTTTAAATTAGTTGATAACTTTTTTGGTGGTGATGGACGTCACGCAAAGATTGAAGGGCGTGAATTTACACCGACTGAAATTCGAGTGATTCAATTAGTATTGGCGCAAGTATTCAAAGATTATAAAGAAGCTTGGAGCACGATTTTAGACGCAGATTTTGAGTACGTAGGGTCGGAAGTAAACCCTGCGATGGCCAATATCGTGAGCCCTTCTGAAGTCGTTGTGGTGAGTACATTTCATATTGAATTAGATGGCGGCGGTGGTGATATGCACATTACCGTTCCCTACTCGATGATAGAACCTATTCGAGAAACGCTTGATGCGGGTATGCAAAGTGATGTTGATGACGTAGATGATCGCTGGTTGCATTCATTACGCGAAGATATTTTAAGTGCCAAAGTTAATATCCATGGCACGGTAGTTAAAAAAGAGCTCTCTTTACGAGAGGTTGCTGAATTAAAAGCAGGGGATATTATCCCTATCGAAATGCCTGAATTGTTTACTTTAGAAGCGCACGATGTACCTATGTTTAGAGGAAAACTGGGCGTTTCAGACGAAAAATTAGCCGTTAAAATTGTTGAACAGATTAATCAAAAACGACGCTAGACCGTTGTTAGGGGAATACTATGAGTGATGACTCTCAAGACGAAAATGAAAACACTCCGGAAAATGAACCAGAGATTAATCCGAATGACATCGACATTGATGCTTTAGCAGGAGATGTGGCTGCTGGGGTTGAGGATGCGAGCGGAGAAGGTTCCAGTGACGAAGCGGTAACCGATGAGTGGGCTGCTGCAATGGCAGAAGACCCGACTGCTGAAGAAGCGGGAAAAGTCGATGCCGATGATGGCTGGGGAGATGCCATGGCAGAAGAAGCTGATTCCGTTCAGCAAGCCAAACTAGATCCATTAACCGATGACAGTAAACCGGGAGGGAATGATTTGGCTCCTGAACTGGATGTCATTTTAGATATCCCTGTCTCGATATCAATGGAAGTTGGGCGCACTGAAATACCGATTCGTAACCTGCTTCAATTAAATCAAGGATCTGTTGTTGAACTAGATCGTCTAGCAGGTGAGCCACTGGATGTTTTAGTAAACGGAACTTTGATTGCTCACGGCGAAGTGGTTATGGTAAACGACAAGTTTGGTATCCGTTTAACTGATGTAGTGAGTCAAAGTGAAAGAATTCAGCGCTTACGTTAATAAAATAATAATGAAGAGTTTTACTTTAATCTGTCTATTGATGCCTTCGTGGCTTCAAGCAGCGGATGCAGTAAGTCAGACACCTATAGTCTCAGATCCTATGTCATCTGTGTGGCGTGTTGTTTTTACGCTAGCAGGAATGATTGCTTTCATTTTGTTGCTGGCTTATTTCGCCAAGCGATTACAGGGTATGAATCGTTCGAGTTTAGGTGGCTTTGCTTCACAGGGACAAATGATTCAAACGCTGGCAACAACATCTATTGGTTTAAAAGAAAAAATTTCACTGATACAGGTGGGTGATCAGCAATTATTAATTGGCATCACCCCTCAGTCTATTCAGACGTTATTAGTGCTTGAAAATCCGATTGAACAAGAAGACATTGAGCAGCAAAGCCCTATCTTTCAAGCGATTCTAAAAAAGGCACTGAATAAAGCATGAAGTATATAAGTGCGGTATTGTTGCTTTTATTGCCATTAGTTAGCCTCGCAGATATTAATGCTCTCGGCATTCCCGCAGTTACCTTTAAGCAAACGGATACTGGTGGTGAATATACAGTAACCATTCAAATTCTTGCGTTAATGACGCTTTTAAGCCTATTACCTGCAATCATTATGATGATGACGGCATTTACTCGAATCATTGTGGTGATGGCAATTCTGCGTCAGGCATTGGGTTTGCAGCAAACTCCTTCTAACCAAGTCGTTTTAGGAATGTCGATTTTTTTAACTGCATTTATCATGATGCCTGTTTTTGAAAAAGTAAATGAAGTCGCTATTCAGCCTTACTTGAATGAAACCATTAAGCCACTTGAAGCGTTGCAAAGGGCTTCTGAGCCAATGAAAGAATTCATGCTGGCACAAACACGAGAAACGGATTTAAATCTTTTTGTAAGAATTTCGGGCAGGAAAGATTTATTAAGCCCAGATGAAACGCCTTTGCATATTTTGATTCCTGCTTTTGTTACGAGTGAATTAAAAACAGCCTTCCAAATCGGTTTTCTTTTATTTATTCCATTTCTTATTATTGATCTCGTGGTTGCCAGTATTTTGATGGCGATGGGTATGATGATGCTATCGCCGATTATTATCTCTTTGCCCTTTAAAATTATGCTGTTTGTCTTAATCGATGGCTGGGCTTTGGTTATGGGTACTCTCGCTAATAGTTTCGGAACGATTTAGCTAGAATTGTATAAGGAGGCATTATGGGCGTAGAGCAAATTGGCGATTTATTTTCACAAGCCTTGTTTATGATCGTTACCATTGTTTTTGTCATGGTTATACCTAGTCTTGTCGTTGGTTTGGTGGTGGCAACATTCCAAGCAGCAACACAAATTAATGAGCAGACGTTGAGCTTTTTACCTCGATTAATTATTACTTTATTAAGTCTTATTTTCTTTGGCCCTTGGGCGGTTAATAAAGTCGTTGAATTCACCTTAAGTATTTATACCAATGTTCCTTTTTTGGTAGGTTGAGATGATATAAAGATATGCTGGAATTTACTGCCTTAGAATTAAACGCCTGGGCTAGTCACTATTTTTATCCCTTTGCCCGCATAGCGGGTTGTTTGGGGGTTATGCCTTTATTGGGTAGTAAGCTGGTGCCGCGACAAATTCGTATATTATTATCTGTCTTTATTACTCTTATTATAGCCCCTTTATTACCACCTATGCCTGCTGTGGACCCTATGTCATTGGCGTCTTTTATTATTATTTTTGAGCAAATGCTGATTGGTATTGTTTTAGGCTTTATGGTGGAAATAGTAAGTCAGATATTTGTATTGGCGGGACAGTTGATTGCAATGCAGACAGGTTTAGGGATTGCAACAACAGTTGATCCTGCTCAGGGGGTTTCTGTTGTGGTGGTCAGTCAATGGTTTCTATTTTTAACCAGTCTTACGTTTTTGGCATTAAATGGACATTTGATTGTGATAGAAGTCGTAGTCGAAAGTTTTCATACAATGCCTATAGGTGGTGGTGCTTGGACCGCTGACGATTATGGCAGAATGGTTCGCTGGGGAGGCTGGATGTTTGCTTCGGCTTTAGTGATCGCATTACCTGCATTAACGTCGTTATTAATTGTTAACTTTGCATTTGGCGTGATGACACGAGCAGCGCCACAATTGAATATTTTCTCTCTAGGTTTTCCAGTCACCATGCTGGTAGGCCTTTTGATTATTTGGCTGATTATTGGTCAGGTAGGGGCAAGCTATCATGTTTTGTTAGAAACGCTATTTGAATTTTTACGCTCGTTGATTCGAACGCCTTAGTTAATTTACATTGTCTTTCTTCGTGAATTCAGATCGTCACGCTATAGACACTTTATTGGAGCCTCATTATGGCTGATGAAGACAGCAGTCAAGAAAAAACAGAGGAACCCACCGAGCGGAAAATCCAGAAATCGAAAGAGGATGGACAAACCGCTCGCTCAAAAGAACTCAATACCACCGCTATCTTATTATTCGGGTCTTTAGGTTTAGTCGCGTTTGGCTCTTACATGAGTGAAAAGATTTATCACATTGCGCGTTTTAATCTCGATGTTGAGCGGGCGGCATTGTTCGATACTAATACTATGTTTAGTCATATGTCCCAGTCTATGTGGGAGGCCGTTGCCGCTTTAGTTCCGTGGTTTATTTTAGTGATTATCGCTGCTTTTTTATCGCCTTTAGGGGTTGGTGGTTGGCTGTTTAGTACTAAGGCTTTGGCGCCTAAAATGAATCGTTTAAGTCCTTTGGCGGGTATTAAACGCATGTTCTCTGCTAACTCATTAGTCGAGTTATTCAAAGCTTGGGGAAAAGTATTGGTAGTGGGGACTTGCGCCTTTTTTGTTATTAAATACTATTTTCAAGACGCAATGGATCTGCAAAATGCACCAGTACGTCCAGCGATTAAGCGCGCGACGGAGATCGTATTGTGGGCTGCTGTGATTCTTTGTGCATCAACTTTAATTATTGCCATGATCGATGTGCCTTGGCAGATTTACAGTCATACCAAAAAATTGCGTATGTCTTTGCAAGAAATTAAAGATGAGTTTAAAGATACTGAAGGTAAGCCTGAAGTGAAGGGCCGAATTCGTCAAATGCAAAGAGAAGCAGCTCAGCGTCGTATGATGGGCGCAGTACCCGATGCCGATGTGGTTATTACCAACCCGACCCATTATGCTGTTGCGTTAAAATATACCGGTGGAGCAG
>Ga0105359_10002053_pt1 | contig 16791 bp, 16 predicted proteins | sample GOMGulsemesocosm_6_FD_83659 | JGI IMG/M metagenome (GOLD analysis project Ga0105359, IMG submission 83659) | Methane-oxidizing microbial communities from mesocosms in the Gulf of Mexico - GOM8C Gulf of Mexico | ecosystem: Environmental > Aquatic > Marine > Cold seeps | place: Gulf of Mexico...
CATGCGCTTAGCTCAGATATTTTTGCCTTAGATAAAGATTTAGAAGAAAATCAAAAAGAAGCCATAATAGACGCAAAAAAGAAGCATAACTCAGTAGGTGGAACAGCTATTGTAAATGTGAAGAACTGCCCTAGTGGTTTAGGGGAACCGATTTACTTTAAATTAGATGCCCAAATTGCTTCTGCTATGATGAGTATTAATGCAGTTAAAGCCGTAGAAATTGGAGATGGAATAGATTCTTCAAAAGTAAAAGGTTTTGAGAATAATGACCAGATTAGAAAAGACGGCTTTAAAACAAACCATTCAGGTGGAATTTTAGGTGGAATTTCTAATGGCGATGATATAAATATCAAAGTTCACTTTAAATCAACACCCTCTGTTTTTATTAAACAAGATACTGTTGATATTAATAATGAGGAAGTTACTTGTGAACTAAAAGGAAGACATGATCCTTGTGTAGCTATTAGAGGCTCTGTTGTTGCAGAATCAATGATGGCGCTTGTATGAGCAGATATGCTGCTATTAAATATGTCTTCAAAAATCCAAAATATTAAAAAAGTCTATAACTCATAAGTAAGATGCTTCATAAGAAGCATACTTATTTCTATCTCTCAAACGCTCTTTTATTCTATAAGTAAATAATTCAAATGTATTCTGGTAAAAATCTGATTTTATGTATTAAAAAAAGGAGATTGTAGAAACTTAAAAATTGTTAAAATATTTAGGAGATAGTTTCTACAAAATTAGGAATGAACATCATTAATTGGACAATTAAAGGAATGACTATTATGTCTAATATATAAATTGGCTAGATTATTAAACATAAAATCCAATTAATTAATGATATATTTCACAAATTAAATCATTTATTATTATTGGAAGAGTATTTATAGGTAAGAAAGAAGAAAAGCGGCTAAATTTTTCTATATTTCAAATAAATACAAATAAAATAATTTTAAACTTATGAACATATGACCGGATTATATCATATTAATGAACATATGTCAAGTATATTTTTTGATTAATTTATGTTAGAATCTATCTCTAAAGAAAAAGGAAAAATTTGGCCAGAGAAAAACAACAACGTGAATTAAGTTTTAAACCAACATCTAAGTATTTTGGTCCTAAAGATATAAAATCCAACGAAGATATTATTTTATTACATGAAGAAATACAAGCTATTAAACTTATGGATTTAGATGCAATGTATCAAGAAGATGCGGCAATTCAGATGAATATTTCAAGGCCGACCTTAGCAAGAATTATTAAAAATGCTCGTTTAAAAATAGCATCTGCATTAATAAATGGTTCTAATATAAAAGTACATGAAATACAAAATGATTTTAATGTAGCTGTTTGTTCAAATAGTTTAAAATTTTTAGATGACATTTCAATTGATTCAAAATATATCTTTATTTTACATATTAAAGACTATAAATTAGAGAATATAAAGCAAATACCAAACCCTGCATTTTCTGAAAATAATATTAGACCCAGGCATGTATTGCCCACCTTTTTGCAAGAAGAAAATATTCATTATTTTATTACAAAACAAATCGGAATCACCTGCAAAAAGTATTTAATTGATAAGGGTATTTATCCTATTATTAAAGAAGAAGTATCTCTTGAAGAAATTGTTACTATATTTAAATAACGAACAATCAAGAGTGATTATAATTGATTAATATTTGAATCACTCTTATAAGGAACTTTTGCACTGGGAGCTACTTTAGAAGTATTTTCTAAATGTACATCTTGATCATCAAAAAAGATATCTGCACCAAACGCTTCTACTACTTCATACTTATCCATACCACCTAAGAAAAAAGACTCATCAATTCGTACATTCCAAGCATTAAGTGTTCGTATTACTCTTTCATGCGCAGGAGAATTTCTAGCCGTTATTAGTGCCGTTCTAATAGGTGTATGTTCATTTGCATATTTGTTTTGAATTCGTGAAATTACTCGTAATAATTTAGCAAAAGGGCCATCAGGCAAATTATTATTCGCATTGTTTGTTTCATGCTCTAAAAAAGCTTCTAGTCCCTTACTTTTATAGATTTGCTCAGATTCATCTGAAAATAGTACTGCGTCCCCGTCAAAGGCAATTTTTACTTGTTGTTCATCTTCTTCATCTGAATTAATAAAAGGAAGAATTCTAGCTGCTGCTATTCCTATATCATTAGCAGCTCGTACATCTTCATCATTTGCAGATAAAAATAAATCTACCTTAAATGGTTTTAGATATTTAGAGATATTATTTCCACCTGACCAAGCAGAACGTTTTATATCAAGTTTGTAAGCATCAATGGATTTAGTAATGCGCAAAGAAGTAGCTGCGTTATTACGTGACATAATGATTACTTCAACTTGCTTATTTTCAGGAAAATCCTCATTAATTTTAAGCAAATTTTTCACCAAACGAAAGCCTGTGCCTTTTTCTAATAAGGTATCTTCATTATTTATTTGAAAATCATAATAGTCTTGTAAACCAGAAGATTCAAAAATTTTATTTTCTTCTTCTAGATTAAATAAAGCTCTTGAAGAAATTGCAATTACTAGTTTATCATCTAAATTATATCCCAAAATATAGCCTTTTATTTTTTCTTTATTATTTATAAATATATTATACAAAATAGAATTAAAAAAGGGCTTTTCTAGCTGTTTTTAAGAAAAATATCTTATAATTTTATATCTTAGATAAAAAGAGACCAAATGAAAAAACTATTTATAATACGCCATGCTAAATCAGACTGGGGAAATGAAGACTTAGATGATTTTGATAGACCTTTAAATGAAAAAGGAATAAAAGACTGTGCAATAATTGGTCAATATTTAAAACAAAAAAATGAAAAAATCGATATTATATTATCAAGCCCTGCCCTAAGAGCGCATACTACTGCTAAACTCTTAGCTAAAGAACTTAATTTTGACAAAAATATAACACAAAATCAATATATTTATGAGCCTTTTGTTTCAGCTATTCAAGAATTAATTTCTTATATTCATGATGATAATAATACGGCTGTACTAGTAGGTCATAATCCAGGGGTATCAACGCTTGCTTATATGTTATGTGGATCAAAAGAAGAGTTAAAAACAGCTTCTATTGTTGAAATATCCTTCTCTTGTGATTCTTGGATGGATATAAAGAAGAGCAATGCTACTTTTATTGCTTACAAAAAAGCTAAAAACGTATAATACTGTTATTTATAAATCACAGTATTCGGTTTAAAGACTACCCAAGCAAACCAAAAGTGTGAACCAAAAGTGATTTTTTTAAGTTGCGTTCCTTTTAGTTTTCCATCGATTGCTAAACCAAAAATATTCCATAGGCTTTTGGTTTTTTTATCATAAAAACCTTTTTCATAATAAAACTCTAGTTTTTCTCCATTTACTTTGGCTTCGAAGATACTTGCGCTTCCAACTTTTTTAGAAGTTCTAATTTCACTTTTATCCAAGGCAGATAAAACATTGTTTTTATAAAATAAAACCAAATCTTTGTTTTCAAAGCTATCGTTAATTACTTTTTTATTTTTGAGTATTTTATAGGAATAGGCTTTATCTTTTTTATTAATACTTACTGTTGCCACTCTTCTCATAGGTAACATTCTGTCATCAATACTCTCTTGTAATAAAAAAGGTGAGGAAGAAATATTGTCATATCCAATATAAGGATTTTTTCCATAAGATCTTGTAAAACCCGTATCTTGAGATAAAATCTTTGTATTCTTATGATGCATATAAATATCTTTAAAGGAAACAATAGAAGAAGAAATAGTTTTTAATTCTTTTCCTAGATAATCCCCTACTATAGCTTCTGCTGTAAACTGTTGCCATAAAGATTCACTTTGCCTATCATACATAACTAAATCAGATTTCCTTAATAATCCAGAGGTTCCAAAGTCATGTTCAATACCATCAATCATACGAGAAAAAACAATAGAAGCATTACATAAAGGACAAAATGTAACCAAAATCTTTTCATTTCCTAAGCTATCATTGACAATTTCATGCCATATTAAAATAGATAAGGGGTAGGCTTTTTTTTCATTATTGATAGATACAAAAATAAGAGGTTCATCGTCTTTTAAAAAGGATTTTGCTTTTGATGTTGATACAAATTTAGGATTATCAATAGGTGGAATGCCGTCGCGTTTAGGGCCTCCACTTAAAAGTTCATTGTAGTCAATACTGTGTTTATTCCAATTAGTATTCCATGAAGACGTAAGGCTTTTTAAAGCGTAACTTCTATCATCACTGTTTGTATTTAATGCAAACAACGAAGTAAATAACAAAGAAAAAAAGATTAAAATTTTCATAATAACTCCTTAGAAGGAGTATAATATTTTAATGTAAAGAAAGTGTTAATAAATGATTTTATTTATTAAAGTAAGTGTCCGGCTAAGTTTCCACTTGAAAAAGACCATTGAAGATTATAGCCTCCACAAGGACCATCTAAATCAACAACCTCTCCACAAAAATATAAACCATCAATAATTTTACTTTGCATGGTTTTAGGAGAAATTTCTTTTAATTTGACTCCCCCCCTTGTAATCATAGCTTTTTTAAAACCAACATGATCAGTAATAGTTAAAGGAGTAGAAATTAATATTTTAATTAAATTGTCTCTAATTTGACCATTTAAGTTTTTAAATGTACGTGTATAATCAGCTTGTACTTGTTTACATAACTCAATAATAATAGATTCAGGTAAAAGCTTTTTTAAACAAGCTAGGACAGTAACGTCTTTATTTAAGGTAAATTCTTTTTTAATATGCACACGTAAATCTTCTTCATTCATACCTTTTAACATATGAACTAAAATTGGCACTTCTTTATGTGTTTCTAAAAAAGGAGTAATTTCCCTAGAAAAATCTAGAACTACAGGCCCTCTTATTCCTTTTGAGGTAAAAATCAAATCCCCTACTGCTTTTAATTTTTTTGCTTTTGGTAAATCTATTTTAAGAACGGCTTTAGCAATTGTATCTGCCTTACATTCTGCTACCCAGGTCTCTTTTGTAAGTAGGGGTAACATAGCAGGATATAAATCCGTAACTTGATGTCCTAAATGTTTGGCAAAATCATAACCATCCCCATTAGCACCTAACATAGGAAAACCCAAACCTCCAGTAGCTACAATTATTTTAGAAGATAAAAACTTAGCTGCTTCATCCTCTTTTGTACATTGAACCCCAACGATATCTTCATTCTCAAGAAGTAAACGCAAAACTTTTGTATTTAAAGAAAGCGTTACATTTAAACGTATTAATTCTTTTTCTAAGGCTTTTATTATAGTTGAAGAATTGTGAGTAACTGGAAAAATCCTAAAACCATCAGGAATATGTGTTTCAACACCAATATTTCCCAAGAATTCTATCAAATCCTTATGATCTAAAAGATTTAAAGCATCGCTCATAAATTTACCATTACGGCCAAAAGAATTCATAAAATCTGCATTGGATAAAGTATTGGAAAGATTACATCTTCCCCCACCTGTTGCTTTTAATTTAGGACCAACCTTATCTTGTTGTTCTAAAAGAAGTACATTTTTATTTGCCCTTGCAGCTGTAATACCAGCAATCATGCCAGCAGCCCCCGAACCTATTATTATTACATCATATATCGTATTATTCATGCCGTATCATAACTAAAAGTTCTTAAAATAGTTTTATTGCGCAAACTTAATTGTATTTCTACCTGAAGCTTTTAAAAGAAACAATACTCAAAGTAAAATTAAATAAGCAAAGGGGGGCTTTGAATTTATAATTCCTCACTAAGTAAACCTTCTTGTTCATTCTGCTATTTAGTGAAGGGACATATTAATATTGTCAACTAAAATAGAATAATCTTTTTAAATTTCAAAAGAGAAAGATGCCCTAAATTTAGTGTTACCAGTTATTCTAGCATTTAGTACGTAAGTTCATTAATCAAAACTACTTTGTACTAAGACTGCTAAAAAAACATCTGAAGAATTATTCTCAACTACTAATAATCCTTCATACAAAGAAGTTACATCAGGATACTATAAAGTAGGTATTTACTTTATGCTTATTTACCTAAACAAAATGCGCCAAACATTACATCTAACATTTGTTCATTGTCATAAGGTCTTGTAATATTGGAAATATATTCTAAGGCTTCTTGAATATTATAAGCAAAAAACTCCAACTCACCTGTTGTTAAAGGAGAATAGGCCTCATGTATATGGTAAAGCGTTTGAGATACTGCATCTACTTGTCTTTTAGAAATTAGAGTCATTTCATCGCTATGAGTATTCGCATCAAGAATTTCTTCAATTAAAGAAATTAAAGGATTTATGTCTTCTTTTGTTGAAAGAGATAAAGGATTAGCTAAGAGGGTTTTATCAAATACATTATTTAAATCAGATTTATTTAAAACGGTAAGTACTTTTTTATTCTTGTGTTCTTCAATAATAGAAAGTACCTTATCATCTTCTTCATCTTTTTCATTAGAGTTATCAAACAAACAAATTATAATATCTGCTTCTTCTACTGCTTCTAAGGATTTTTCAATACCTATTTTTTCTATTTCATCACTGGCATCTCTAATACCTGCTGTATCAACAATTTTTATTAAATGAGTACCAATTTTAACACTTTCTTCTATAGTATCTCGAGTAGTTCCAGCAATATTAGAGATAATAGCACGGTCAAAATTTAAAAGTTTATTTAATAAAGAAGATTTTCCTACATTTGGTTTTCCAATAATAGCTACTTTAAAACCTTCTATAAGACCTTCTCTTCTTTTTGAAGCTTCAAGGGTATTTCCTAATTTTAAAATTATTGCATCTAGTTTTGTTTTAATTTGTTCTAAAATATCACTTGGCAAGTCTTCTTCAGCATAGTCAATAGTAACTTCTGTATACGCCAACATAAAAAGCAAGTCTTCTCTGATATCATTAACAAAGGAGCTTAATTCTCCTTTTAATTGTTTTGCTAATAATTTAACGGCATCTTCACTTCTTGCTTCAATAATTTTTGCAATTGCTTCTGCTTTTGTTAAATCAATTTTATTATTCAAAAAAGCACGTTTTGAAAACTCACCTGGGTTTGCAAGTCTGGCACCTGCTATCATACATTCAGAAAGAATGATATTTGATATAGCTATACCTCCATGGCATTGAAATTCAACAATATCTTCCCCTGTAAAAGAGTAGGGATTTTTAAAGTATATTAATAAGGCTTCATCAATAATTTCGCTTTTAGAGTTATATAAAGAGGCTAAAGTAGCAAGTCTTGGTTTAAGTTCTTTTTTTTTTGAGAGTTCCAGAGCAATTTTAAGTGCACTTGGGCCACTTAATCTAACTATTGAAATGGAACCAATTCCATTTGCAGTAGCAATGGCTACAATTGTATCTTCTTCTAACATTATTGTTGTTTACTTCTGTATTCGTTTACTAACACGTATTTATCACCTTTTATATTTGTTTTTACGGCTACATATTTATCAGGAAATTCTTCTCTTAATCGCTTTAGTGCAATATGAACTAAAATTCCATCAAGTGGTTTTGTTTTAAATGTTCCAATCTCATTAATAGTTACAATAACTGGTCCTAAATAATTATAAATTGATTCTTCTTGATTCTTAAGAAATTCGGCTACTTCTAGTCTTAACATCAAATTGTATTTTTCATTAATCCAATTAAAAAGAATATAAGATAAAGCTTTATATCTATACCCTTCTTTTCCAATAAGCAAAGCAGAATCTTTTCCAGAAAACTCAATATACAAGGTCTCATCATCATAAAAATCAACGTTTATTTCATTTATTTCATAACAAGTAAGTTCAAAAAGCTCATTTACTTTTTTTCTAACATCTGTAATAACATCATTTTTATCTTTTTTTACGATTAAATTTGAAAGTTCAGGTGCTTTATCTTTTGAATAAAAGTTATCAAATATTTCTTCTTTTTTTGCAATATTTACTTGTGGTTTTTTTTGAGGTTTAATAGGAGAAGTAGGTTTTTTTTCAGTTTGTTCTAATTTTTTAGAAACATCTTCTATTTTAATATTTGCTTTTCTAAGTGTCTTTTCTTGTTCTAAGGCTGGCGTTTTTTCTTTTTCGTAAGAAACTGCAATGATTGCAGTTTTTTTTCCAAAACCAAGAAATCCCTTACTTGGTTGTTGGATAACTTCAATATAAAGCTCAGTAATTGAACATTCAAATTCGGTTGTTGCTAACGTATATACCTCTTCTAAACTTTTACTTTCAAACTGTTTCATTATATATCCCTAATAAATTACTGTTTTTTTGCTGCTCTTTGTTTTTCAAAAATTCTATTAATATAATATTGTTGAGAAATAGTAAATACATTATTTACTACCCAGTACAATGTTAAACCTGCGGGGAACCACAAGAAAAAGAATGTAAAAACAATTGGTAACATTTGAAAAATCTTTTTTTGCATTTCATCTTGCATAGAATTAGGTGTAATCTTTTGTTGTAAAAACATAGATGCACCCATTAATACAGGTAAGATAAAATATGGATCCATTTCAGCTAAATCATGAATCCAAAAAATCCATTCACTACCTTTTAATTCGATAGCATTTAATAATACCCTATATATTGCAAAAAAGACAGGTATTTGCATAATTAATGGTAAACATCCACCCATTGGATTAGCACCATGTTTTTTATACAGTTCCATCATATGCATAGATTGTTTTTGTTTATCGTCTTTATATTTTGCTTGAATTTCTTTCATTTTAGGTGATAAATCTTTTAGTTTTTGCATTGATACCATACCTTTGTATGATAAAGGAAATAAAATACCTTTAATTAGTATCGTAACAAAAACAATAGTCCATCCCCAGTTTCCAATAATTGAATGCATATATTGTAATAATAAAAACATAGGTTTAGCAATAAAAGTAAAAAATCCATATTCTATAACGTCCGTTAATTCAGGATTTAATGCTTCAAGTGTTTTAAATGTTTTTGGTCCCATGTATCCAGAAAAAGAAATATTATCTCCACCATGAATAAAACCTTGTGGATTACCTTCAGTATCAGGTAATAAAGTAACTGCCATGTTTTGTTTAAAATTATAAATAACGGTTGCATAGTATCTATCAAATGATGAAACAAAAGAAACAGCAGCAAAGTTTTTATTTTTATCTAAGTCTTCATCTGAAACAAGTTCTGTTGTACCATCACTTTGTTTAACAATTAATCCATGATCAGCATACATATCAGCTAAAACATTTGGTCTAAAACCATTTGTAATAAAAAATGTTGCATCATTTGTTGACGTAACACTTAAATCATAGTGTCCATCAGGATAAAAAGTAAAGGCTTTTCTTAATGTTGTACCTTTTAACTCTTGAGTTAAAATCAAGCTTTGAATACCTTTTGTAACATCAAGAGTACTAGCACTTGTTTTTACTTTTATTTCTTGTGATTCATTATTGATTTCTCTGTTTGTAAATCGTACTTCTAAAGGACGTAATTGATTGTTTTCAAAAAGTTTGATAGCTTTACCATCTTCGTCGTGATATTGTGCATCTCTTAATGTTACTTGTGCAATTCTACCTAATGAATCAATTTCAATAATATTATGTAAAGTAGTAATTGTACTAACAATATTTGAACTTGCGATATTCTTAGAAGATAAAGCACCTAAATCACTGCTCATATTACTAGGAGCTAACGTTCCATTTTGATTAACCTGTGGCGCAGCATTTTGTTGTTTTTTAAGTTCAACATTTGCAGCAGCTTCTCTTGCTTCTTGCTTGGGTTTAAGTACTAAAAATTCGTAAGCTATAAAAAAGACAAAGACAATTAATGTCATTATCAACATTCTTTTTTGCATACCATTATTCTCATTATTCATATTATTTCTTCCACTCCCTGTTTTTAATCACGTAAAAACGATTATTATTTATTGGTACAAACCAATATTTTATTGTTATTTTTTTAAATGAAACATTATTATGTTTTATTAATTTCACTATTGGATAATCAATTCCACCAGCAAAAAGCTGATTACATTTAAGGATTCGTGCTATTGTAAAATAAATCGCCTTAAAAAAAGTATTATTTTCCAGTTGGATGAGTGCATATTCTGAACATGTGGGATAATATCTACAAGATGCAGGTGTATATCTTGAAATAAATCGCTGATACCATCTAACAAGTGTTGAAAAAATTAGCTTCATTTCATTAAATTCATTCTTGTAAAAGTAAATTTAAAGTCACTCATCATTTGCTTGTAGCTTCGCGTGCTTAGGGTGTCTTTTGCCACAAAGATATACGACCCAGTAATCAGATCATCTCCATAACTTAGAATTGCAGCTCTTAGTCTTCTGCGTGCTTTATTTCGCACAACTGCATTGCCAACCTTTTTTGAAGTAACAAAAGCAAAACTAGTATTTGTTGCAGAATAAAAAAAAGCGACAAAAGATGGTGTATGCCATTTTTTGCCGCTTTTATATATCTTTTTAAAATCTCTTGAATTATTAAGACGATATTCTTTACTTAGATAGCTAATCTTTTTCTACCTTTAGCTCTTCTTGCTTTGATAACTCTTCTACCGTTTTTAGTAGCCATTCTGATTCTAAAACCATGTGTTCTTTTTCTTGGTGTGTTATGTGGTTGATATGTTCTTTTCATAAAAGTTTTCCTTTTTTCATCATTATTAAGTTGGGGATTATAATTAAATCATCCTTAAGTTTTGTTTAGTTTTTAAGTACATTTATAAAATTTATGATATTTCAGCCTTTATTGTATTATTAATGCAGTCAAAATGTACATTTGAGCCTATTTTTATTTTATCTTCTAAAATAAAATCAGCCAACTGATCTTCTATAATTTCATATAATGCTCGTTTTATTGGTCTTGCTCCATAAGTAACATCGTATGAAAAAGCAGCAATATATTCTTTTGCACTTTGGCTTAAAGAGATGTTTATTCCTTTTTCATTTACTTTCATTTTAATAGTAGAGAATAAAATTTCAACAATATTATTAACAGAAGCTAAGCTTAGTTGCTCAAAAATAACAATTTCATCCAAACGGTTTAAAAATTCTGGTTTAAAATACGCTTTGAGCTCACCTAAAACAGCTGTTTTTCTTTCTTCTTTTTCTTTTATATTTTGTATCAAAGAAGATGCTACATTTGAAGTTAAAATAATAATCGTATTTTTAAAATCAATATTAACTCCTTTATTATCAGTCAAGCGTCCATCATCAAGTACTTGCAAAAGAATATTTAAAACATCAGGATGGGCTTTTTCAATTTCATCAAAAAGTATTACACTATACGGTTTACGTCTAACTGCTTCACTTAATTGCCCTCCTTCTTCATAACCCACATAACCAGGTGCTGCTCCAATTAATCTTGCAACGGAGTGTTTTTCCATATATTCACTCATATCAAAACGAATTAAAGCATCTTCGTTATCAAATAAAAACTTTGATAATATTTTTGCTACTTGCGTTTTACCAACACCTGTAGGCCCTAAAAACATAAAAGAACCAATAGGTTTACTTTCATCACTTAAACCTGCTTTATTACGTTTAATTGCTCTTGAAATTGCTTTTAAAGCATCATCTTGCCCAACAACATCTTTTTTAAGAACTTGCTCAATTTCTAAAATTCGTTTTTTCTCATTTTTTAGCATCTTATTAACAGGAATCCCTGTCCACCTAGATACAATTGAAGCAATGCTGTCTTCATTCACGCTGTTAGAAAGTAAGGTACCTTCTTCTTGCATTTGTTTCCATTTTATTTCATTTTGTGTAACCTGTTCTTCTAATGCTGGAATTTCACCATATTCAATTGAAGCTGCTTTTTCAAAATCAGAAGAGGCTTTTGCATTTTTGGCTTGATTTTTCAAATTTTCAATTTTACTTTTTAAAATACTTGAAGCATCAAAAGTTTCTTTTTCACTAATAAATCGTGCATCTAAGGCTCTTTTTTCTTCATTTATGTTCTCTAAATCTTTTTTTATTTCTTTTAATCTGTTTTTATTTCTTGTTTTGTCTTCCATCTTAAGTGCTTCATACTCAACATTTAAATTTTGAATATCTCTTTTAATTTTAGCAATAATATTAGGTTCACTCTCAATTTGCATTCTAAGTTCAGCGCTTGCTTCATCAATTAAATCAATGGCTTTATCAGGTAAAAACCTATCACTTATATAACGATGGGATAATTTAGCAGCATGTACGAGTGCGGAGTCTTGAATAGTCACATTATGATGTGTTTCTAGTTTTTCTTTTATTCCTCTTAACATCGCGATTGCTTCATTCACACTTGGCTCATCAACTTTTACACTTTGAAACCTTCTTTGCATTGCTGTGTCTTTTTCAAAAAACTTTCTGTATTCTTTTAAGGTTGTAGCTCCAATAGTATGTAACTCACCACGTGCAAGTGCTGGTTTTAAAATATTTGCAGCATCCATAGAACCCTCAGCTGCACCTGCACCTATTAGTGTATGAATTTCATCTATAAACAAAATAATATTACCCGCACTTTTTACTTCTTTTATTACTGTTTTAAGTCGCTCTTCAAATTCCCCTCTGTATTTAGCCCCAGCAATTAAAGCAGACAAATCCAAGGTAATGACTTTTTTATTTAATAAAGAAGTAGGAACTTCTTTATTAACAATTTTTTGTGCTAGACCTTCTACAATTGCAGTTTTACCAGTACCTGGTTCTCCTAATAAAATAGGATTGTTTTTTGTTTTTCGTATTAGTATTTGCATCATACGTGTAATTTGCTCATCTCTTCCAATAACGGGATCTAAAAGATTATCTCTTGCTTTATCATTTAAATTTATTCCATATTTATTTAATGCATCCAAATTATCATCCGCACTTGCTTTATCAATTATAGTTTCCCCTCTTAATGCCTGCAACTCTTTTTTTGCTTCACTTAGAGAAAGATATTTTCCAAGTAGAGTCTTTAGTTCTTTTTCATCAAAGTTTGCAAGCAACCACGTGTCAATTGCAATAAAAGAATCTCCTAAACTACTCATTAAGCCTTGTGCTTTTTCAAAAGAGTGTAATAATGAGCCTGAGAGTTTTAGGTTTTCTTTATTTAAAGACGATACTTTCCCTAATGTACTGGCATAAGATTTTGTTTCTAATTCAATGGCTGTTTTATCCACATTCATTTTATTTAATAGTTGGTTAAGAACAGAAGAAGAGTTAGAAATTAAAGCCCAAAATAAATGCACTATTTGTACTTCTTGATTTTTATTATGCAAAGACAGAGCAAAGGCACTGTCTAAACTTTCACTTAATTGATTGGTTAGTTTTTCAAAAATATTATTCATAATTTTCCTTTTTAGCACTCTTGTGTCTTTAGTGCTAAAATTATTATATCAACTTTAGTCAATGTATGTCAAGTACTTATTGGGGATTTAAAATAAAATTTACTAATCTTGGCTATAATTACTTTATTAAAACAAGGAATATATGTGTTATGTGGAATTGATGAAGCAGGAAGAGGACCACTAGCAGGTCCTTTAGTAGTAGCAGGTGTTATTTTAAAAAAAGAAATAAAAGAATTAAATGATTCTAAGGTTTTAAGCGAAAAAAAAAGAGAAGCATTATTTGAACCAATTAAAGAACACTCCTATTATCATATTGTTTTTATATCTGCAAAAACAATTGATAAAGAAGGTTTGTCCTTATGTTTGAAAAATGCGATTTTAGAAATAATGAAAAAGTTAAAGCCTTTTGCAAGAGAGTTTTTAATGGATGGAAATACTTCTTTTGGTATTGAGGCTTTAGATCATTTAATAAAAGCAGATGCATTAATAAAAGAAGTAAGTGCTGCTTCAATTTTGGCAAAAGTATCAAGAGACAGATATATGTGCAAGATAGCACCGTATTATAAAAACTATAATTTTGAAAAACATAAGGGATATGGAACAAAAGCCCATGTTGAGAAAATAAAAGAATTTGGTCGCAGCGATGAACATCGTTTTACTTTTAAATTAAAGGCCTTAGGAGAAAGTAAATAAAACCTAGTTTTATTTACTTTGAAACCTCACCTATATGTTTCTCAATGGAATTTATCTTTCCTTTGAGCCTGTTATTATGCCCTTTTCTAATATCCATTTTAAGAGTAGAAAATACTCTATTGCATCCTAACTCTTCCAAAATACTATAACATTTAGAAGTCAAAGTAAGGGCTTCATCTATTGTATTTGTTTCAATAAGAGTTGCCATTGCAGTTAATTGGTATTCAAATCCACTTTCTCTAATCAATGCAATAACTTGCGAAACATATTCACTTTTACTTTCTTCTTTATTTGTTGGGAACATTGAAAGTTCTAATAATACACTCACGTTAAACCTTTATATTTTAATAAAACCATTATATCTAAACTGCTTTAGTGCCATAAAAAGTTTCTCTTTCAAGCTTTCATAGTTTAAAGCAATAAGATATTATTTATTTAAGAAATAAGGCTTAAAACAAGTCATTAAAAAAAAAATTAAGGGTAATATTATTATTATTTTCTCTTTTTTGGAATTCATTTTTACTTTATAAATTACTTGATTTTTTTATATTAGTTTCATACATAATTGGATATATTATAAAAGTAGAAAAAAATATTTATAAGATTATACAAAGGAAAGACCATGCAAATAGAAATGACTGCAGAAGTTGTTTTATCACAACTTGGATACACTAAAAGTGATACGGCTTTAAAACAAGCAGAATTAATGATTAATAATACAGGTAACTTTGAAAAGTTTGCGAAACATATTCTAAGTTTAAATGACCATCTTAAAAAAATGAATGCCTATGTAGGACTTTCAAATCAAACAGATTATTTAAAAATAAAATGTGACGAAAATGATGCAGATGCAATTTTAGAAGAATTCCATGAAGAAGTTCTACATTGGTCAAATAAATACAATGTAAAACTTGAAAAAATGCCCTCTAAACCAATTTATTATATTTTAGGCGCTGTTTAAAATATCTTCTTAAAGGAATGACAATAAGGCATCGTTTGATGCCTTAGGTAATAATCCTGATGATAATCCTCTGCTACATAAAATGTTAGCATCTCATTAAGCGTTGTAGCTACATCATAGTTTTTTGATTCTAAAGCATCAATTACTTCTAAAGCAGTATTATATTCTTGTGAATTCAAATAGAAAATAGCAGATAAGTATTGTGAACCAATATCAGGACCTTGCCCATTTGTTTGGGTAAAATCGTGAATTGAAAAGAACAACTGCAAGAGTTCTTTATAAGAAACCTTTGAAGAATCATATTCAACTTGCACAACTTCTAAATGGCCAGAATTTCCAGTACAGATATCTTCATAAGAAGGATTAGATAAATGTCCTCCCATATATCCAGATTTTACTTTTGAAACACCTTCTTTTTTTTGAAAATAGTATTCAACTCCCCAAAAACAACCTCCTGCAAAATAAGCAAAAGACTTATTATTCACTTCTTTTTTATTTGCAATGAATTTTAAGGAAATTGAATTGACACAATGTCTTGTATTTTTAGGGGTAAAATGTTCACCTTCGAAAACATGACCTAAATGCCCCTCACAAGTAGCACAAACAATTTCAATTCGTGAACCATCTCTATCAGGCACCCTTTTTACATTTTCTAAATTATCATCAAAACTTGGCCATCCACATCCCGAAGAAAATTTATTTTCTGATTTATACAAGGGAGTGTTACATTTTCTACATACAAAAATTCCTTCTTCATAAAAATCATTGTATTCTCCAGAAAATGCTCTCTCAGTACCTTTTTGCTCAATTACTCTTTTTTCTTCATCATTTAATTCAACGTAATTCATAATAACCTCAATAATATATTCTTTAACATTAACTAACCTATCCTAATAATTTTAGCAAATATCTTTGATTAATATGATAAAAAATATAAATAGTTTATTCCTTTAATTTAGAATAAATATTAAGTGATATTTTCAAACATTTTAATACAAAATACTTAGTACTACAAAGATATGTATTATAGTAATCTCGATTCTTTCCCTTGTATATCAAAAATATTCATTCATCTTTAAAAGACCTAAATATTTTAATTTAGCTAGACATATTGATATACATTGTCATTATTAGGGAAAATAGTGTTTTTATTTATTCCAAAACCAAGATTAGGAAACAATAAATTCTTTTTCCAAAATTGTTTCTCCATTTAAAAGTATTTTTCCCAGAAAAATATCTTTTATATTAAACTTTCCTACACCTTTTGGCGTTCCACTCATCAAAATATCATTTTCATCAAAAGAATTGAAGCTATTAAATTCTCTAATGATATCCTTTGGTTTATTAATCATTAAATCATAACCCCCTTCTTGTTTGAGCTCGCCATTTATATATAACTCTAAGCTCAAATTTTTCACATCTTCTTCACAAGTAATAAAGTCAGAAAAAACAGCAGCATGCTTAAAAGATTTTGCTCTCTCCCACGGAAGCCCCTTCTTTTTTAATTCACTTTGTTTCTCTCTTAAAGTCATATCTAAACCAAATGCTACTGCATGGATTTTGTTCTCTTTAATTAAAAAACTAAGTTCTGCTTCATAATGGCAAGAATTTTGACCTTTTGGGAAAACAATAGAAGAAGAAATAGAAGAATTAGGTTTAATGAAAAATACCATTTCACTAGGAACTTCATTTTGTAATTCTTTAATATGCTCACTGTAATTTCTTCCAATACATACTACTTTAGAAACCAGAATTTCTTTATTATTTAAAACAATTGGTATCATTTTTTTCCTTTTAATATTTTTTTAATAAATCATTAATAATTAAGGCG
>Ga0105359_10002075_pt1 | contig 16661 bp, 13 predicted proteins | sample GOMGulsemesocosm_6_FD_83659 | JGI IMG/M metagenome (GOLD analysis project Ga0105359, IMG submission 83659) | Methane-oxidizing microbial communities from mesocosms in the Gulf of Mexico - GOM8C Gulf of Mexico | ecosystem: Environmental > Aquatic > Marine > Cold seeps | place: Gulf of Mexico...
ATAAATATGCTGGTGTCTATGGTTCCTAATTTATTTGCAAAATCCATCGTTTTTTACCTTTTAATTATAATTATTAATCTTTTCTAGCCTGAGCTTGGTTGGTCGTTATCTAAACGCACCTTGGGTCGCGGTGCATAAATAAATACTTGGGGTTAAGCCAAATTGTGCCGGGTAATCCTTGTTTACAATGTCGGTTAGCGTTGTGACCATCGCTTTTGGCGCAAGGGCAACCACGCAGCCGCCAAAGCCGCCACCAGTCATGCGAACGCCGCCTTTGTCGCCCAATGCACTATCAATTATCTCGACCAGACCGTCCATTTCTTTAGTGGTAACTCCAAAGTCATCTCGCAGCGAAATATGCGATGCTCTCATCGCCGCGCTAGCAGTTTTAATATCGTTGCTTTTGAGTGCATCTAAGGTGATTAGCACGCGCTCATTTTCACTGAGCACGTGTCTGGCTCGCTTAAATAATATCGGGTCAAGTTGCGCTTGCGCCCCATTTAATTGCGCTAAGCTAACCTCACGTAATGTCGCTACGCCAAAGTATTTAGCCACCGCTTCACATTGTTCACGCCTTAAATTGTATTCGCTATCGACTAAGCCTCGTTTTACGTTTGAGTTAACGATAAAGAGGGCTAAATCCTCAGGAATTGGCGCGTCTTTAAACGATAAGTCTTTACAGTCGAGTAGCATCGCGTGGCCAGATTTTCCCATCGCTGAAATGAGTTGATCCATGATGCCGCAGTTGCAACCAACGAAATTGTTTTCGGCTTGCTGGCCCATCTGAGCAGCGCTGATGCCGTCTAAATCAAGCTGATAAAGCTGAGCAAAGGTGTTTAATATCGCAATTTCAAAGCTTGCTGAAGAACTAAGTCCGGCGCCTTGCGGCACGTTGCCGGTTACCACCAAATTGGCACCCTTGATCGCGGGATAGCGCGTGATTAATGCCTGCAAGGTGCCTTTAACGTAGTTGCTCCACATCATTTTCTGATCAAAAACGATGTCAGTTAGCTCAAATTCATTGCTCTGCTTGTCACAATCGTGGGCATAGACCTTGACGATATTGTCTTGGCGCGGCGATGCGGCGATGGTGGTGCCAAAGTTAATCGCTACCGGTAAGACTAAACCATCGTTATAATCGGTGTGGTCACCGATTAAATTAACCCGGCCCGGCGCATGACAAACTACCTGCGCTTGCCCTTGAAACTGTTGTTGAAATAACGCTAGTGCGCGTTGTTCATTGCTCGATTGAGTCATTAAGATTGTTCCATGTAATGAATGTCGGATAGGTCACGCAGGCGCTGCGCGGCTTGTTCGGCAGTAAGATCGCGTTGCGCCTCGGTTAACATTTCATAACCCACCATAAATTTTCTCACCGTGGCTGAGCGCAATAGCGGCGGAAAGAAGCTGGCATGTAGTGTCCAAGCATCGTGCTGCTGACCGTCAAATGGCGCGCCATGCCAGCCCATGGAATAAGGAAATGAACAGTTAAACAAATTGTCATATTGATGGTGATTTTTTTGATGATATCCGCCAGTGATTGCTTTTTCTGGGCATTAAGTTCAGTGATGCGAGCGACCTTAAATCGTGGCAACACTAAGGTTTCAAATGGCCAGGCGGCCCAGTAGGGCGCGACGACTAACCAATCGTCATTGCTTACGACCACTCGCTGCTTGTTCTCAATCTCTCTGGCGACATAATCCTGCAACATATTGCTACCATGTTGCTCAAGGTAGCGTTGTTGTGCCAGATGTTTTTTCATCACTAGGGTGGGTAATTGCTGCTGCGCCCATATCTGCCCATGAGGATGCGGATTAGAGCAGCCCATGGTGCTACCCTTGTTTTCAAATATTTGCACCGACGTATAGGTTTCGCCTAAATCGGCACATTGTGCCTGCCAAGTATCGACCACGTTATTAATTTGCGCGATTGATAGCTGAGGCAGGCTCTTGCTGTGGTCGGGCGAAAAACAGATCACGCGGCTCTCGCCTTGTTCGGTGGCCATCTTAAAGAGAGGATCATCATGTTTAACCACGGGTGTGTCTGGTTTAAGCGCGGCGAAATCATTGGTAAAGACGAAGGTCTCTTTATAGGGCGGGTTAACCTCACCATTGATCCGGGTATTACCGGAACACAAGAAACAGTCGGAATCATAGGCCGGTTTTTCGTGCTGCTCAAGTTCTTCTATCTGCCCGTGCCAAGGGCGTTTGGCGCGATGTGGCGAGACTAATACCCATTCATCGGTCAGCGGGTTATAGCGACGATGCGGGTGTTCAACGGGATCAAATTCAATGCTCATAGTTGTCACGACAATGTTAATGTTTAGTGAATAATGAGTTGAGGGTAAACGTTTACCTATAAGATCGCAAGAGATAATTCAAACTTGATAAACTGCGCGCTCATCGGTATATTTCAATGTATATTACTCTCATTTCAGCGATGTAAACATTTACCCCTATGGCAACAATTAAAGATGTGGCGCGTATCGCAGGCGTTTCTATTGCATCCGTTTCGCGAGTGGTTAACAACGGACCTAAAGTTAGCGAAGCAACGCGTCAGAAAGTATCCAAAGTGATGTTAGAACTTGGCTATACCCCAAATGCTAATGCACGTGCTCTAGTGACGAAAAAAAGTAGCACCATTGGTGTGGTCATTCCTGCGCTTAGTGATCCGTTTTTTGCCTCCTTAGCTAATGGGGTCGAACAAGTTGCGCGGCAGCATAATAGGCAACTATTACTCAGTACTGGCTTGGTCAGCGCCGAGTCTGAGCGCCAAGCGATTAACTTATTGATCGAGCGGCGCTGTGATGTGATGGTGGTGCATAGCAAGAAGCTTTCTGATGAGGAGCTCATTGAATTAACCGAGCGGGTGGCAGGTTTAGTGCTGATCGATCGATTCATCGAGCAGATAGCACACCGCTGCATTTGGTTAGATAACTTGGAAGGGGGTAAGATCGCCGCCAGACATCTACTCGCGCTAAATCATCAGCAAATCGCCTGTATCGCCAGTAAATATCAAATAGATGATCCCAAGTTGCGCCTTAAGGGGTTTGCTAATGAGCTTGAGACAGCCAACGTGGTGCTTAAACCACAATTGACTGCATATGATGAACCGACATTACAAGGCGGGGAACTCGCCACGCAGAAATTACTCGCCAGCGGCGAAAAATTCTCTGCGATCTTTGTTTATAATGATGCGATGGCCATTGGCGCTATCTCAACGCTGGAAGATAATGGTTATCGCGTGCCCCACGATATCTCGGTGATTGGCTTTGATGATGTGTTATTGTCGCGTTATTCGCGGCCAAAATTGACCACGCTTAACTACCCGATCGAGAAAATGGCCAGCCAAGCGGCTAACTTGGCCCACCAATTGGCTGATAAGAAAGAGATCAGTGGTGACATAGCCCACTTAAAACACATCCCAAGGCTGGTTAAGCGAGAGTCCACCCGCTCACGTACTGATACCTAGCTGATTCTTCAAGTCGATCAATACCTGCACATGGTCAATTGAGCCAAGCATTGCGCCAATGAGCGCGACATAACCACGTTGCTCAAATTGTTGCTGTGCCTGAACATCAACCTTAGCCAGTGCCTCTTTGTTGATGGTGTATAATCCCTCAAGCTGGCTATGTTGACCGCTGGAAAATTGAATATCTAATTCAATCGGCTCAATTAGCTGGTGCTGTGTTAGCGCACTAACAAAGGTTTGGTTGAGCGCAAAGCCTTTGGTTAGTTCGCTCAGGCGACTCGCCTGTTGTTGCAGGTATGCGGTGGCAACACCATCTTCAAATAATGACAGGCCCTGCTCTAATTGCACCCGTGGATCGGCGCGATTAATCGCTAAACTTGGCGGCGCGTCGGGCTCATTGAGCAAGAAAAATGGCTGACTGGCCAGCTTTAGCGGCAGATAGCATTTTTTCCACAGGCCACTTTGCTGATAGATATTCTCATCCAGGGCTAAGCCGAATAGGGCAATCGGTTGAAATTGTCCGGTATCACTGTCTTTGGCTAAGAAGATCGGATAATACTGCGCCGCGCTAACGAGTTCATCCACCACAATATGGCACAGATGAATATTGGCATTAAATTGCGATAGGTCCTGTGCGGCTACTTTTAGTTCATGGTGTTGCTCATTGCTGACCTTCTCTAAGCTGATTTGCATGCTTTCTCCTCTATACCTTACTAAAGCCAAATGCCACTACCTTGTCGATTAACTCGCGATTACTGGGCAGGGCATTAAGGTATTTTTCGGTTGTTTTTTCATTTTCATTAAACAGACGCTGGGCCAGCTTTTGTTCATTTTCGTTACGGTTGAGCGCTGGATTAGTAAAGTTAAAGTCCATGCCGTAGAGCACATATTGATAACTGGCCGCCGAGAATACTTCACGCTTGTGGCTAAAGTCATACTCAATTGGCGGACGGTGTTGCCACAGTGTCATCAGATCTTGCAAGCTTTGCGGAATGCTCGCTACATCGCGATTATCACGCCAAAAGGCGCTGTCTTCGCGTTTACTGGCGATGTAATGGAGCTTAAGGAAATCGATGATGCGATCCCAGTTGTAACTAAAGCGTTGGTTGTATTGCTTCGCTACAATGTCCATGGCCTCGCGATTGGCGGGTAGTTGTTCGCTGATGGTGGTGGCGGCAAGTTCAATCATCACTAAGGCAGAGGCTTCTAGCGGTTCTAAAAATCCAGCCGCCATGCCGACAGCGACGCAGTTATTAACCCAAAATTTTTCTCGTACGCCGGGATTAATATCAATTTTTCTAAAGCTCAGTTGCTCACTCTTGTCGCCAATCGACTGATGTAAATACGCGCGAAGGGCTTTTTCGGCACTGGCTTGATCGGTATGACGGCTCGAATAAACATGGCCCACGCCACGGCGCGAGGGCAGGCCAATGTCCCAAATCCAGCCTGAATCTTGGGCAGTGGAAATAGTATGAGAAGCTATCTCATCGGCCCCTTCTTCGTAAGGGATTTGCACCGCCAGTGCGGTATCGATAAACAAGATGTCTTTCTTGCAAATAAATGGCACGTCATAATGCTTACCAATGAGTAGGGCGGCAAAGCCGGTGCAATCGACAAACAAGTCGCCGCTTAACGCACCGTTTTTGCGGGTCTTTAGCGACCCGATGTCGCCTTTGTCTAGGCTGTTTACGCCAACGACATGGTCGCTAATGTAATTAACGCCAAGGTTGTCGATGCAATGTTGTTTTAAGAATTCGGCAAACTTTCCGGCATTGAGATGGTAGGCATAGTTGGCCACGGCGGCATATTCTGGTGAGGTGATAAGCTTGGGCGCAAGGCCATGTTCACAGAGCTGCTCCTGAAAAGACACCGCATTGGAAAAGGACTGGCCACGACTATCCTGTTGCCAATATTTGTACAGGTCGAGATCGAAATATCCTTGGGGCAACACTAAGGGATGGTAGTAAAAGTCGTTGTCTTCGCCGGTAACCCACTTAGAAAACTTAGCCCCCTGTTTAAAGCTAACATCACATTGGCGCATAAAATCTGTCTCTGAAACGCCCATTTTACGCAGGGTAGTACGCATTGTTGGCCAAGTGCCTTCGCCCACGCCAATGATGTTAACATCGGGAGACTCAATCAGCGTGACCTTGATGCCTTGTTCGCTCTTGGTATTATGCAGCGCGGCAATGCTACCCGCCGTGATCCAGCCAGCGCTGCCGCCACCGACAATAACGACATGCTTTAGTGGTTTACTCATACGGTTTTCCTCAATTTTTTAGGTATTGGCTGGGCTGAGTTGCTTGTTGGGCTTAGTCACCGCCATTATTATGTGCTTCACGCGCAAGCAGATAGTAACTGCCAGCGTTGATACCCACAATCGGCACTGCCGCCACCGACAATAACGACATGCTTTAGTGGTTTACTCATAGGTGCCCCCTTAATTGATTAGCTAATTGCAATCGCTCGACATTGAATCGTTTGCTCATATCGGACTCCGAAACTTCTTCGGTAGCGGCCGAGAAGGCTGAATCTCGTCATTACCTGCGACAAGGTATTTCACTCTAAAACCAATGGTGGCGCAGACAATGCCGACAATGGGCGATAACCAGTTAAAGAAACAATACATCGCGTAATCTAACGGATTAATCATCAACACCGACTGCATATAAGCGCCACAAGTATTCCAAGGGATGAGTGGCGAGGTTACCGTGCCGCCATCTTCAAGGGCGCGCGATAGGTTTTGTGGCGCTAAGCCGCGGTGATGATATTCTTGTTTGAACATCCGTCCCGGCATCACAATGGCGATGTATTGATCGGCGGCGATACAGTTGGTGCCAAACGCGGTCACTATGGTGGTGGAAATTAACGAGCCAGCACTTTTGGTCACGGCCATTAAAGATTGCACCACTCGTTCGAGCAGACCAATCTTTTCCATGATTGAACCAAAGGTCATCGCGGTGATGATCAGCCAAATAGTATTGAGCATCGAACCCATGCCGCCGCCACTGAGTAAATCGTCAATCGCTTTGTCGCCAGTATCTAAGGTGATACCGGCAAACATCACTTGCCACACCACCATCACATTAGCTTCAAGCGTCGACAGTCCTTCTTGGGCGTAGGACAAGATTAGCGTTTGTTGGAACAACACAGCAAATAGTGCGCCGGTGAGTGCGCCAATGCCGATGGCCGGAAAGGCGGGCATCTTCTTAAGGGCTAAAAACAGGGTCACGCCAAGCGGAATTAAGAGATACCAGGCGATAAAGAATTGCTGCTCGAGACTGATTAACAGCGCGTCGATCTGAATGTTTGATTCATTACTCTCTTGATTGAGCCCCAGTATTAGGAAGATCACCAAGGTAACGATAAAGGTTGGCACCGTACTCCATGCCATATTTTTGATGTGATCAAACAAATCAGTCCCTGCAATCGCTGGGGCTAAGTTGGTGGTGTCTGAGAGTGGCGAGAGTTTATCGCCAAAATAGGCGCCGCTAATGATAGCACCAGCGGTGATTGGGCCAGAAGCGTCTAAGCCAGTCGCTACGCCCATCAGCGCAACACCAATGGTGGCGGCGACTGTCCAGCTGCTGCCGATGCATAGGGCGACTAACGCGCAGATGATGCAGCAACTGATGTAAAAAAATTGCGGGGTTAAGATCTGTAAACCAAAATAGATCATGGTGGGCACGGTGCCGGCGAGTAGCCAGGTGCCAATGAGCGAACCAACCGCGAGTAAAATAAGTATTGCGCCAAGGGTTAAACTTATGCCCTTGATAATGCCTTCTTCGATTTCCTTGCGTCCGTAGCCATTTTTTAGCCCGATAATGCAGGCGATGCCCGCACATAACATTAAGGCGATTTGGTTGGGGCCAGATGAAGAGTCATCGCCAAAGAAATAGACGGCAAAGGATAATAAGGTAAGTAGCACAGCAATAGGAAATAGTGCGTCAAATAGGCTGGGATTTTTGTTTTTCTCTATCATATTCATTCCTAGGTTATAAAAGTAAAAACCCCGCAACCATGAGATTGGTGCGGACATACCCGTAATCAATGAAGTTACAGGTTTTATAGCGGTTTAAAACCCTATCTACTGCGTTGCGCTCAATCCCAATAGCCAGCTATTGGTCAATCGCGCGCCTTGTAGATATCATTTTAGCCTCGCTCTAAATTCCTGCGTTTCCAATGGTTACGGGTATAGGGCTAACTCAGGTGATTATGATGGCCAATCGTATCGCCAACCTTGGCAAGTTGCTGTAGCCATTGATTGATTTGGCTTGGGTCGCTTGGGGCTGCGCTAACGCCGCTTGGCGGTTGCTTATTGAGCACCGACTCAACCGCAAAGCTAACGGGTAAGGAAACAAGACGAGCCATCGCCTGACCCTGACCGTTACCGGCGCTGTCGATAAAGTAACTCTGATGCCAAATGGCTTGATTGTCGCGGCGCACTTCGAGCTCGACACACATCACCACGCGATCGGGTTCGCCGGCATCGTAACTGTATTTTTGCTCGAGCTGATTGCTCAGCTCAACTAAGCGTGCATCGCCGCTTTCGCCAGAAAGTGTATCTAACTCATCAAATAACGATTGCCATGCTGTTGACCAGCCTTTAAGGCGCAGCGTGCCGCGTACAAATTGCTGCACATCCCAGTCTTGACCGAAATGATATTGGTCGATAAACGGTAAGGAATCACGATTTGGATAGGCCTGGAACTCTTCATTACCTTGAGCTAGCTTGGCATTGTAACTGCTTAATGCTTCCCACGGCGCGTTAGAGGTTTTAGCCTGACCATCTTGTTGCCACTGCGCCTTTGAGCGCAATGCTTTTAACACGCCTAATGGTGACCAGCTAAATTTGTATCTAAAATCGTTGGCCACTTTAGGGAAACCGCCACAATATGAGCGAAAGTAATGTTGATTGTCGGCGGCGAACTGCGCGCTGTTTTGGTAGCTATCAACCAACAGATGTGCCAATAAGTGATCGATACCAGGATCAAGACCCACTTCATTAACAAAGCTCAAACCGGCTTGTTTGGCGGCAGCATCGAGTGCCTGCATCTCTGGTGAAATGTAGCTGCTCGATACAAAGTTTGCCTTGTTGTCGAGACATAACTGCGCCGCTTGCAGGTGTAAAGTAGCAGGCAGCATTGAAATAAGTACGTCACCAGCCTTTAGGTTTGCTTTAAGCGTAGTCCAGTCTAGCTGACGAACATCGATGGTCACTTCATCGTTGGCCAGTGCTTGTTGCGCTTTTTCCAGGCTACGATTCCACACGACTAATGGCGTGTCTTTTTTGGCTAATGCGATGATACCTGGTAACGATGAAAGTCCGGCACCCAGCCAGTGAATTGTAGGAGTGGTCATTAATTATAATCCTTTGGTTTTCTGCTTAAACAAATCTAACGCCTGTGGCCATACGCCCTGCTGTTGATTGTTTAAGGTGAGTAAATGCGTGATAAGTTGTTGTCCGTAATCTTCACTGCTCTCTTTAGGCAGTAAGGACGGGAGGTGATCGATGGCGATAAGGTCTAAGTCATTGTCGATGGCTAAACATGGTGCTTGAAAAGTAGTACAGCGATCATAAATCGGTAATGGATTGTAGCTACCGTAAGGATCACAACTGACATCGACAATGACAGATAAACGGCGATCTTGTTGTGCCAGCATTTCTTTGTTGATGAAGGGTGGCAGATCGCGGTTGATCAATACACAATTGACGAAAATGTCATTCTCGGTGATCTCGATAAACGGACCGCCTTTTTGCGTTTCGGCCATGTCCCATTCTAACACGCTTAAGCCAAGTTCTTTGGCTAAATCTGCTGCGCCGGTGCCACTACGGCCCTTGGCACCAATCACCATTAAGCTCGGTTGACGATCGCAGTTTTGCAATGCCTGTGTCAGCGCGCTCAATAATTGTTGTTTGTCTTGATAAGAAGAAAGTTGGGCCAATGGTGGCTTAATGTTTTGCTGCTGATTCGCCCAGGCTTGTACCGACAATGCGGCGCCGGCAAATCCGGCCCAATAGCCAAAGGCCGCAACGCGACGTTGGTTGCTGTCGACTAGGTATTCAAGATCAAATAGCTCGCCACCGCCACGGGTAAAGCGTGCTAACAGTTGTTGCCATCCGGCTTGTTCTTTATAGGCATGGGCAAAGTAAATATGTTGGTGAATAAGTGGGAAATCGTCCTCGGGTAATTCTTTTAAGCCGAGTATGATTGCATCCTTGGGGGCGTTAATCCAGCTGCCTGCTGGCGCAATCGTGATACCAGTTTGTTGATACAAACCTGTATCAAATATGCTTTGGTCTGATTGCTCAACCGTCACGTTAAAACCCGCATCGACTAGCGCTTGTGCGTTTGTTGGTGAAAGCGCGGTGCGCTCTTCGTCGGGTTTAGTCTCTGCTCGTAGCCAAATATGTACTTTGCTCATAGGAATATTTTTCATTTAAGTGGTTAAATAGGTGGCGTTAGTTAATGTACCAACGCCACCACGGGTGAGTATTAATACCAAACGGACTAATTAATTGACCACTTGTGCTGGCTAAAATCAACCTAGACTGCGTTGCTCTCAATCCTAATAGCTAGCTATTAGTCAATCGAGCGCCTTGCCTAGAATAATTTTATCTACGCACAACAAGATCATAAATTTAATCCGCTTGGTATAATTACTCGTTAGAATGAACCGCGCAGACCAATAGAGTATCGAGGGCCCGTTTCAATGGTGTACAACGAATGGTTAGAATATAAACCACGTTTTTGGGTTATCTCGTTAGTGACATTAATCCCTTCGAAGAACACTGTAAAAGTTTCGTTGATGTCGTAACTGCCGCTCACGTCGACTTGATAGTAGTCTTCAACATAGATTGGCGCGCCGCCAGCCCAGTTAGACGTAGTTTGCATAAATTCGTCACGGTTGTTGTAAGCAACGCGAAATTGAATGGCATCTTTTTCGTAAAATACCACCAAGTTTTGCGAATCACCCAGGCCCGGTAACGGCAGCGGGTTATCGGCGCTGTCGGCACTTGATTCACTATCAACAAAAGTCATGTTGGCACTAACGCCTAAGCCATCAAATGGCGCAGGTAAGTTGCTGAAACTGTGCTGAACAGCTAGCTCAAAACCATCAATTTGTGTTGAGTTAAGGTTCATTGGGCGGCTAACTTTAAAGTCATAATCACCACTTGGCACCGAAATTGTCTCTTGCGATACGCCGCTATCGACGAAGTTGTCGACATCTTTGGTGTAGTAAGAAATTGCTGCATAGCTGGCTTCGTCAAAATACCACTCTAGGCTAAGATCAACGTTAGTCGATTCATAAGGCTTAAGGTTCGGGTTACCACCAGAGGCAGAAAGACTATCGATTTTACCTTCACTGTATGACATTGAGGCTGAGAGTTGACCCAATGTTGGACGAGTGATGGTTTTAGAATAAGCGCCGCGCAATATCACATCTTCTAATATTTCGATGCGCGCATTAAGGCTTGGTAATAAGTTGTTATAATCGCCATCGACGCTAATTGGCACGATATCGTCAGAAACCACAGGTACATATTTACCTAATGCATCTGGTCCAGTGATGTCGATAAGCTTTTGACCATAACCTGACGATGTGGTGTCTGTTTGTACATAACGTAGACCTGTAACTACCTGCCATGGCATGTCGCCTACTTCGCCTTCAAAGAATGCATCGATATACACGGCAGCTAGTTGCTCTTGAACTTCTGATGATGAACCTAAAACATCTAACGCAGCGTGACCGCCATTAGCGTCCATGAGCGCCTTGATACGGGTAGCATCTTCAGGGTCTAGCTGGCTGTAACCTGCTTCACTTTCCAAGAACGCCATGTATTCGTATGAATCAAAGACTAACCAGTTGTCCACGGGATCGCCGCCGATACCCGATAGAAACCCGTCGGCATCAAAATCGGTGAATAAGCTAGCGGGCAACTTCACATTGTAACCGCCCCACGCGTTACGTACGCTGCGATGGGTATTGGTCGGTAGGGTCGAGAGCGTGCGATCTGAATAGGAGAAACCAGCATGGATCTTAGACAATACACCAGAATCGACGATCCATTCGCCGTCGAGGCGCGATTCAAATATTTCATCGGTAATATCATCGCCAAAGATGCTGGCCCAGTTAGCGCCAAGAATGTCTTTGCTGAGGTTTTCTGAAAAGCCAAGTTCAGGCACAGTGCCGCCCTTGGTATTGTCGAAGGTGTAGCTATTGAAGAACCCAGCCACCGTATCTGTGGTGCCATTACCACCGTTAGACTCAGCTTTTGAGTAAGAAACATCGCCGGTGACTTTAACATCTTCACTAAGTTGCCAACCGACATTGATGCCAGCCGCTGTAGTTGTTGTTGGGCGCACCGAAATACGGTTGAGGTAATCGGTGGCACTAGCATTGCCGGTAGCTAACTTAACCACGGTACGCTTGTCATCAAGCGTAGCGTCGACGATATTGCCACTCTCAAACCAATGGGCAAGAATGTCCTCGCGATAGCTCACATCATATTCAGAATAAAGCACGTCACCGGTGATCAAAAGATCATCGTTCGGGCGATATTGCAGCACTAAGCTACCACTGGTGCGCTTACGGCTTTCTGTTCTTACGATTTGATCGTAGTTTTGCGGCATATAAACATTTTCTAGCACTTCACCGCTATTGAGTGAACCTAGTGTTTCTTCAAGATAGCCCCAAGTCTGGCCTATGTCGCTACGGCTGTCTTTGTCGCTATAAGCAAGTGAGGCAAGAATACCAAATTTACCATCATCGGAGGTATTGCTGATCAAGCCCGAAAAGGTAGGGTTGCTAGAGTCTGACAACTTGTCGTACGTACTCTTAATGCTGGCCACTGCTTTAAATTCGCCAATATCGAGTGGGCGATGGGTGGTGACGTTTACCGTTGCACCAATGCTGCCATCTTGAATTTTTGCGGTTTGTGACTTGTGTACTTCGGCACCGTTAATAAGCTCAGAGGCTAGGGTATCAAAACTAAATGCACGGCCACCACTAACGGTTGCCATGGTGCGACCATTAACCAGTACGGCGTTAAACTCAGGGCCAAGGCCACGAACACTAATCAATTGACCTTCGCCGCCATCGCGATCGATAGCTACGCCAGAAATACGCTGAAGCGATTCAGCCACGTTTTGATCTGGAAACTTACCAATATCTTCAGAAGCAATCGCATCGACAAAACCATCTGATGATTGTTTAACATCCATCGCTTTAATCAGGCTGCCTTTAATCCCAGTGACGGTTATCTTTTCGATTTCTTTGTTTTTCTTAACGACTTCTTCGGCGGTTACTGTTGTTGCAACGCCAAGGTTAAGCATAATTAACATGGATAGATAATTAAGCTTGGGCTTTTTATTATGCATTTCTAACTCTCCAGTAGTGATGTTTCGCATCTTATATTTCTTGTTAGTTGTAACTATTGTGTTAACGGTACAAGATTCATACTATCCACCTATTTGTATTATTGCAATATTTATCATACAAATAATATTAATACGGGAGAGGCAAGTGGAGCAGTGGTGTAAACGTTTAACCTGTGTGGCTTGATTTTAGGGGGAATCGGTGTTTAATCGCGTTTAAAGGATGACACTTGGCGCTGAATTAGCGCCAAGTGTGGGTGAGTCCAGAGGTGGCTTAGTTGAGAGTATGGATTATTTTCTGAGATGGGCTGGTTTAATCGATGAACTGCATCAAATCATTAACATTTTCGACAGGCACAATTCGTACCCCTTCTTTTTTCAACTTAGGGCTATAATTTTTCTTCGGCACGATGATTGTATCAAAACCATTTCGAATCGCTTCTTTAATCCGCTCATGACCCATCCCTACGGCGCGAACTTCGCCGGATAGTCCCACTTCACCAAAAGCAACGGTGGTATTGCTATAGATCTTGTCACGAAATGACGATAGCAAGGAAAGCAACATCGGTAAATCGGCGCCCGTTTCATCATGGAGCTTGATCCCGCCAACTACATTGATGTAAATATCTTGGTCGCCAATGTAGATGCCCATGCGTTTGTTGATCACCGCCAGCAGGGTGGTGAGGCGGCGATAGTCCACCCCAACCACGCCGCGTTGCGGTTTCTCGCTAGTGGTGCTGTCGACCAAGGCTTGAATGTTTACTAATAGCGTACGGCCCGCTTCAGCTGAGGCATAGGCGATGTTGCCAGACGCTTCAATGCTTTGCTCAAGAAAGATCGCCGATGGATTAGTCACATCTTTAAGTCCCGTTGGCATCATCGCGAGGGTGCCAACCTCTTCGGCTGAGCCAAAGCGGTTTTTTAGCGCGCGCAGGGTACGATATTTGGAATCGGCCTCGCGTGATAGTTTGAGCGTTGCATCGCCGATGTGCGACAGGGTTTGAGGCCCTGCAATGTTAGAACCATCTTTGGTTTCATGCACGGCAAGCAGCGTGGTTACCCCGTTCTCTTTAGAAAATCGACTCAGTAGTGCTGCTGATTCTTTGACCTGAGTGACACCGCCGGGAGATGATTCTACGCTATTGAGATAACAGGTCTGCACCGAATCGACAATAACAAACTTGTGATTGTGATGCAGCGCTGTTTGGGTGATTAGCTCAACATCGCCGGTGGTCATAATGTCGATGTTATCGAGGTTAAGCTTGAGTCGATCAGCACGATCTTTAATCTGCTTTTTCGACTCCTCACCGGAGACATAAAGCGCTGGACCAATCTTACTGAGCTTAGAAAGTACATCAATTAGCAGGGTAGACTTACCCGAACCTGGTGCGCCAGAGATTAACACAATGGAGCCCAGCACAATGCCGCCGCCTAATACGCGGTCGAGCTCGGCACTGCCGGTTTTAAAGCGATCAATCTTAACATCGGAAACCGCGCTAAGCTTTTCTAGGCCTGCATCGGAGACTGAGTAGCCTTTGTTCGCCGTAGTTGGCGTGCTAACCACCGAGGCCTCTCTAAATTCGACGATGCTATTCCATTGGTGACAGCTCGAACATTGTCCGGCCCAACGGGGATGATTGCTGCCACACTCTGAACAGACAAAAGAAAGTTTGCTTTTTTTAGCCATTAAGGTCTCTGATTGTGCTGAAAAATGTCAATGAGCGGCTATTGTAATTATAAAATCACGACAGCCATAGCGATATTATTTATTTGTGTTGGATAACCGATAAAATCCCCTGGCTTATTTCCTCAAACTTCACCTCTTCGACAAAGTGGCCGGTGTGCTTGAAGGTGGTGATGTGCCCCTGGATTTGTGGCAGTGCAATGCCCCACTGCAGGCTTACTTCAGGGCGGGCGAGAGGATCCCACAGACCAAAAAATCCGCGCACGCCAATGTTCTGTCCTTGGGGCCCCCACAGATGATGAATCTGCTGCTGGATATGTTGGTAAAAAGCATGATTGTCGACGCGCTTTTGGCCAGCGACATGATAGGAAAAACCATGCCCCCAATATTTGGTTTGTTTTACATTTCGTTTCGAGCTCATCGCGTTGGGCTTAGTCGAAAAACTTTGCTGATAGAATTGCTCTTGGCTGGTGAGCTGCTTGCGCAGCGCGCGATAGATGAAATTTGCGCTGTGTTTAATGAAATTCCATTTTCCTGCCCGAGATGACATAACCAATGCCGCCACGTAAGACCAAACTTGCCATGGAACAACATGACCTAAATAAAACCATGGTAAAACAAAGGGAATGGGGAAGTTAGCGTAGGTCATGCCCGAGATTGGGACCGGGAAAACCGTGGTGTTCATCAACACGATATTACTAACTAATGTGGGTCGCTCAATAAAGCAGCCGATACCGATTGGGCCGCCCCAATCGTGGATCACTAATGTCACATTAGATAATTGCAGAGCATCCACTAGTTGACCTAGGTTGCCTGCGTGATGAATATCCACCATCTCAATACTTGCTTGGTCAGATAAACCAAAGCCGATATGATCCATCGCGATAACTCGAATACATTGCTGGTTTTGTGCGAGCAAACATTCGACGGTCTTGCGATAGGTATAACTCGACTCTGGATTGCCATGTACAAAGACAATAGTGGCGTCAACGGGGCCATCGCCGAGGGTTATGTCATAGAAAAATAATTTCTTGCCCTGATCTATGCCCCTCTCAAGGACAAACCAAGCGGCGGTCGCACCATCAGGAAAATAGTCAACGGGGATTTTTCGCACCGGCGAATTACCGATAGTGCTAGCAAAGTCAGCCATAATTTAACCACTCCAAATAGATTTAATGTATAAATTACAATCAATCCGTCATGGGTAACAGGTCAAAACGTGCCAATGTTATGGCAGCGCGTGCCACGCCTTTAGCCAAACTATTTTCACTCTCGCTTTATTGCGCTAGCTCATCAATATCGCGATGGAGCAAATCATCATTGGCTAAGTTTAACTGAATAAGACGCTTTAACTCACTGATGCTATCGATATCGATATGATCACAGGTTAGTCCCAGTGATGTCGATGCGATGTGGGCAATGGTCGCTACCATCGTGATCACATGTTGTTGATCAAGTTTTAACACCAAGGTACAGCTATCATTAATCGCAAAACTGGCATTGCTTGGAACATTGCACAAGAAGCCATGGAGCGATAAGTCTAATATTTGTATGGTGTGAGTTGCTTGACCGGCAATTAACTTTGCATCATGACTAAAGAGCACACGTTGAAAAAGTCTTTTATCTTGCATAGAAGCCTCTTTGTACCACTCAAATTATAAGTATAGTTTAACTTAGCCAGTCGCTCTGTTTTTTGCAACAATAATATTCGTTAGCAGGAATTAAATTGATTAGTATTAGGGCGTTAGTAGAATAGCTGACCAACAATTTTTATTGTTTGGCCAGCACATGACTCTTTTATTGCCTAAGAGATACTTTTGTACTTGATGCGATGCGGATTGACCGCTGCTTCGCCAAGGGTTTCTTTTAGCCACTTCTCATAATCGGAGTAGGCCCCTTCGAAGAAGTTAATCTTGCCTTCATCGCGATAATCAAGAATGTGTGTGGCAATACGGTCGAGGAACCAACGGTCATGGGAAATAACCATGACACAACCTGGGAATTCGAGAATTGCATCTTCTAGTGCGCGCAAGGTTTCGACATCGAGATCATTGGTCGGCTCATCGAGCAAAATCATATTGCCGCCGGCCTTCAATAGCTTAGCTAAATGGACGCGGTTACGCTCA